>JAEEGL013859316.1_pt1 | contig 13034 bp, 4 predicted proteins | sample 9134231 | NCBI WGS metagenome assembly JAEEGL01 (sample SAMN16246548, study PRJNA631951) | gut metagenome | biome: gut microbiome; feature: rumen; material: fiber-attached | host: Bos | place: Iran: Karaj | collected 2018-10 | reverse complement strand
GGCCCAGCCCGAACAAACGCTCCCCGAGCCGCTCCACGCCGTCGGGGTCGAACAGGGGCGGGGTTGACACCACGAACTGGGGGATGACGGCCTCGGAGGAAAGCACGAGTCGGAGCTTGTCCAGCAGGAAGGAGACATGGGTCCGAGTGCAAATCGGCATCCGGAGGAAATCGTCCACGAACACGGCCCCGAATTCGACGAGCAAGGACCGGAGGCGCCGGCGGCGTTCGGCCGTCACGGACGCGCCGAACGTGAAGAACGCGTCCTCGACCTCCTGCGGCGTGGCGACGAGGACGGAGGGAGGGGAACGGCCCGATGCCGGATCCAGCCACAGGCCCACGTCCGCCTTGACGAGGTGGCCGGCCTCGAAGTAGCTTCCCAGGTAGAGACGGTCGAGCCGCGCGGCGAACTGCTTGGCCAGGCGGACGGCGGTCTCCCGGTCCGGGACGAGGAACAGCGCACGCTGCCCCCGGACGACCGCCGCGTAAAGGGCCGAGGCAACCAGGATTTCCGTCCGACCGCTGCCTTCCGGCCCCTGGAGGATCATGTCGGCCTTCTCAAACGAAGCCTCGACGTCGTCGCTTTCGAGGAATTCGTCGAGGGCTCCGGCGTACGAAACACGGAACCGTGTGAAGAAATCGAACTGGTCGACCGTCGGCCGACGGCCATCCATCAGCAGGATCAGCGAACCGATGCCTGCTCCCGACCAGGCGAGCGGGGAGGGGTTTTCGACTTTCTTGGGGGCGATCGGCCCGTCGAGGCGAATGCCCGCGGGCAGATTGGCGGGATCCATGAGGAACGTCGCAATCGCGGGCGGGTCGCGGGGCTTTTCCGCGTCCGGAGGAACGTCTTCCCCGCCCCCGGCCCCGCCTGACTTCCCCTTCTTGGCGGGCTTGGCCTCGCACCAGAAAAGATGCCAGAGAAGCAGGCAGATGGCACCCAGGGGGACGAGCGTCGCGAACAGGACGGCCTTCACCATCCAGCCCTGTGCCCGGGCCAGCAGGTCCGACTGGGGGAACCAGCCGAGAAGTGCGGCGCGGACGTCCGTGAGCAGGGACAGCGCGCCGAGGGCGAGAAGCAGTCCGCCGACCAGCAGGAAAAACCTCGGATGGCGGGCGTTCTTCGGCCGCTGCCGGGCGAACGCGACCCAGGCGAGGATTCCGACGAGCGGCAGGAGGCACAGCACGTTGAACGCGAACTGGATGCGGCCGGCGTACTTCGGATCGAACAGGTTCTCACGGAACTGGAGCAGCGCCCACGGAAGCAGCCAGAAGAAGGCGACCGCCACGAGGAACGCCGTCGGGAACTTCGGTTCGTCGCGACCCTTGAGCGCGTTCTTCCGGCTTCCAAGGGTCCGGGCGGCCATGTTGAGCATCGCCATCGTCAGGACGGCGCCGAAGCTGGCGCACAGCGCCACCGCCAGGGCGAGGCCCCATTCGCCCGCCCGCGTCACCAGCGACCGCCAGGCCTCCCATTCGACGAGGGCGAACGCGGCGACCGCCGCGAAGACGAACAGCGGGAGGAGCCCCAGCAGGAACAACCGGACCCGCTGGCGGCGCAGGGCGGCCGGATGGGAGGACCAGAGCCCGAGGCGCCCCAGGAACGGCGGAGGGACGGAGAGAACGCCGCCCGCCCCCTTTCGATCCGGTCTTCCCTCAGTCATGGCCGGCCTCCGTGAACTTGAGAACGGACGTCTCCGGATGGACGTCCAGCCCGATTTCGTATTCCTGGAACAGGAGGCCCAGCTGCGGGAAGGTCCGCAGCAGGCCGGATGGTTGGAGCTGCGCGGTCAGCCGGCTTTGGATCGTTTGGAGCTCCTCCTCGATCCGGGCCATGTCGGCCACGGCCGGATCGGCGCGGACGAACAGGATCGGCGGGGGCTGGCGCCTCCACACAAGGGCGTCCGGCGGAACGGTTGCGCTGGCCAGATGGTCGTACCTCTCCGCCGCAACAGCCCCGGCCCATGTCCGGACGCCTTCCCTGACATGCTCCTCGTTCGCTTCGACCGCCCGGTCCTCGACGAGGCGGCGGACGACCTCCGTGAACCGCCGCGTGAACCGGCGGATGCCGGAAACGAACGTCCGGGCGGGGAAATGCCCCGCGTTCTCGGCGTCCTCGCGGCACAGCCGCCGCCAAAGGGTAAGGAAGTCCTCCTCGGGCTCCGCCTCCGGCGGAACCCCCTCCGCCCCGGCGCCGCCCCACCAGGCGCAGACGACGGCGTCCAGCTCGAGCTCGGCCTCCGGCCCGAATTCGGCGCCAAGGGGCCCCACGACGTTCCGTGTCATCCGCAGGAACGCCTCTCGCGGATTGGCGGCGGCCGCCGCCGCGAGATCCGCCCCCGCCGCCCCGTTCTCCTCCGGTTCCTGGTCGTCGACCAGGACCGCCTCCGGCTGCAGCTCCGTCTCCAGGATCGCATCCACTCGACGGAGCAGGGAAAGTACCCGGAAGCGAAGCCCGCGAAGCCGGAGAGCGGAGCGCATGTCCATCGCGCCCGCGACCATCCGGCGGGCCCGCTCGTCCCGCTCGATCATCGCCCGGTCCGCGGCTCGGCTCGTTTCCAGCACCCGCTCGGCCGCTCGCCGACCGGCGAGGCCGTGCAGCCCGATGACAAGGAAGAACGCAGCCAGGGACCCTGCGAAGACGGAGCCGGCCAGGAGGAGCGAGATCCAAAGGGAGCCAATCGCCGGCGCGACGCCCGTGCTGGAGACGAACGCCGCCACGATCCGGTGCAGCACCCATCCGCACGCGAGGCTGACGGCGACGACGATCACAATGCCGAAGCCGCGCCCGACATAGTGTCGGCGCCCCGCCTCGAATTCGCGCGACTCGGCCTCAAGGCGGGCGAGCGTCGCCCGCCGTTCGGCGTCCTTGGAGGCGACGGCCATCCACAACGAATGCAGTTCGTCGGCGCTGGTCGCGGTGCCCCGTTCGCCGGACGGTCCGCGCCCCCGGACGAGAGCCGCGAGCCGCTCCACGAACCGGAACAGGGCGGACGGTTCCTCGTGGACCTTCCGGAAAATGTCCGAATCCGTGCCCGGATCGGCCGGAGGGTGCTTCGCGAGCCAATCTCGGAAGCCCGACTTCGCATCTTCGAGGCCCCGGGTCCAGCGTCCCGGTCGTCCGGTCCAGTCAACCAGTTCGGCCGAATCGAATTCGGCCCATCCGTCCACGCCGACACGGCGCTGCGGACGGTCCAGATCAGGGTCTAGATCGGGCAGGTCGGTCCGTTCCGCATCGGGGACAAGCGGTTGCAGGTCCAGCGCCGGCGGCGCCTCCCCCGACCGGTCGTCGAACAGGCGGAACGCATCCATTGCGTCCACCAGCCCGTCCACGTTACCGTGGAGCAGGACGAGCGCATGGGTCAGCACCCCGTCGACGGCCCTCCGCCGTAGCGGGGCGTCCGTCCGGACGACGCACTCCCCCGACCGCCAGACCTTGATTCCGGGGCGCCTCCAGACCGGCGTCGCATGGGGGGCGTCGCGGGACAGCAAAAACGCCAGCAGGAGCCGGGACAGCATCGCGTCCCAGACGATCGTCGAGTGGAACAGCTCCTCCGTCCCACCAACGTGCAGGTTGTAGTCGAGAAGATAGCAGGACCGAAACGGGCCGTCGGTCCCGATGCATTCCCGGAAGGCCGACAGCTCGCCGGACGTCGTCTGGACCTGCTGCCCGCGAACAACCACGACCAGCACGTTGTCGGCCTGCTGAAGGGCGTCCTCGTGTGGAAAGCGGACATCGAGGGCCTTGCGGAAGCTACTGCACCAGTCGGCCAGAGCCCCGAACGAACCGAATTCGGCGTACCCCCCCTTCGCCTTGCGGGTGTCGAGGAAGACGACGTGGACAACCGTCGAGCCGAGCAGGGCCGCGACCTCCCGCTCGTCCGCCTGCCGTTGTTCGTCGGTCTCGCCCGTCCGGATGCCGAAGAACGCGGGAATGTCCGCCGGCCTTTCGGATAGCCCTTCCGCCAGTTCCACGCCCCGTGCGTAGTCGAGCGAGTGCGGCCAGAGGAGAATCGACCCGGCCGGGACGCCTCCGCCGTCCTGTCGCGAGGAAGCCCGGAACGTACGGAATGTCTCGGGAGGAAGAATCCCCGCTTCGCGGAGTTTCTTCCGTTCCTTCTCGGGAATCAGGACGACGATCGGCTTCGGCACGGCGTGTTACTTGCCTGCGTCGGCAAGCTGCATCAACTTGAGCCAATAGGGTTTGTCCTCCGAGGAGGCCATGCGCCAATGCTCCTTCATCCACGTCTGGAGGGCTTCCTTGATGGTTGACAGGTTGACGCTGCCGATGGCTGGGCCGACATGTTCCCCGAACGCCTGCGCCTCCGCGGCCAGCTGGGCGAGCTTGCGCTTGCCGTCGGCCTTGTTCTCCTCCTGGCGCCGCCCGTCTTCGCCGGGGCGGCCCATTCCGAGAAGGTACTCGAACACGCGGTCGATGCTCGTCGCGAGGCGCTCGTCCTGAGCCCAGGCGGGGATCGCGACGGTCTTTCCCGCCGTCCCGCTCCAGTCGAGGGGCTCGCGGACGAAGTGGAAGTCCTCGGACTTGTCCCGGCCCATTTCGAGGAGCGGAAGCGTCCAGTTGAATTTGTCCCGGAGCTCCGCCATCCGCGGGTCGTCCGCCGGCATGCCGTTTCCGAGCAGCGCGTAGAGGAGGGCGTTCTTGACCTCCCGTTCGTTGGCGTCCTGGACCGAGACGGTCTCCTTCGGGGCCCACGGCTTCCAGCGGAGGTTCGCCAGGACCGGGTCCAGGAGGAACTTCGGGGAGATGAACCCGAGGCCCCGGTCGCATTCGACGTACTGGCCGTCGTCCTCGCTCCACTCGAAGTACGCGGAAGGAGCATCGCGCGTCGGTTCGGGCCGCTCCGCCCGTTCCAGGCGAAGCTTGATCGTCGCCTCGCTCCAGTAGTCGAGCGAGCTGACCCGGTCGAGCGGGGAACCGTCCGATGCGGTCTTCTTGATGTCCTGGGAGGCAAACACCACGATGCGGTCGAGCGGCAGATGGTGGCCCCCCTCGGACTCCATGCCGTAGTGGACGATCGTTGTCTCCTGGGCGGAATGCACACTGCGGATCGCCTCTGAGTAATCGTCCACTTCGCTCGAGCTCAGGTCGACGGGGATCAGGGCCAGCGTCACGAGATACTCGCCGCCCTTGGCGTCGCGGAGCTTCACCCAGGGCTTGCACGTCCCGACGAGCGAGACGACCAGGTTCTTCAGGAGCCCGTCCCAGGCGATATAGGGGTTCCCGTCGTCGCCGCGGGGGAGGTCCTGCACGCCGAGGAACACGCGGAAACGGTCCCGGACGACGTCGAACTGGTCCGGGTCGCCGGCCTCGGCGGCCAGCAGCCGGTTCCACCACTTCAGGTTCTTCTGGAGGACCCCTTTGAGGGAGAAGTTGTTCTTCATGAAGTCGGCGTCGAGCGAGATGTTCGTCTTGAACATCGAGACGAAGCGTTTCTTCATCTCGGACTTCCCGTCTTCCGTCAGGCCTTTCCCGCCGGACTGGAGCATCTTCTGGATCTCCTCCTTGACGGAATCGGTCACCGTGGAGCTCTTGTTCACGCAGGAGCCGGGGGCGAGTAGCAGGGCCTTGAGGTCGTCCTCGGACATGATGGGCTTGACCACGCGCCGGTAGACGTTCTGCGTGTCGTCTGCCCGGGGGATGGCGTCGAACACCGCCTTCTCGCGGAAGATGCCCTCCTCCTTCCCGTCATTCCCAACGACGACGCCCGGATCGACGAACAGGTCTTCGTAGGTGGCCGTGGCGACCGCCCCCTCGACGACGCCGGACGACCCCTTCCGGAAGTCCCGGTTGACGGCATCCATCACGGAGAGCAACGATTCGAATGAGGCGCGGATCGCGGCGACTTCCGCCGCCGCGTCATGGAAGACCTTCTTCAGCATCGGCTTGAGCTTGAAGAAGATTGACGCGTTGACGTGCCACTCGAAGTTGTCTCGCAGGGTCTTGCGCTCGGCCGCCGTGAAGGGCTTCAGCTCGAGGAATCCGCGCTTTGCGGCCTCGTCGAGCTGCCCCTTGAAGACACGTTCGACATCGGCGAGCTTCGAATAGCTCGCCTTGCCTGAGCTGATCGTGGAGTCCAGGTTGGCCGAGGACTTCACGAAGACGGCCTTGAGGGCGTCAAGGGCCGCCAGGGCGCGACCGATCGACGGGGCGAGGTCCTTTTCCGGGGGCGGCGCATAGACCGCCATGACCGCGTCCACGAGTGCGGCGCGGAGGTCCGTCGCGTCCGAGATCCCGAGGAGCTCCGCGCGAACCGAGGCGATTGCGTCGTCGTCCAGGTACTCGCACTGGAGCGCGTTGCGCGCGTCGGAGAGAGCCGCCTTCGGGTTCTGCTGGTCGAGCTTCTTGCAGAAGTTCTCGACGACGGCGCCGCGCTGGGCGCGGACGATGGAGATGGCGCGCTGGACGAACGGCATCGCCCTCGGGGAGACGTCGGGCGTGGTGACGGAGCTGTAGGTCATCTCGGAATCGACGCACAGCCGGGTCCGCCCGAAGAAGGAATCGTCCGAGTCGGACTCTTCGCCGGCCCCGACCATGGCGAGGGCCTCGGACGCAAGAGCCGGCTTCTTGTCGGGTCGCCTGCAGAGCTCCTCGACGGCCGCCTGGCGGAGGACCGACTCAAAGAAGGCCCGCATCCTGACGCTGTCGACCTCGAAGCTCGATGCGGCTAGGCTTCCGAATCCGGTCAGGCGGTTGATCTTCCCGGCGTCAACGTAGCGGGCGCCGACCACCATCGAGTAGAGCGCCGCTGCCGCCATTTCATGATACTGGCTGTTGTCGCGTAGGGAACCTCTCCCGTTGTTCCCGAAAATCAGGTAGGAGGAGGAGACTGGCGAGCACTTGTTCTTGTCCGTGACCGACTGCTCCACCTTGATGACGTCGGTCGCACCGATGGCCTTCGGGTCCGGTTCGGCCAGATCGGGGAGCCGGAACCTGTACTTGCCGCTGTCGCGGACGCGCATCCATGCCGCCAGCTCCGAGATGGCCGCGAGGGAGTTGACCTTGGTGCTGATCTTCTGGTCGGGATTGCGCTTGATCTCGGGCGTGTTCTCGAAGCACGTGGCGTCGAAGAAGATGCCGTCCGGGTTCACGTCGCACCCCAGCTCCTGGAGGGCCTGGCGGACCTTGAACGCGACCAGGTTCCACGAACCGCGGCCCGTGCCGCCGGCCATGCCGGTGACGATGCAGACGCGCAACTTGGCCAGGGGCTCGTCCTCGCCGATGTTGTGCTTCTGAATCTCCTGGAGGATGCCCGAAAGGTCCTCCTTGAGCTTCGGCAGGTAGTCCCAGGCGCACAGGTAGGACACCAGGCCGCACTGGCCGGCACCGTGCTCGATGTCGCGGATGTACTGGGCACGGTAGGCCGTCCCGGGCGCGCCGCCCTCGTCTGGCGCGAACCACCAGTTCTCACGGATGCGCGCTCCTTCCGGGGTCCCGGCGCGCGGGTCGATCTTGTCTCCGACGATGTCGTCGAGCTGCTGGTAGCCCTTCGTGATCTGGACGAGCCTCATGATGGGCTTCTTCGCCCGACCGAGCTGCCGATTGACGGCGTCCCTGAATCCGAGCGTCTTCTCGACCTCCGTGTCGATCACCAGGTAGGAGACGCTTTCCCAGAGGACTTCGCGCCATTCCTGGTTGCCGGCAAGCAGTTCGTTGAAGCGGAGGAGCGTGGTAATACCGGATCCGCCGCAGCCGACGAGAAGCGTTTTTTGGGTGGGGTTCATGTCGTGTTGTTCCGTTGTTTTGGGGTGATGTTTTTTTGTCGATTGAGGAAGAAACCGATCAGATCGCGAAGGCGAGGCAAGCCCGGAAGACGGCCGCCAAGACGAGCAGGACCGTCAGGATGAACAGCGCCGGGTAGCGCCAGCTCGGCTTCGGCGAGCGATCGACGTAGAACCGCACGTACCGGGTCTTCTCCTTGGAATCCGGGGAGATGTTCTGGAACAGGAAGTAGCATCGGCCGAACTCGTCCGAAGACCCTCCGCGGATCTTGGCGGACTGGTTGTCGTACGACTGGGCCCCTTCGACGGAGACATCCGGATCGCCTTCCAGCATTTCGATGCGCCACTTCTGCTTCAGCGTATCGGAGGAGAAGTCCGGCGTCTCGTACTCGGGGTCGCCGAAAAGCAGGTTTCCGAGCTCGACGCTGGCCCGCTTGCTCCAGATGCTCCAGAATCCACGCAGTTCGGTCGCGAGCCCCTTGTTGAAGTCCTTTTCGTCCGGATACTGGCCTTTCTTCAGCTCCGGCGCCTTCCCGGCCCAGCAGTAGACCTGCCAGTCGCGCGGCGTGTTCCGGCCGAACAGCCTCCAGGCGAGCCATATGAAGAAGCCGCCGGCAATAAGGAAGATCAGGACGGCCCACCAGCCGAAGCGGACGCGGATCGTCCGGGACTGGGCTTCGCTGGAAGCGCCGAGCGCGTTCGAAGCGGTCATCCCGATCATGCATTCGGTCGGGCGGGACGGAAGCACGAGGTCGACGGATTCGCCGCGCCTGCATTCCGCGAACACCTCGCCATTGAGCGTCCAGACACACTTGTCCACGTCCCCAAGGCTCGTGTCCTGCAGCTTGATCCGGCTCTTCACCGTAAACGTGGCCTTGTCCGGCGCGATCGAGAAGGACGCCTGCGGCGGCTGCGCCTCGATCGTCAGTGTGCGTTCGGCGGAGTATTCGCGCCCGCACCGGTCGCACACGACTGCCGCCCTGACCTTGACGGCCTCGGCGTAGTTCTCGTATTCGTGGTGGACGCTCGTCCGGTCCCCGGTCGTCACGGGAGCCGTTCCATCGCCGAATTGCCATGTCGCCGAACGCACCTTGCCGCCGTCCCGGACGCGGACCTGCATTTCGATCCGTTCGCGGCGGCCGAACGAGGCGCGCATCACGCCGTTGGTCTCCGGAAGGACGATGATGGGGGCGAGATCGGGGCAGCGGATCTCCACGCCCGCCGAGCCGGCGTCGAACGACGCGCCGCAGTCGGCGCAGATGGCGCGGGCGGAAACGGCATAGGCGCCGTCCTTCGCGAAGACATGGGAATGCGCGGCGCCGGCGGTCTCGTCCGGGGTGCCGTCCCCGAAAGACCAGACTACCTCGCCGATTCGGCCGATCGGCGAGACGACCTTGAACTGAACCGGGGCACCGACGTCCCAGTCCTTCTTCTGAAGATCAATATGGGGCTGGAGTTCCGGGCACCGGGCCACGACGGTCCGCACAGCGGTCCGCAGGGATGGTCTGTCCTTGGGATCGCTCGGCTTGAAAGCCTCGGCGTGGACTTTGAAGAGTTTTTCTGGAACTCCCCGTTCGAGCGCGGGCGTGAAGGAGGCCGTTTTCCCCTTCCCCTTGATTTCCTTTCCGTCGACGAACCAACGGATGTTCTCCACGGCGCCGTCCGCCTTCGCGGCGAGTTCCACGGGTGTTCCGAACGCGACCGGATGGTAGTCCGACGGTTTCTCGATGGAAAGGTCCGCCTTCGTCTTGAGGTTTACCAGAACGGAAGCGGGCTCCGCCGCGCCAGTCTCGTCTTCGGCCAGGATCAAGCGTGCTCCGTCGCTCTCCTTGAAGCTGGGAGTCCATGCCTTGAGCGCGATGCCGGACAGGTCCGTCTTGACGGAGCCGATCCCGTTGGTTGTCCCCCGATCTTCGTCGATCACGCTCCAACGGACGCTCTCGACACCCTTCGTTTCTGCCTTCAAGGAGAAGTTTGAGCCAGTCCATACTGTCTCTCCGTCCGAAATCCCGGCGATGCGGAGAGCGACATCCCGGGGGCGGACCGTGATCTTGACTTCGCCCGAGGGGTCGGCCTTGTTTGCCTTGTCGATCGCCCGGATCGTGTACTCGCCGGGCTTTCCGGGCGTCCAGTTCGCAGGTGCGGCGGCTCCGACGACCGGGCTTTCGAACGACTTCGGCTCCGGTCCGTCGATCTTCCATTCGATGGCGGCGACGCCGCCCTCCGCGTGGGCGGAGAGATTCGTCTCGTCGCCGACCGTCATCGAGGAGCCCGACAGTGGCGCGTCAATGCGAACGAAGGGGGCCTCGCCGACCTTGAACGTCTTGCGTTCCGACTCCTCCGAGGATACGAAGCTCATGTCGGCGCGGACATGGACGGCGTGCTCTCCGGAATCGCTGAACGTCTTCCTGAACTCGGACGAGCGCATGTCCGAGGAGTCCTTGCCGGCGAACGACTCGCCGTCCACATACCATGTGTATCCGGTCACGGGACCCTCGCCCTTGCACCGGAACACCGCCTCCCTGCCGACGACGGGCGCCTCGAACGGCTCGAGTGCAACCTTCGTGTGCAGGACGCGGACCTTGATCTTCCGTTCAATGCCGGTGACGGGCTCGAACCCTTCCTTTCGGACGACGACCTGCGCCGTATACTCTCCCGCGCGGTCATACTTGTGGGAGACTTTGCCTCCCGACGATGGGGCGGACCCGTCGCCGAACGACCACTCGCACTTTGCGTCCGGCGGGTTCGCAACAACGGCGAACTCCACCGTTCCGCCCTCCTTTAGCGCCGTTCCGTCCGCCGGGCGGGTCGACGAAACAGAAATCTTCCGCGGTTCGGAGACAATCAGGTCGACGGATCGCGGCTCTGAAATCAACGCCCCCTCGGGCTGCGGGATGTTCTTGAGCGAAAGAGAGAGACCGCCGATGCCTCCCTCCGGAATCGGAATCGCGCACACCGACGAATCCTGGATCTGGACGGAAACCTCGGCGATTTCCTTCCCGTCGCGGGAGAGAACCAGTTGGGCGGGCTTGCCGACCATTCCTCCCCAAATGTTGTCGGGCACGAAGAATCCGTAGGACAGCGCGCCCGGCGCGGCTCGATCCGATAGCTCGACCGTTACCGGCGTCGATTGGACGGATGTCGAATAGAGGGAGGGCGGAGCCTTGTAGCCGGTACACCATGTCCTACCCCCAAGCATCGGTTCCTTTCCGGGAGGCTCGCCCGGATTAATCCAGACAAGGCATGCGTTGAAACGCCTGTCAGAGAAGAGTGAGGTGTACTGATTGTCGAGATCCTGGATTTGTTCCTTTGTCCAGCTTTCTCGGGCTCGGTAGATCGGCACCTCGTTGCTCTCGCCATCGGAAATCACATTAATGGTGATGGAGCAACCGCTTGCGGCAAGATCGTTCGCCTCGCCGCAGACAGCTTTCAGCGTGGCGAAAAGGGGAGTCCCGTTTCCATTCGGCGGAGACCCCCGGTCCTTGACGATCTTGAGAAGAGCCTGCTTTTCCGTCTCGGACCTGATCAAGACGGGTTTCTCGCTTTTACGACTTCCGCCAATCCATGCGATTCGAACTTCCGTTCCCACCTTGACAGAGTCCAAGGTCGACTTAAGACTTTCGCACAGTCGTTGCCAACGTGTCTTTCTGCCGCCATCCTTGTTGCTCGTCATCGACCAGGAGTAGTCCAGAACGAGGAACATCACTTCACGGGACGCTTGGCCATCATCGGTCGTCTCAAATCTTGCGGCGGCTGCCCCCCCGTGCAACATCGTGACCTGAAGCGGAACCGATTTCGTCTCCGCGGGGGCAGAGGGAGCGAGGAAGACGAGCAACGCGAAAAGAAGAAGTCCGGCGTGGAGCCGAAGGAGACGGGGCTTCATGGGAAAGGGGAGGGGTGTGGGCGCGGGAAAGGGGTCTGAAACAGAGGCATATCATATCAAAGGGAACGAAGCAGAGTCAATGAAAAACGATTGACATGTCATGTGGTTCTCAAAACTGGACAAGGAAAGACCGAGGGAGAGGTCAGCGGCACGGAACTCGGTTCGTGAAGAGGATGACGGAGAATTCGTCCTTTCTCGGTTTGCGAAATGGTGCGATTTTCCGCTCTCATGGCAAAGATATTCGTGAAATTTAACTACAGTCGGCGAATGAATGATCAATCACTCGGTGACGTCCCGTCTCGCACGGAGTACTCCCCCACCCGGCTTCGCCGGGAACCCCCTCGGAGGGGGCCGGCCCGGACGCCTGCCGCCGGAGGAAAGAAGGCCGGCCCGCTCCCTCGGAAGGGGGCGGGCCGGGCGGAGGAGGGAGGGGCGCGCTACTCCTCGGGGGAGGCCTCGTCGTCGAAGGCGGGGGCGTCGGCGACGGGGACCTGGGAGGCCGTGTCGTCGACGACCACCTCGGGCGGCGGGGCGTCGGGGTTCTCGGAGGCGTCGCTCTCCTGGGCGGCGGCGATGACCGCGCGGCGCTGCTTCTCCTCCTCGGAGAGGGGCATCTGGTCCTCGGGGATGGGCTCGCAGAGCGGCACCAGCTTGAGGCAGCGGTGCATCGGGAAGCCCGTGCCGGCGGGGATGAGGTGGCCGAGGATCACGTTCTCCTTGAACCCGCGGAGGTAGTCGCGGCGGCCCTGCGTGGCGGACTCGGTCAGCACGCGCGTCGTGTCCTGGAAGGACGCGGCGGAGATGAAGGAGTCCGTCTCGAGCGAGGCCTTGGTGATGCCGAGCAGGACGGGGACCGCCTCGGCCGGGCGCTTGCCCTCGGCCATGGCCTCCTCGTTCTTGCGCATGAACTCCTCGTGCGAGACCTGCTCGCCCCAGAGGAAGTCCGTGTCGCCCGGGTTCTGGATCTTGACCTTGCGGAGCATCTGGCGGACGATGATCTCGATGTGCTTGTCGTTGATCTCGACGCCCTGGAGGCGGTAGACGCTCTGCACCTCGTTCACGAGGTAGCGCTGCAGCTCGTCGCGGCCGGAGACGTCGAGAATCTCCTGCGGGGAGAGGGAGCCGTCGGTGAGCGGCTGGCCCTTGCGCACGTGGTCGCCCTTGTAGACGATGATGTGCTTGCCCATCGCGATGTGGTGGCGCTCCTCGGTGTCGGTGTCGGCGTCCCGGACGATGACGACGCGCTTGCCGCGCTCGTTGTCGCCGAAGTCGACGACGCCCTCGATCTTGGCGATCTCGGCGACCTCCTTGGGCTGGCGGGCCTCGAAGAGCTCGGAGACGCGCGGGAGGCCGCCCGTGATGTCGCGGGTCTTGTTCTCCTTGCGCGTGGTCTTGGCGAGCTGGTCGCCGGC
>JAEEGL012433960.1_pt1 | contig 13034 bp, 12 predicted proteins | sample 9134231 | NCBI WGS metagenome assembly JAEEGL01 (sample SAMN16246548, study PRJNA631951) | gut metagenome | biome: gut microbiome; feature: rumen; material: fiber-attached | host: Bos | place: Iran: Karaj | collected 2018-10 | reverse complement strand
GTCATTCACCACAAGAACAACTTATTCTGGAAAGAATAATCTATCAGACGAATTCTTCAGAAGACTGAGGCAGTATCTTACAGGTAGCCGTTATGTAGGGCTTGTCGATACTGTCTTTATCTTTTGCGATGACAAGCACGTATTTGCCGACTTCCATAGTCTCAGGTTCATAATCGAAGTTATAGAAAAGGGAACCGTCGAAATAAAGGAACGGGCTTATCGTGTTCTCATAAACAGGCTTGGAATAGTCGACTTTCTTGGTGTCAGCCTTTTCGCCGGGCACGAAATAATAAGCGTAGTAAACAGGATCGCCCTCACTTAAGAGCTGGACAGAAAAGGCAAGAGTCTTAGTATTGATGCAGTATGTGCCCTCAGATATGAGCGTACCGTCATAATCCCACCAGCCAACATTCTTAATGATCGCAAAAGAAGCATTTTTAATGGTAAATGAAGCACCCTTGGGAGCCTTGGTCATTGAAGGAGAACCCTTGGCACCGTCAACGATTACTTTGATCGACTCATCAGCAAGCGGCAATCCGTCTTCTCTGAAGATCTTAATGTTGTAAACGCCCTGGTCAAGGAAACCGGCGCTGTTAGTTGTAGCGCCTAATGCCTTGTTAAAGGGAGCTCTGAAAAAGATATCTTCATTAGCTTTGGGCTCGCTCTTATAAACCTCTACGTTGTCTTTTGAAACAACATAATAGAAGTTCTTTTCCGGGTTGTCAGTAAACCAGATATCAAGCTCAATGCTCGTTGTGTTCTGGTATTTGCCGTCTTCAGCAAAGAGCCACGATGTCCTGTCGAAAAGATCCGTCGTATCAGGACCGAATTCGAACTTCTTATCCATGAAAGAATAAAGATCGTTAAGCTTTGCCAGAGAATCAGCCGTGGCAAGCCAGCGGCCTGCCTGATCCTTGTTAAAAGTAAAAGCAATGTCGAAGGACTTATTATCTGTACAATCATTTAATGCCTTGAGATAAGCCTCAGGATAGCCTACAAGCCCCGAAAATGCTGCTTCATAGTCTTTCCTGGTAAACGATACAATGCATGTAGCAGTCTTGCCTTGGATGTTAAGAGTCGATTCATTTACGGTATAAGTAATGGATTTGGCGATTGTATCCTTAACATTAGCCTGGTCGTAGTCTTTATCAGAGAATGTGAGCTTTTCCGTAAAAGCAGCTGCCGTTGCATCATCAACAGGTTCGGTGTTTTCCAAGATCCTTGCGGAATCCATATACTGAATGCATTTGGCATATGTATCGATTACAGGCTTAACTTCTTCAGGCTTTGCATCACAGGAGGCAAGGGATAATGCAAACGCTAAAACAAGCAGGGAAGAGAGCATCTTCTTAAAAATCTTCATCAAAAACCTCCGGTATTCTTATTATCCTCAACGAATATAATACCGCAAAAGACAGGAAATAAATAATTATTTACTTGAAGTAAGATTTGTAATTGATTATAATTATTGCAAGGAAACAAGGAAACAAGGCATTATAAATAAGAAATATGAGGTGATAATATGACTACGGCAACAAAACTTTTACCAACACAAAAGAGAGTAACAATAACCTCAAAAAGACAATTTACAATTCCTCAGAAGTTTTATGTTGATCTTGGATTTGCTAAGGATGCTATATGCACAATGGGTGATGGATTCTTAGTAATTCAACCCGCTCAGAATGTTGATTCTGGCGAATTCGCTGAACAGATATTAGCCGAATTGATTGTTGAAGGTTTCTCCGGACAGGAACTATTGAATGAATTCAAAAAGAGGCAATCAAAGATCAGGCCAGGTATAGAAGCTTTATTGAATGAAGCAAAAAAAATAGCGAATAACACAAGCGAATACTACACCTATGATGACGTCTTCGGCTCTAAGGAGTAAGTATGGCCGTTCTTTCTAAAGACAGTCTGCGCTTTTGATCATTGTCATCCTGGCAGGTACCAGAGAAAACTTCTATGATGAATTGAAAAGATATATACGTTAATTCGTATAATAATCATCTTATTTCACATTGACTCTAAATATAAATAATAAGATAATTACAACTCTGATAATTTAGGGCAGGGGATCTCCCCTGTTTATTCGAGAGGGAAGAGGCGTGAAGCTAAGTAAAGACAGCCTTAAAGCCGCTGTTAAGAACAACAGGAATATACTGATCAACATCTTAGGTGCGTTCCTCGTAAAGGGCGGATCGATGCTCTTGACGCTGTTCCTGCTGCCTGCATACCTCAAATTCTTCGGAAATAATGATATTCTCGGTATCTGGTATACGATCTTATCGATCATCAACTGGGTACTGGTTTTCGATCTTGGCATAGGAAACGGCCTTCGTAATAAGCTTCCCAAGGCATTGGCTGACAAGAACGACAAGGAAGCCAAGACACTTGTATCATCGACATATTTCTCATCCGCTACAGTCGTAGTATTGCTCGGCATAATCGGAAGCGTTGTAATCCATCTGCTTAACTGGAATGCGATCCTCAATATCAATGAATCTGAACTGTCACAGGCAACGCTTAAATACGCCATTCAGATAGTATTTATTGGCGTCCTGATCCAGTTCGTATTAAAGCTCGTAACGTCGATCCTTTATGCGATCCAAAGGTCCGGACTGGTTAATTTCCTGACGTTTTTATCGAATGTAATAATCTTTATAGTGATTAAATTGCTGCCGCCCGGAGATACGGAAACGTCGCTTATCACGATCTCATATTTCAATATCCTGGCTGTAAACCTGCCTTTGCTGGTCGTTAGCATGATCCTTTTCATGGGCAAGCTCAAAAAGGTAAGGCCATCACTTAAATTCTGGTCCAAAGACACTACCAAAGCAGTACTTAAGATCGGCTTGACACTCTTATGGCTCCAGCTGATCTTCATGGTCATATCATCAACAAACGAATTCCTGATCACAGCATTCTGCGGACCTGCTGCAGTTGTTGAGTATCAGGTGTATTTCAAGATATTTAACTCCGTGGCAGCGATCTGTTCGCTTGTATTGATTCCGATATGGTCCGCTGTAACCAAAGCACAGGTCGAGAAACGCTACGAATGGATAAAGAAGACATACAAACTGCTCTTAGGATTCAGTGTTTTAGCGCTTTTAGTGCTCCTGGCAATCGTATTGGTATTGCAGCCGATCGTAAACTTCTGGCTCAAAGAAGAAGCGATTACAGTGTCTTCTTATTATGCCGTTATCTTCGCATTGTCCGGATTCATATTCCTTGTGCATAACGTTAATACGGCGATAGGGAACGGGTTCTCGTATTTTAAGCCACAGGTAGTCTTAATGACGCTCGCAGCAGTTCTAGATATTCCGCTTGCATGGGTATTTGTCCAGCTGACAGGAGGGATGATAGGCGTAGTTCTGGCAAATATAATCGTCCTGCTGCCGTTTGAGATCTTAGAACCGATATTCTTCTTCAGATATATAAACAGATTGATAAAAGCTGAAGGAGAGAGGGCGGAGTAATCCTGACTGCCCTTTCCCCTGTTATTTTCGAAAACGAACATGCGTTCTTTTTTGTTGTTGCTATCTTAAATGGAATATTTTTTGGCGTTTAAGATAGAAATAACGAAAATCTTATCTTAAAAGGATAAATTAACAGCGTTTGAGATAGAACGATAATCCGGTGTGGTTACGAATCAGATATTTCTAAATGATGAAACGCACGATTCAGATCAGATAAAACGATTCTAAATGATCATAAAACGAATTATATAAATCATAAGAGATATAACTATAAACGATGCAGATAATCGCTGATAAGGATTATAGGATCCGGTCAGACGCTCTGAATGCCAAAACAGCCGTCTGATAATCTATTTGAAACTGAATCATTCTACATATATATAATTTTTACCTCTTCTCAATTCACCAAAATTGTAATTATACCGAATTGCATATAGAGGAAAATCGGATAAACGGGGGTATCTTCATTTGGTAAATCTGTGTTTAAGTGTTTTCGAAAAACACCTCTTCACTGATTCTGATCTTTACTGATAAACAGATCAAAACAATCCAATTCGTTATCCGAATCTTTCAGAAGATTCATGTAGAACCGGTTTAAGTATTTTAATGTCGGTTCAGAATTATAAGTTTCTGATTTATAGCAACTTCTGACCAATGCATTTCGATAATAATCACTGTGGTTTCTGAATGGCTCATTATTAACATCGTATCCTAATGATTTAAGATACAATTCTATAAATACCGCAGTTGTCCTTGTATTACTTTCTCCAAACGGATGTATTTGCCAAAGCTTACTTGTGAATTCAGATAAATGATCTATATCGCTGTCGGTTAGGTTTTCAGAATACTTATATGATCTCTCGTCATCCAATATTCTGTTTAATTGAGCTTTGATTAATATATGATCAGCATATTGAACTGAATCTCCCAATAAGATCGTTTCTTTCTTTCTGATATTGTATTTCCTGAATTTTCCACGGATATCAGAACTTAATACACCATCAAAAAGATACTCATGAATAGACAGAATCAAGTCAGGAGACATAATAAATCCGCATGTTTCAAGGATTTGAGCGATTCTTGAAGCTACAATATCAGCTTCCTTCTGTTTCGAATTGCTGTCACCATATTCTTTTATCAGTTCACTATTTATTTCTTCATACGATTTAATACCGGAGATATTATCTTCTGCTAATTTCTTCAGATATTGTGATACTTTTAAACCATCGACTGCCTGAAGTCCTGTAGCAGCGTTCCAGATATTCCTCTTATATTCTTTATCAGTGGTTTCAGGTATTATCTCGTATGTACTATATTCTTCAAAGGAGCTGTTTTTATATGCTTCTTTGGATTCTTTAATAGTATTGTTAATAATGTTTTCTACATGATAGAGGCGTTTTCTGAATTCATTCAGCAGCACATCTCCGGAATAACCTTCTATAAGCAGTTCTTCTAATATCTCTTCAGCTCTTCCCTGCTTGTTAACTATAATATCAGCGCCAGGATAAGAATTAATATAATCTACTATGTCATTCGCGAAGATTTTCGAGGATTTGCTTAATCTGTAAGATCTGATGCGTTCTTTTACCAGGATCGGTTCAACAAATCCAAAGCTTTCCAGACGCGACATTCTGTTTATGACGGTTCTATTGGTCACACCGATTACCCGGCTGATCTCAATTGGCGAGAATTCAGTCTTTGGGCTCATTATCAATAACAGTAAGAGTTGCTTTTCTTTACTGTTGAGATTTGACAGTGATACGATAATGTCTTGTTTACCGTTCATTATTTCCTTCATAAGAGAATTAATACAAGTATTTTCTTCACTATTATTTCACTATTATTACACTATATCTTAAAGGAATCAATAAAAAGACTCCCAAAGCGCTAGGCTTGAGAGTCAATTCGTGTCAATTTGTATAACTGTCAGGTATATACGACTTCAGATCTTCCCTTTGTCTTGAGATAGATCGTAAATGCTATTCTGATGATTATAAGTACGATAACGATACCGATAAGATCGATAAGAACATTAAAGATCGTTCCGGCTCTGCCTGATACGAATAACTGGTGATATTCATCGAAGATCGCATTAAGGATCGTAAACCATAATGTGAAAATGATGTTCATCTCATTATCAGATCTCATGAGCTTAACAGGGCTCTCAGCATAAGATGTCTTGTTGGAAATCTTATTGGTTGATGACAGAGCCATGTATGACAGGAATGTCAGGAGAGCAAATTCTGCAGCATGAGCAGCCATTCTTACAATACTGTCATCCTGAATATTAAGTCCGAAGATCTCATTTAAGGCACTGACAAATCCATGAGACATCTGAGATGACTGTGCGCCTGTCTGTGCAGACATATAATAGATCGTAACGATCCATGAGAGCGTCATGACCCAGAAAATAAACGCGAGAACGCAATATCTTATCGATATCTCCTTCTCATGCACTGTCATCTTGAACTTCTCTGTGGTCATAACTCTTCCCTATTATCTTTTGATATATCAATTATATATCAATCGCGGTATTTTTTCGCATTCTTCATGGCACGGTCGATATCCCGGTTTGCCTGCTTCTGTGCAAGAACATCACGCTTATCGTAGTCCTTTTTACCCCTTGCAAGACCGATCTCGAATTTGACCTTACTGTCTTTAAAATAGCACTTTGTGGGCACCAGAGTAAGACCGTCCTGTTTTACAGTTGAATAAAGACGGATGATCTCTTTCTTGTGCATCAGTAGCTTTCTGGTCCTCTCGGGATCCAGATTAAACCTGTTTCCGTTCTCATAAGGACTGATATGAACGCCAACGAGCCACATCTCGCCGTCTTTTACCTTGACATAAGAATCCTTCAGGTTGATCCTGCCGGCTCTAAGGCTTTTTACCTCAGTGCCGGATAAGGCCACACCTGCTTCATACCTCTCCTCGATAAAGTAATCGTGATAGGCTTTTTTATTCTCAGCTATTATTTTTATACCTTTTTTGATTGCCATAATCGTATATTTTATATGCAAAAGCGTATTTTGCAACTTTTAGGAGCGAAAACGCCCTGATTCATTACATTTGAAGTGACGGATAAGCGTTAAGATCCAAGGAATCACGCTTACCGTTCATGTATTCGTAGTAACCGCAGGAAGCGATCATGGCAGCGTTGTCTGTGCAGTATTTAAGCTCAGGATAGTAGAGCTTTATTCCCTTCTTTTTCGCTGCCTTATCGAAAGTTGATCTCAAAAAAGAGTTCGCGGAAACGCCGCCGGCCAGGCATAACTTCTTAATTCCGGTCTCCTGCACTGCAGTTAAAGTATTCTTTAAAAGAGCATCAGCTATTGCCTGCTGGTAAGATGCCGTGAAGTCCTTAAGATCGATCTCTTCGCCTTTCTGACGCAGTCCGTTTATGAGGTTAAGCGCTGATGTCTTAAGCCCCGAAAATGAGAAATCCAGCGTATCTCCCATATGAGTCTTGGAGAAGACATACCTGGTGGTGTCGCCTCCCTGCCCTGCTTTATCCATCTTGGGCCCGCCCGGATAGCCTAAACCTACAACACGTGCTATCTTGTCGATCGCCTCACCTGCCGCATCGTCTCTGGTTCTTCCAAGGACGGTCATGTCAGTATAATCGTCAACTCGAACGATCATGGAATTACCGCCTGATACGCAAAGACAAAGGAACGGAGGCTCTAATTCCTCAAAGCACAGATAATTAGCTGCAATATGGCCTTTTAAATGGTTTACACCGACTAAGGGCTTGCCTGATACTTCGCATAATCCTTTCGCGCATGAAAGTCCTACAAGCAATGCTCCTACAAGGCCGGGGCCGTAAGTAACTGCAACAGCATCAATGTCGTCGAGTGTGACACCTGCATCGGATAATGCTTTCTGAACCGTAGGATATACGGCATCCACGTGCATTCTTGAAGCAAGCTCAGGAACAACGCCGCCATACTGTTCGTGGAAATCAGCCTGTGAAGCAATACAGTTGCTTAAGATGCCGCGTCCGTTCTTTACGACGGATGCGGCTGTCTCATCACAGGAACTTTCTATTCCCAATATCAGAATGTCACTTTTTTGTTTTAGCATTTGTATTCTCAATCAGGTAGTATGAATCCAGGAAGTCCTGGATCTTCTCCATATAAAGGTTCTTATTAATCGTATATTCCTCAAGATAACCGGCACCTGAGACCATTACGCTCTTGGTAATGCTTGAGTTGAGCCTGCTTCTTTCCGTGATGATCTGGTCGATCTTATCGGCTCCGATAAAAGTGTCGTGACCACCGTAGATAATAAGCACAGGAATTGGAAGTCTTGCGATCTCGGCAGCAAGGCTTAAGTTAGATCCGCCTGAAGATACTCTGATCGCATAAGGCACAGAGAACTGTGTGGCAAAGCCCAAAGGCTCGCTTCTTACTACCTGTGGCTTAATGTAATCGTCTGATTCCTTGGCGGGAGAATCGAGGATCATGCCTGCGATATAAGACTTGGAAAAGCCCAAGTTCTTTATCTTCGCATCATACCTGGACAGGTCCTGCTCGCTCGCGCCTTCCGGAGGAAGATTTGCATAAGCAAGTACTGAAGATGTGCAGCCTGTACCTATACCGCATAAGATAACGTCAGTAGTTACAGAGATCTGCTTTACGATGGCTATCGCACCAAGAACATCCTGCCATTCAAGATATCCGTAAGTACAGCAGTCACCGCCTGAAGTACCGCAGTTTCTCTGGTCGAATAAGAAGACGTTGTAATGGTTTTCGAGCCAGCCTTCGATCATATCGATCATTTCAACGCCGAACGGAAGTCTGTTGGAACCGGCATCATGAACGACAATGATCGTTGAAATAGGATTCTTGGTCTTAAAGAACCAACCTTGCAAAGATGTCTGTCCGTCAGCTGATTCAAAGCTCGTCGTGCTGTATGAAGGCAGGATATTCGAAGGAACGTTGGTAACGATATTACCCTTAACGTTCATGAGTCTGTTGGAAGAATAAACCGTAAGCACGATAAATGCGATGATCAATACCGCGACAAAGCTCAAGGCCAAAGCAAGCCTTGTGATAAAAGGGCTTTTTCTTCTCGATACACTGCCCGAAAAGCTTACAAAACCGCTTGAAACTCTGCTCATCAGTTAACTCCGCTTGAGCCGAATCCGCCGCCGCGGTCTTCGCCGATCGCCTTAACATTGTCTGTCTCTATAAAGCTTGCATACTCAACCTTTGCAACGACCATCTGAGCGATCCTGTCGCCCTTTCTGATCTTATATGTGCCGTGAATGCAGCCTTTGCAGTCAAGTGTCAGAGGCTCATTAATGCCTTCATCCTGGAAGAATGAATCGTTGTAAATGATCACATTTACTTCATCCCTGTATCCGCAGTCTATAGTGCCGGGAGCATTAGGGATCCTTAAAGGAGTCTTAAGTGATACGCCGCTCCTGGGTCTAATCTGTACTTCATAGCCATAAGGGATCGCCATCTTGATTCCTACAGGAACAAGAGCAGACTTGCCGGGCTCAATGATCACGTCTTCTGCAGCATAGAGGTCCATGCCTGCATCGCCGTCATGAGCATAGGACGGAAGCTTAGCGTCTTTCCTGCACTTCTCTATATAGATCTCAGCCATTGATCTTACCTCCGGGTAATATCGTATAGTTGCAGATAACGTCAAATCCCATATTTGCAATAGCTTCAGCATAATCCTGATCTACGGGATTCTTTGCTCTGCCGTAAATGGAACATGAACAATCCAGAGGATGGGGTATAACCTTAAGTTCTGTTCCTTCGTTTTCTCTCTTAGGTCTCATATCGTAATATGCATTGCCTCTGCAGAAGCCGCATGGTCTCTGGTTCCTTCCTGCTGCGCAGAAATCAGACTGCATCCACGGTATAAGTCCGTCTGAATGAACGATGAGCTTCGGGTGCTTACCGCTCATATCAAAGCTCTCCGTAAGATGTCTTAAGTTCAGAATAAGATCATCTGAAGATACTTCATAAGAAGGCATGACAGCATCAGCGTAGCCAAAAGCATGTGATAACGATTTTGCACTGTAGATGTTGGTTCCGGCTGAAGCATAGAGCTTGATGCCATCCTTTAAGAACTTCCTGTCAGAGAAGATCTTTGATGTCATTACAGCCTTAAATGCATCACCCATATCGACCTTAAGTAAAGCAATAACATAATCTATTACTTTGTTGATCTTATCATGGTGAAAATCAGGCAACATTAAGACAATTTCTGCTCCCTGCTCCCTTACAAAATCGATCGCAGTGCTGTAAATCTCAGGATCAGAGAGATCGTAGATGCTGAAAGCATAGATATCTGCGCCCTCTTCCAAAATATCCTCGTTAAGCCTTAATACAGGATATGTGTACATGTTCTTAATAGAACCCGGCTCAAATTCCTGTTCGCCGAAATACTCTGAATCCTCAACATAATCAAGACCGTAGTTCTTCTTAAATGAATTAACGACATTAACTTCCAGTACGGTAAGAAGATCACGTCTTAAGTAGTTGATGACGCTTACGGGGCAATAAAATTTATCTATGTTCCCGAAAAGAACATCCGTAACTGTAAACGGAGTATCAAGAGTTTTGGAAAGCTGCTCTAAGACCCTTTCCTTTTCGAGGGGCTTACCTTCAAAATCATCAGGAATTACGACTTTGGATTCAGCAGAGATATCTTTTGCGATACCATCGGTTACCACAGCTTCTGCAGTGATCTCATTATCAGTGCCGGAAATAGTTATCCTGACAGGTGTTCTTCTGAAATCCTGCTTTGCGATAAAGAGCTCATGGTTCATGAGGAACACTTCCATGCCGGGCTTAAGCTTCTTTATCATGTCCGGATGAAGGCCCTTTATGTTAAGACCATTAAGACCTGTATTTGTCTTGCCTACAGGGAAAGAACAGATCTCTCTGGCATTCTCTCTGATAGATAAGAAATCGCCCTTCTGAGGCTCTAATGCACCGTTCTTGATACCGACGGTAACAAGTCCGCTTCCAGCCTCCAGACGGCTTATACGGCCTATCCTGACGCCATATTTTCCAGGATATTCACCGGAAAGCAGATGGTCGTCCTTGCTGCCGCTCAGATACTGAGAAGTGAACGCTCCGCCTCTGTTGAAATTGATAAGAAGGTCATATCTTATCTCTTTGATAAGCTCCTTATTGAGATTGCCTTCATAGTAAGCGTCGATCATGCGTCTGTAGCAGTAAACAGCAGATCTTACATAGTTAGCATCTCTCATACGGCCTTCGATCTTAAGGCTGCTTACGCCGCTCTTGATGAGTCTTGCAAGGTATTCGGAAACATCTCTGTCCTTGGGCGACAAGAGGTGGCCGTCCTTAAGTCTTAAACCATTATTGCTTAGCTGATACTCTTCCCTGCACGGCTGGGCACATGATCCCCTGTTGCCGGATCTCGTGCCGCTTCTGTTCATTGCTGAGAAAAGGCAAAGACCTGATGCGCATACACATACAGCACCGTGAGCAAATACTTCAGTCTCAAGGTTATATCCTGTAGCTGCCTTGGTTCTAGTCTCGATCTCATCACAGGATAATTCTCTGGGGAGAACAACCCTGTTGGCACCCAGTTCAGAGAGCTTTTTAAACTCATCAGCGCCATAGATATTCATCTGCGTACTGCAGTTAATTGTCACATCTGGGAAATCTGCTGCAAGCTTTGTAAGAACAGCCAGATCCTGAACGATAAGTCCGTCAACGCCGATATTTACTGCTTCTGCAACAGTCGGATAAAAGAGTTCAAACTCATTATCAGACATCAATGTATTTACAGCCAAAAATACCTTTGCTGATCTCGTGTGCGCATAATCAACGCCTTCTTCAAGCTCATCAAGGGTAAAGTTATCTGCTCCCGCTCTTGCGGAATATTCTTTAAGTCCGAGATATACGGAATCGGCTCCACTGTCTACAGCAACTTTAAGTATCTCAAGGTTGCCCGCCGGAGCTAATAGTTCAATCTTCTTTTTTGTTATCATCAGTCTTTTTCAAATGCTCGAATAATCCTGAATTGACCTTGTCAGCAAGCTCTTCCATAGGTGTGGGCTTAACATCAGGTCTTCTCTCTGCCGCATACTCATTTGCCTTGACTTTATAGTAAGTAAGTTCTGTCTTAAGTGTGCTGTTCTCGGCTCTTAATGCGATTATCTGGTCGCAAGCTTCGAAAAGTGACATTATTGCAGTCTTATTCGTTGCGATATAAGGGTTATTTTTCTTAGTTTCTTCATAGATCTCGTCAGCGAGCTTTCCGACCTTCATCATGTGATCGTAACCGGCATCACCGCTTCTTACGAGATACTGGATGCCGCCAATCGTGATCTGGGCACTCTCTTCCTTCGGCTTATCTTCCTGGGAAGATTTTGCACGTGCCTTTATCTTCTCATCTAAAGTGATGTACTTCTTCTCGGTGACGGTCTTGGCCTTGATCTCACCTTTGTAAAGCTGCTTATATTCTACGATTGCGGGCTGATCCTTCTTACCCTTACGCTTGTAAGAGCCATCCGAATACTTGCCAAGTAAGCTGGAATTAGATTTCCTCATTTAAAGACCTCCGCAATATAGAAGATATATAATTATAACACTTTGCTTTATTTATAAGTAATTTCAGCACTTTTAGCTCAAGACCTTAAACAGTCTTACGAATTCACCGGGCGCAAGTTCCTCTGCCCTGCAGTTCTCATTAAGCCCCATATGGGAAAGCGAATTAGCGATCACATCAGGCGAACCGAATCCTGCTAAGTTCTTCTTAAGCATCTTTCTTCTCATCGAAAAGCATGAGTTAAGGAACTTAACAAATTCAGGAGTCAGATAATCAGCGCTCATTGATCTTGTAAAGCTTATTACCGCTGAAGTAGTTCTTGGCTGCGGTATGAATGCCGTAGCAGGAACCTTGAATTCATATCTGTATCCGCCGTAAAGGCTTGCAAGGATAGCCAAAGGGCCGTACTGCTTGGATCCCGGTTTACAGTCGATCCTTGCAATTGCTTCATCTTCGACCATAAAGACCATCTTCCTGGCATCAGAATACTCACCGAAGAGCTTCTTCATTATGTCTGTCATTATGTAATACGGGATATTACTTACGGCGACATCAATGGCAATACCTTCAGGCCGTTCAAATTTTAGGAAGTCCTGATGAAAGATAGTGGCATTTGTGATGCTGTCCTTTAAGCGTTCAGCAAGACCTTTATCTATCTCAATGCAGGCAAGATGATCAGTTTTCAGGGAAAGCGGAAAAGATAAGCTGCCAAGCCCCGGGCCAACCTCGATCACCATGTCTTCCCTTTTAAGTTCACAGAGATCGACTATGTCCTGGATAATTTTCTCATCGCAGAGGAAATTCTGCCCGTATTTTGTTAAGGGCAGAATACCTTCTGTTTGTAAAATGTCTCTAATAGAATCTCTGTTCATCTTAAATTACAGGAAGTAAGCAACGCCTGATTCAAAGATCTTCTGATACTTGTTGCCGGGGATGTTCTTTGTAAGGTCAGATTCATATCTTTCTGTATGACCCATCTTACCTAAGACACGTCCGTCAGGTGATGTG
>JAEEGL010939616.1_pt1 | contig 13034 bp, 11 predicted proteins | sample 9134231 | NCBI WGS metagenome assembly JAEEGL01 (sample SAMN16246548, study PRJNA631951) | gut metagenome | biome: gut microbiome; feature: rumen; material: fiber-attached | host: Bos | place: Iran: Karaj | collected 2018-10 | reverse complement strand
TTGATTGATATCGTTTTCGAACTACGCGCCATGGCGCGTCCCTACATCTAAATCGTGCGTTCTTAGCCCCGTTAGGGGTGACAGAACCAATTGTGTCTACATCTGCCACCCCTGGTTTTTATCGGACACCAATAATTTTTTACATATTACCCTCCCTATATCGTCCCGACATGGTGCCACGCTAAGGCTCTGACAGATAGTTAATAAACCCTGATTAATAAGTTAAATTATATTAGTTATATTAGTTTCATTTGCTGTTTCTACGGAAAAAGACAAGAGGAATTGTGCTAATTGAGGGCGTGTCATAATTCAAAAAGGTTGGGACAGAAGTTCCTCCCCTAAGTTAGGGGAGGTGGCCCAATGGGCCAGAGGAGTGTGTGATAACGCACTGGTTGTAAATCATTTACTCCTTAACACACGCCCCCGCCCAATGTTGGGTCGAGTGGCAATGCCTTCGGCACCACACGCTGAGCTTCGCTCAACACGTGCTTTGCCATCGCCCCGAGCACTGCGTGGTTCGGGGCACCCCCTCTAAGAGGGGGAGTTTCCAGCCATAACCGTATTATGACACACCCACTTGCTAACAAATTGATCCTGTGGCTATTTTATGCCGAACTTACGTTATATTACCCTGCCAACCGTGCTGCCTGCTGTCGATTTTTAAGGAAGAAAACGGGATTACATATCCCCCCTCTTTACATGACGTCGCTGCTGCAACGCAGCCAACACAACCATCTGCAATCTAAACTAAATGAGGCGCTTGTAGGCGCCTCATTCAGTTTATTGCTGGACTTCTTTGACCAGGTAAATCATTGTTGGGAAGTGGTCGCTGTAGCCGTTTAGGAAGACACCGCCGGAATAAGTACGCAGCGGGTAGCCTTGCCTGTCGCCTTCGCGAGTCTTCAGGAACTCACGGTTGAGGACCTCGGCGCGCAAGAATGTCAACTGTGGCTTATCCTTGCTGTCTTTGTAGCGCACGAAGTAGTCGCTGAAGATGATTTGGTCGAAGAGGTTCCACTGTCCGCGATAGCCCAGCGTGCCGATACCGCGATCGAGCAACTTCCAGAAGGGGTTGTACAGGTCGCCCAAGTGGCGCACATCCTTGATTTCGCGCTTGGCACCCAGGTTGACGGCGCAACTGCGATTCTGCGGGTCGTCGTTAAGGTCACCCATGAAGATGATGCCCTGATTGGGGTCGTCGAGCAACAGCGAGTCGATGGTGTGGCGCGCCATGTCGGCCGTGGCCTCACGCAGGTAACTCGACTGCTCCTCGCCGCCCAGTCGCGACGGCCAGTGGTTAACGATGACGCTGACCTTGTCGCCGGCGAGCATGCCGGTGACGCACAACTGGTCGCGGGTGCGGAAGGTGGGATAACTCTCGATATACAGGCGTTGGTTGGTTACATTGAGCACCTGGAAATAACGCGGGTTGTAGAGCAGGCCCACGTCCACGCCACGGCGGTCGGGACCATCGTGGTGAACGATTTGGTAGCGCTGGCTCTTGAGTTCGGGCTCACGCACCAAGTCTTGCAGCACAGTGATGTTTTCAATCTCACTCACGCCGATGAGCACAGGCAGCGTGGGGTTGCCGGTGATGGTCATCTGACTGATGGCGTAAGCCATGTTGTGCTGTTTCTGCCAGTACTTTTGATTATTCCACTGTCGGGCACCCTCTGGCGAGAATTCCAGATCGTAATCTCCATTATTGTTAATGGTGTCAAACAGGTTCTCCAAGTTGTAGAACATAACGCCATATTGGTTATAGCGCTTGTCCTGCGCCATTGCTGGCAAGATCATGATCAATGCCAGGGCAAACAAAGCAAGTCGTTTCATATCGTAAGGAGTTTTGTTTCGATTTTGGGCAAAGTTACAACTAATTTTGCGAAGTAGCAAACAAAAACGCATAAGTAAATAAAAAAAATGCTATCTTTGCACAATATTCACGAGAATAAGAAAAAACGACACAATGTCAAGATTAAGTTATACCACCACACGCCGCGACTGGCTCATCCACATCTTGTGCTGGGGCATAGTCGTGTTTCTGCCTCTGCTGCTGTTCACCCCCAGCGACTCTGTAGAGGTGACCTTGCTGCGCTGGCTGCGCAGCCTGGGCAGCCCGTTGTGCTACATGGCACTGTTCTACCTCAACTACTTCTGGCTCATACCGCGGTTCTACTTGGGCAACCGCAAGAAGGTGTTTTTTGCCATTAATGTTGTGGCCATCATTGTGATGGTGCTGGTGATGACGCAGTGGTGGCACGTGTTCAACCAGTTGCTTGCCAGCAGCGAGCCCAGCCGTCCGCCGCGCGGCCCGCAGCCAATGCACTACATGCGCTACTTCTACAATGCCGTGTCGCTGGTGCTGGTGGTGGGCTTGAGCCTAGCGGTGCGCATGACGCAGCGCTGGCAGCACATCGAGCAGGCCCGCAAGGAAGCCGAGCGCAGCCGCACCGAGGCCGAACTGAGCAACCTGCGCAACCAACTCAATCCACACTTCCTGCTCAACACGCTCAACAACATCTACGCCCTCATCGCCTTTGACACCGAGAAGGCGCAGATGGCCGTCGACGAGTTGAGCAAACTGCTGCGGCACGTGCTCTACGACAATCAGGAGAACTTTGTGCCACTATACAAGGAGGTGGCCTTCATTCAGAACTATGTGGAACTGATGAAGATACGCGTCACCAAGGGCGTGAAAATCACCACCGACATCGACATCGCGCCCGACAACGCCACACCCATCGCGCCGTTGATTTTCATCTCGCTCATCGAGAACGCCTTCAAGCACGGCATCGCACCCGACGGCACCGGCACCATCCACATCGCCATGCACGAGAACGACGGCCACATCACCTGCGAGATTGTCAACAGCAACCATCCCAAGCGCGCCAACGACAAGAGCGGCAGCGGAATAGGGCTGGAGCAGGTTGCCAAACGCCTGCAGTTGCTCTACGACGGCCACTACGACTGGCAGCGCGGCACGCGCAACAACAACAGCGAGTATTTCTCGCGCATCGAACTCGACGTTAACCACATAAATCCACTTACCGATGAACAACGATAACACTCCCCTCACCACCATAGCATGCGCCATCGTCGACGATGAGCCCCTGGCCGTGGAATTGCTGGCCAGTTACGTAGCGAAAATTCCCTTCATGGACCTGCAGGGCAAGTATTCCAATGCCACCGACGCGCTGCGCGGCATCAGCGAGCGCCCCGTCGACGTGCTGTTTCTCGACATCCAGATGCCCGAACTCAACGGCCTGGAGTTGTCGCACATGCTGCCTGAGTCGACGCGCGTGGTGTTCACTACGGCCTTCGAGCAATATGCCCTCGACGGCTTCCGCATCAACGCGCTGGACTACCTGCTCAAGCCCATCACCTTTGCTCGCTTCCTCGAGGCGTGCAACAAGGCGCTGCAGTGGTTCAAGATGGTGCGCGCCAACGAGGCCGCGCCGGCACCCGCCGAGGCCGCAGCAGCCGCCGAGCCCGAGCCACAGTCGATTTTTGTCAAGAGCGAGTACAAACTGCTGCAAATACAACTCGACTCAATACGCTACATCGAAGGTCTCAAGGACTACGTGAAAATATATACCGACGACGCTCCTCGACCCATCCTGTCGCTGATGAACATGAAGACCATGGAGCAAATGCTGCCCGCGTCGCGATTCATACGCGTGCACCGCAGTTTCATCGTCGCCAAGTCGAAGATTCGCGAAATCGACCGCAACCGCATCGTCTTTGGCGACGTCTACATCCCCATTGGCGACAGTTACAAGCAGGCGTTCCAAGAGTTTATCAACCGCTAAATGTCACTGCAATGGAAAATGCCGAAATAACCTATACCGTCACTCAAAAAGAGGCCATCGTGAGCCTGATTATCGAGATGGTCAACAGCAATGAGTTGATTACCATCGAAGAATTGCACACGTCGAACATTATCAACCATGAGTTGAGAATCACCGACGAAATGTTCGAAGTGGGGCGCGCGCTCGATGTGGAGTACGCCATCGAGATTGTGCGCCACATGAACGACGAGCAGAAGTTGCACGTAGGCTACCTGCTCACGCGCATCATCGACGCCGACGAGCCCGGGGTGCGCGAGTTCCGCCTGTTCAACGAGATCTGCCGCCGGTCGGGCATCGACGTGGTGATTGAGGGGCAGGCCTCGAAAAAAACGCCCAAAAAACAATAACCCGCGTGGGCGCTACGTTATTCTATGTGATGAAACGACTTAAAAGACTATTATACCTCACATTGCTGGCTGCGATGGCTCTTGCTGTCGCCGTGCCCGTCACGTCGTGCAAGGGTGCCAAACTCAAGGATGCCGACGAGGCGTATGACCGCGGCGAGTACTACGATGCGGCAGTAATCTACCGCAAGGTGTACAACCGGCTCACCAACAAAGACGACCGCTGGCTGCGCGGCGAAGTGGCTTTCATGATGGGACAGTGCTACGCGAAACTCAACCAGAGCAACCGCGCCAGCGCAGCGTTCCAGAGCGCCATCCGATACGAATATGAGGACTCCACGGCAATCCTGTATCTCGCGCAGGCTCTGCACCGCGAGGGGAAATATGCCGAGGCCATCCAGCGCTACAAGGAATTCCTGGTCATCGTGCCCGACTGCTGGGAGGCGCGGCAAGGCATCCTGGCATGCCAGCAGGCGCCCAAGTGGAAACAGGATGGCTCGCGCTACATCGTGAAGCCCGCCAAACTCTTCAACTCGCGACGCGCCGACTACTGCCCGATGTTCCTCGACAAGGACGCCGACAAACTCTACTTCACCTCGTCGACCGAAAAGGCCACCGGCGACACTCACAGCGAGATTACCGGAACCAAGAAGGGCGACATCTTCTTCAGCAAGAAGGACGATAAAGGCCACTGGACACGACCCGTGCAGGTGGAGGGCGGCCTGAACACCGAGCACGACGAGGGAATGACCAGTTTCACCCCCGACGGCTCGATGATGTATCTGGCCAAGGGCATCCGCAAGAATGCGCCGAGCAACATCGAGATTTACACCAGCACGCGCAGCGAGGCCCAGTGGGCCGACGCGCACCGCTTCGAGATTACCGCCGACACCCTGAGTTCGTATAGCGACCCGGCGGTGAGTTTCGACGGCACCTACCTGTACTTCACCAGCGACATGCCCGGCGGCTTTGGCGGCCTGGACCTGTGGCGCATCAACCTAAAGGACAAGCGCGGCACGCTGGAGAACCTGGGCGACCAAATCAACACGCCCGGCAACGAGCGTTTCCCCTTTAGCCGCAGCGACAGCCTGCTGTACTTTGCCAGCGACGGCCATCCCGGCATGGGCGGCCTGGACCTGTTCCGCGCCACACTGCAGCCCTCGGGCAAGTGGTTTATCGAAAACATGGGTTCACCTATGAACTCGCCGGCCGACGACTTCGGCATCACCTACGGTGCGGGCGAGAGCGGCTTCTTCAGTTCGAACCGCGGCGACGCGCGCGGCTACGACAACATCTACAGTTTTGAGAAACCCGACCTGAAGGTGTGGATTAGCGGTTACGTGCTCGACAAGGACGACGAACCCGTGCCCAACGCGGTAATACGCATTGTGGGCGACGACGGCAGCAATCAGAAGACCGCCGGCAAGCCCGACGGCTCGTTCCGCTTCGACCTGCAACGCGGCGTGAAATACGTGATGATGGCCGGTGCCAAGGGCTACCTGAACAACAAGCAGGAGTTTATGAGCGACACCGCCGAGGTCGACGCCGAGTACACCGTCGACTTCATCCTCGCCGCCACCACCAAGCCCCAGGTTATCGAGCACATCTTCTACGACTACAACAAGGCCACACTGCGCCCCGAGTCGAAGGAGGCTCTCGACGAGATGGTGCAGGTGCTCAAGGACAACCCCAACGTCACCATCGAGATGGGCGCGCACACCGACCGCATCGGCAGCGACAACTTCAACAACAAACTCTCGCAGCAACGCGCGCAGAGCGTCATCGACTACCTGGTGGCCCACGGCATAGCCCGCGAGCGACTCATCCCGCACGGCTACGGCAAGACGCAGCCCAAGACGGTAACCAAGCGCATCGAGAAGCAATACCCGCAATTCCACGAGGGCGACGTGCTGAACGAGGAATTCATCTCTAACCTGAGCGACGAGGACAAGGCCGCGGCCGACCAAATCAACCGCCGCACCGAGTTCCAGGTGATCTCCAACGAGTACTAAGTCGCGATGGCTGTGGCACAATATTTGCCGCCACCATCGTTGTTAGCACCCGAGGTGGGTTCTATTTATTAACTTACTATTGCGATGAAATACACCTGCCCGAAATGTGGCAAAACATTGGAATTGAGCCAAGAAGCGCTCATCAACTCGGAATACAAGACAGTGTGCCCGCAATGCCTGTCGAATCTCGAGATTGTGGGCGACTATGCCTATATTCCGCTCGACGACGGCTCGCTGCAACTGGCGCCCGACCGCACCGAGCCCACTCCGCAGTCAAGCGACCCGGTAGTGGCCTCACAGACGATGGTCGAGGACGTCGAGGCGCAGGACGTCACTCCCCCACCCCTAAAAGCCACCCCGCCGCCGTTCAAGGGCACGCCAGCCACACCCGGCGAGGGCCTGGACCCGCTTTTTGGCGACGCCGTGCGATTGTTGTCCACACTCAACTCGGTCACGCCCATGACGTTGCGCGACAATCTCAACATCCCGCTCGAGCGGGCGCAAAACCTTATATACCAACTGGAGCGTGCCGGCATCATCGGGCCGTACAACAACGGCGGGCCTCGCGCCATCCTCATTCCACACAACACCAACTTCATGGGTGCGCAGCCCGTCGAGGGCACGCCGATTGAAGATATTCAGCCACAACGCAAGTCCTTCACGATGAATTGCGGCGGCTGCGTGATGTGGCTCCTGCTCATCATGCTGCTGGCGGCAATAATAAAAAGTTGCATGTAGGATTATTACAATACAATGAAAAAAAACCGCCGCCATTGGGTCATCGCGCTGCTACTGCTTGCTGCTGTAGTGGCCGTTTTAGTGATTACATGCCCCTCGCACGACGAGCATTGCGCCGCCGTGACGGCACGGCTCACGGCACTGCACCAGCAGGGCGGCCTCGACGACAATGCCGTGGTGTGCTGGGACTTTAGCGGCGTGAACGCTCAGGCGCAGAGCCGGCTGCACCTGTCGCCCGAGATCATGCAGACGCTGATAGGTGCCGATGTGAAAGACGCGCTCCGCATCACCAACCTGGGCGTGTGCTCGGTGGGAAGCATGGGGCGCGGCGACAGTGCACAGCACGTGTCGCTGGGCATTGGCGGGCACGTTTTTTGCACGCTTTAGCCATCACGGCCTGAAAGGCCGCAGTTCACACACGTTTAACCTCAAAATTGTGACGAAGAATGGAATTTTATGTCATTGTTAATGGTAACCAGGAGGGACCGTTCACCATCGAGCAACTCGCCGAGATGAACATCACCCCCGAGACCGAGGTATGGGCCGAAGGCATGGACGACTGGCAGCAAGCCGGCGACGTGCCAGCACTGACACGCTTGCTCCAGCAGCAGCAATTCCGCGCCTCGCAAGCGGTGTCGCCTACCCCCGCGACTGTTCCCCCCGCCCCGGCGGCCATCCCCCCGGTGCCGGCCACGCAGCAGCCCCAAGCGGCCGCGCCACAGCCTGCGCAGCAACCCGTGCAACAATATGCGCCACCGGCAGCCGCCGCACCGGCAGCACCACACTCCAACCGTGGGCTGAAGTGGCTCATCGTGCTGCTGATTCTCGTTGTCATCACAGGTGTGATGATTGTCACCTGCCCCGACCGCGATGCTCATCGCACAGCAATCATGGGGTCGACCAAGGAGTGGGTGAACCAAACCGTGGAGCAGCGTAATCTCAACGTCGTCATCAGCGAGGTGCTCAAGTGGCTGGGCAGCGAGGGCTCCGACCTGCTGGTCGACCAATATCTCGACGTCGACAACTACCTGGTGTGCTCGGTGGGCCGCTTCGACAACGGCGCAAAGAGCCAGGTGGTGTCGTTAGGAATGTTCAACCACGTGTTCACCTTTGGTGCCGACGACATACGCAACGCCATGCAGAACGCGCTGAAGAACCAACTGGGCATCGGCGCTCCCGAACCGCGCGTCACCGTGCCCGACGTCGATAACACCCAGCCGAGCCAAGAAGAGGAAGAATTCTTCCCATTTGATTTTGATGAGGAAGACAACCAGCCCGACGAAAACCAGCAGCAGGCCACGCCCGGCGACGAGGATGACGACCTGCTCGACGCGCTGGTCGACTCGATGGCCAAGCGTGCCAAGGAGCGCGCCATCAAGGAGGCAAAAGAGTGGGCAAAACGACAAATCGACAAATTATGATTGCACGGCGATAACACATGGCAAAAAGGATAAAATACCAGGGACTCTCTCCACAACAGGTCGAAGCCAACAGGCAGCGCTACGGCACCAACGTGCTCACGCCGCCTGAGCGCGAGTCGCTGTGGAAGCGGTTCTTCGAGAAATTCACCGGCCCGCTGGGCCATCACATTCGTGGCTGGAACGACGGCGACCCGCTGATTTTTATCCTCGAGATTGCCGCCGTGCTGTCAATCGCAATCTCTTTTGCCGAGTATCGCGGATGGGTGGGCGACGACCGTGGCTGGGGCGTGTTTCTCGACCCGCTGGGCATCCTCATCGCCATTTTGCTCGCCACCGGCATCGCATTCATCTTTGAACTGAAGGCCGACCGCGAATTCGCCCTGCTCAACACCGTCGACGACGACGAGCCAGTGAAGGTGGTGCGCGACGGGCACACCACCAAGGTGCCCAAGCGCGACATCGTGCACGACGACATCGTGCTGCTCTCGACGGGCGACGAGGTGCCGGCCGACGGCGAACTGCTCGAAGCCACCTTGCTCACCGTCGACGAGTCGTCGCTCACCGGCGAACCGCTGTGCCGCAAGAGCGCCGACCCCGCCATGGCCGACCCGAACGCCACCTTCGCCACCAACCACGTGATGCGTGGCACAAAGGTGATGGAGGGCCATGCCGTGATGCGCGTCACCGCCGTGGGCGACAAAACCGAGAACGGCAAGGTAATGGTGGCGGCGCAAATCGACAACAGCGTGAAGACTCCGCTCAACGAGCAACTCGACCGGCTGGGACGCGTAATCAGTTGGGGCAGTTACGCTGTGGCGGCGTTAATCGTGGTGGGGCGCATAATATCGTATTCCATCGATACCGGAGGGGTTTTTGGCATTGACTTTCTGCCCTACCTGCTGCAGACCGTCATGATTGCGGTCACGCTGATCGTGGTGTCGGTGCCCGAGGGCCTGCCGATGGCGGTGACGCTGAGTCTGGCCTACTCGATGCGCCGCATGCTCAAGAGCAACAACCTGGTGCGTCGCATGCACGCCTGCGAAACGATGGGTGCCGCCACAGTGATTTGCACCGACAAGACGGGTACGCTCACCCAAAACCAAATGCAGGTGTACCAAGCACTGTTCTACGGCTTGGGCGACGACCAGCGCTTGGGCGACGATGAGTTGAGCCAGCACATAGCCCGCGGCATCGCCGTGAACTCCACCGCACAACTCGACACCAGCCACGAGGGCTCAATATCTGTGGTGGGCAACCCCACCGAGGGCGCCACGCTGCTGTGGCTGCTCGATAACGGCATCGACTACAACGAGTTGCGCGACCAGGCGACCACCATTGCCGAAATACCGTTCTCAACAGAATATAAGTATATGGCCACAGTGGTCGAGGCACCCGATGGCCAACGAGCGCTCTACGTGAAAGGTGCGCCCGAGATTGTGATTGCCATGTGCTCGCGATGCGTCACTGGCGAGATCGACCGCGACGCCCTACGCTCGCAACTGGCACAATATCAGAGCCAAGCACTGCGCACCCTGGCATTTGCCTATCAGCCGCTCGACAAGGGCGACCTTCCCATCGACAACAACCGCATCACAACCACACAAATGACACTGCTCGGCGTGGTGGCCATCAGCGACCCCGTGCGCGACGATGTACCGCCAGCCATCGAGCAATGCACCGATGCGGGCATCAAGGTGAAGGTGGTAACGGGCGACACGCCGGGCACCGCCATCGAGGTGGCCAAAGAAATAGGGCTATGGCACGACGACAGCGACGACAAGGCAATCATCACCGGGCCGGAGTTTGCCGAACTCAGCGACGCCGATCTGCGTGAGCGTGTCGATGACCTGAAGGTGATTGCCCGCGCACGCCCCATGGACAAAAAACGCCTCGTCGAAGCCATGCAGGAGCGGGGACATGTGGTGGCCGTCACCGGTGATGGCACCAACGACGCGCCAGCACTGAAAGTGGCTCACGTGGGCCTCTCGATGGGCGACGGCACTTCGGTGGCCAAGCAGGTGAGCGACATCACCATCATCGACAACTCGTTCTCAAGCATCACCAAGGCGGTGATGTGGGGACGCTCGCTGTATCAGAACATTCAGCGATTCATCCTGTTCCAACTCACGGTCAACGTGGCGGCGTGCCTGTTGGTGCTGGCCGGCGCCTTTATGGGTACCGAGACCTCGCTTACCGTCACGCAGATGCTGTGGGTAAACCTGATTATGGACACCTTTGCCGCTATGGCACTGGCTTCGCTGCCTCCCAACCAGGCCGTGATGCAAGCCAAGCCGCGCAACCGCTACGGCTTTATCATCAACCGCTCGATGCAACTCTTTGTGGTGGCTGTGGGCGGTGTGTTCTCAATCATCATGCTGGCGTTATTGTGGGTGCTTGAGCACAGCGACGTCACCAGCATGACCGACCTCCTGCACCCAGCCATCGGGCCTAAGGGTCACCTCACGATTTACGAGCAAAGCCTCCTGTTCACCATATTTGTGATGATGCAGTTCTGGAACATGTTCAACGCCAAGGGCTTCCTCACCAGCCACTCGGCGCTGAGAGGGCTGCGCCACTGCCGCTTCTTCAATCTGATTATGGTTATTATCTTCATCGGCCAGATTCTGATTGTAAGTTTTGGCGGCAAGATGTTCAGCGTCACGCCACTGCCGGTGAGCGACTGGGTAATGATCACCATCATCACCTTGCCCACCCTGCTCATTGGCGAACTGTGGCGCCTGCGGCGTAAAAAACGTGGAGAACATGGCAAGTAGGCTGCAAAAGTTTCGCGACTCGACACTGTGGGCCAACCTGAGTTGGCGCCTGTGGCTCGTGGCGTGGCTTGCCGCAATAGTGCTGGTGGCGGTAATAATGCTGTGGCGCCATGGCGGCACCCCGCAGCGCCACATCAGCGACGCGCTGCGCGACAGCCTGCTGTGCGTCGGCCTGACGGCCGGGCAGCCTGCGCAACTCGTTCGCTACGAGGGATACGACGCCTACTTCGACTCGGCGTGGCACATCCCGGCATGTGTCGTCTATGAGTTAACGCGCCTCGAAGTGACCACCGACAGCGCCGCCCGCACCGATGACTTCATGCAGGACACGCAGGTGGACGGCTGCCCCACGCCAAAGGCTTACGCTGGCAGCAACTACAACCGCGGGCACATGGCCCCGGCAGGCGACATGCGCTGGAGCGCCTGCGCCATGCGCGAGTCGTTCTACATGACCAACATCTGCCCGCAGAGCCGCTCGCTCAACGAGGGCGCCTGGGCGCGCCTGGAGCAGAAGTGCCGCGAGTGGACCATGCGCGACAGCGCACTCATCATCGCCGCCGGCCCCATCGTCACGGGCGACACCACAATTCTGGCCAGTGAGCAGGTGGTGGTGCCACAACGATTCTACAAGGTGATTCTCGCGCCGTTCTGCTCGCCCATGCGCATGGCGGCCTTCATCTTTGACAACGCGGCGTGCAACGCGCCTCTCAAGCATTATGCCACCACGGTGGCACACGTCGAGCAACTCACCGGCATCGACTTTTTCGCCGCCCTGCCCGACGACGTGGAGCGCGACCTGGAATCGCGCAACGACTGGGATCAATGGTTTATTTTAAACGAATGATATGAAACGACTTCTCACCATATTACTCATCTTCGCCCTGGGGCTGCAACCGGCCCTGGAAGGCATCGCGATTGACACCGATGTGGCACAATTCTCGCTCAGCACGGCCTTTACCGCACAGGCCAAGAGCAAGAAGAAAAAAAGCAAGAAAAACAAGAAAAAGAGCAACAAGAAGAACAAGCAAGCCAAGAAAGACAAGGGCAAGCAGGGCAAAAAGGGCAACAACGCCGCCGCCTCCAAGTCAAACACGCCGGCTCCCACGCCTCTTATCGGCAACACCTCGCAGCAGGGCACCGCGGGTCGCAACAGCGACCTCGTGAAGGTGAACATCCCCCGCGGCATGGTCAACCAAACGGTGCGCTACAAGGCCATCACCGTGTATTTCAACAAGCAACTGCACATCCCCAACTGCGTGGCCTACGAACTGACCAACACCATGGTGGCGATGGCCGACGCTCCCGATGCCGAGAAGCGCAAAAACTACAACTTCAGCCGCGACAACAACGTGCCCGGCTGCCCCGACTGGGGCGACTACCGCGGCAGCGGATACACACGCGGACACATGGCACCCGCCATGGACATGCGCTGGGACAAGCAGGTGATGAAGGAGTGCTTCTACATGACCAACATGTGCCCACAAGAGGCAAAACTCAATAATGAGGGATGGCGCAAACTCGAGGAGAGCGTGCACCGCTGGGCACGCCGCGACGGCCGCATCATCGTCTTCACCGGGCCCATCATGGGCAGCAAGCCCGCCACCATAGGCAAGTCCACCAAGGGCATCGCCGTACCCAGCGCATTCTACAAGGTGCTGTACGCGCCACAGCAGGGACGCGCCATAGCGTTTATCTACAACAACCAGCCCTGCTCGGGAAGCATCGACCGCTACGCCGTCAGCATCGAGGAGGTGCAGCGGCGCACGGGCCTGCAGTTCCTCACCACGCTGCCCAGCGCCACACGCAACAGCCTGCTCAAGCAGTGCAAAATCAATGATTGGAAATAACTCAACACACGATACACACATCGCTATGAAACGCTACATCTACCTTGCCG
>JAEEGL010308335.1_pt1 | contig 13034 bp, 10 predicted proteins | sample 9134231 | NCBI WGS metagenome assembly JAEEGL01 (sample SAMN16246548, study PRJNA631951) | gut metagenome | biome: gut microbiome; feature: rumen; material: fiber-attached | host: Bos | place: Iran: Karaj | collected 2018-10 | reverse complement strand
GGTTTGCTGCTTGCGTGGGGAGCTACGAACTTAAGACGAGGCCGGGCGGTGATCCATGCAGTCCTGCCACCTCCTCTTGTACTGCCGCCGACGGTAGTTGGTTTTCTTATACTGATATCTGTCGGTTCGAATTCTCTGATCGGAAGATTAATGGATTCGTTCGGCGTAAGGCTGGTATTTACATGGCAGGGTGCTGCCATTGCTGCTGCAGTTGTCTCTTTCCCCGTTATGTACAGAGGGATAAGAGGTGCGCTCGAACAGGTGGATCCTTCTGTTATCCAGGCCGGCAGGACCCTTGGTATGAGTGAGTTTAAGATACTTCATAAAGTAATGCTTCCTATGGCGGCTCCCGGAATCATTGCAGCCATAGTGTTGTCTTTCGCGCGCTGTCTCGGCGAGTTCGGTGCGACACTGATGGTCGCAGGTAATATCCCGGGTAAGACACAGACTATGTCTGTCGCGGTCTATACGGCTATGCAAAGCTCCGACCGTTCGCTGGCATTTAAGTGGGTGATGATAATCGTAGCGTATTCGCTCATTATCCTTGTAGTCATGAATTGCCTTCCGTCGTTAAGGAGGGTAAGAAGATGAAGACTTTGAAAGTAGACATTAAGAAAAGATGCGGAGACTTCTCGTTGAACGTTAAGTTCAAGACTTCATCAGACAGATTCGCTTTACTCGGATCATCTGGTTCGGGTAAGTCTATGACGCTTAAATGCATCGCCGGAATAGAGACTCCTGATAAAGGTTATATAGCCCTGGGTGACCGTGTTCTGTTCGATTCTGATAAGAAGATAAATCTGCCTTCACGTGAACGTAAGACAGGTTATCTGTTCCAGGATTATGCGCTGTTCCCGAATATGAGCGCATTCGATAACATTAACATCATCTGCAGCGATGAGGTCCGTACCAAGGTACTTCTTGAGCGCTTTAATATAGCTGATGTGGCAGATCATAAACCGGCTCAGATGTCGGGAGGTCAGTGCCAGAGAACGGCACTTGCCCGTATGCTTGCATCAGATCCTGAAGTGATCCTGCTTGATGAGCCTTTCTCTGCACTTGATAATTACATGCACACGATAATCGAGAGGGAGATCCTTGATCTGTTGTCGGACTACGACGGACCTTCGGTTCTTGTATCACACGACCGTAACGAAGTCTACCGCATGTGCGGAACGATAGGTGTTATGAATAACGGAGCGCTTACTGATGTTCAGGATAAGGAGAGCTTCTTCGCTCATCCGTCTTCGGTAGTCGCTGCAAGACTTACGGGATGTAAGAATATAACTGCACTTACCAAGGACGGCTTTGCTTCTGACTGGGGGATTAAGCTGTCGCTTCCAGAGGGTGCCGGAGAGTATAAGTTTGCAGGTTACCGTGCACACTTTTTCGAAGTTACAGGAGAAGAGAAGAGGGGGGAGCCTGATGTGTTCGAGGTGCAGGTGGAGCGTGTTATCGACGACACTTTCTCGAAGACGATATGCTTCAGGCAGAAGGATAATACTTGCAGGAGTTCCGACTCGATGCTGACGTATATCACGGACAAGGGTGTCTGTGCTGATGATGTGAAGTTTCTTAAGCTCGATCCGTCGAAGCTGATACTTCTTAAGAGGTGAATATGTTGAAGGACGGATGCGGAAGAGAGCTTACATATCTTAGGATATCGCTGACGGATAAGTGCAACCTGCGCTGCCGTTACTGCGTGCCGCCTGAAGGTGTTAAGATGCTCGATCATGCAGATGTGTTAAGTCTCGAGGAGATCCTCCGCGTGGCTTCGATTCTCACTGATCTCGGTATCTCGAAGGTGCGGTTCACGGGTGGTGAACCTCTTGTGCGTAAGAACGCAGTAAGCTTGATAAGAAATGTTGCTTCGCTGCCTTCGCGTCCTTCGATAAGACTTACCACTAACGGCGTGATGCTTAATTCGTATCTGCCGGAGCTTCTCGAAGCCGGAGTTAGAGATATCAATATCAGTATCGATACTCTGCGTGAAGATGTTTATGAGAAGATCACGGGAATGCGTGCTCTTAATGAAGTGCTGGAAGGTGCGGCTTCGTGTCTTAAGGCAGGTGTGAGGCTTAAGTTCAATGCGGTTCCGCTTAAAGGTATTAACGAAGATGATCTTATAGATCTTGCGGGATTGGCGAGAGAGGAAGATGTTGCAGTCAGGTTTATCGAGCTTATGCCTGTAGGATGCGCATCGTGCTGTGAGGGGATACCGAATGACGAAGTAAGGAAGAGGATTTCTTCAGAGTATGGTGAAGAGGTTCCGGTTGATAAAGGTTATCTGCCGGGCCCCGCGGAATATGTGACTTACGAAGGCTTTAAGGGGCGTGTGGGATTCATAAGTCCCATGACGCACAGTTTCTGTTCTTCTTGCAACAGGTTAAGGCTTACATGTGACGGCAAGCTCAAGCTGTGTCTTGCATCTCCTGAGTGCCTTGATCTTCGTAAGCTGTTAAGAAGCGGGGCAAGTGATGAAGATATAGCTGGTGCGATAAGAGAGGCTGTTATGAGAAAGCCTGCAAGTCACGGTCTTAAGTTTACCGATGACCGTAATATGATAGGTATTGGAGGATGATATGGGCAAGGTAATCGCTGTATGTACAAGTGAACGTAAGGGCACTGTTAAGACTGAAGTCGATAGTGCAGTTATTATTAAGGACCACGGGCTTGAAGGTGACGCTCATGCGGGTTCGGCAAGGCAGGTAAGCCTTCTGTCTTATGAGGCTTTCGATGAATTCAGAAAGCTTAATGAGGGGCGCGTGGATATTGTGCCCGGTGTGTTCGGCGAGAATCTGCTTGTTGTAGGATTCGACTTTAAGTCGCTGCCTCTCGGGTCGAGATTTAAGTGCGGGGATGTGATCCTCGAGCTGATGCAGATAGGTAAGAAGTGCCACACGGGGTGTGAGATATCCAAGATAGCGGGGAAGTGCATTATGCCTGTTGAAGGTGTTTTCGCGCGTGTTATCGAAGGCGGTGTTGTTAAGAAGGACGATGCATTCGTTATCGTGCCCGCGCCGTATAAGGCCGGGATAATCACAGCAAGTGACAGGTCTTACAGAGGTGAGCGTGAGGATCTGTCAGGCCCGAAGATAGCTCAGATAGTAAAGGAGCACGGTTATGAAGTAGTGTCTTCGGTCCTTCTGCCTGACGACGAAGACGGACTTGCCGAAGCCTTGGTCAAGATGTGTGATGAGGACCGCCCGGACGTTATATTCACAACGGGAGGTACCGGATTCTCGCCACGTGACCATATGCCGGAAGCTACAAAGAGAGTTGCTCACCGTGATGCACCGGGTATCGCAGAGGCGATAAGGGCGTACAGCCTTAAGATCACGCCGAATGCCATGCTGTCGCGGGGAGTGTCGGTGATCAGAAATAAGACTCTTATAATCAACCTCCCCGGAAGCCCGAAGGCTGTGGCGGAGTGCCTGGAGTATATACTTCCGCCGCTTGAGCACGGACTGGGGATATTAAGAGGAGAATTAAGCGACTGAGTGCGTACGCAGACGGATTTTTGTGATATGCCCTGTTGATATATAATTGATAAATATCAAAATGCATTAAGAAGGATAAGAGTTAATGAACACGGAGAAGATGGAGGAACAAGTCAGGCAGACTGCTGAAGAGAACGGACTTGTTAACACGCTTAAGGCTCTGGATTATGCCTGTGAAGCTCATAATGGGCAGACTCGCAAGAATTCTGATATACCTTATGTCAATCATCCGCTTAATGTCGCCTGTCATGCGATCGCACTTGATGTGATCGATGATGATGTTATTGCGGCATGCCTTCTTCATGATGTTATCGAGGACTGCGGCAAGAAGCCTGAAGATCTTCCTGTTAATGACGATATCAGAAAGATCGTTGTCCTTCTCACAAGAGAACATGCTGACGCAGATCACAGGGATGAGGTAATGGAGCGCTATTATGCAGGTGTTGCCACTGATCCCCGTGCTGCCCTGATAAAGTGCATCGACAGATGCCACAACATAACAACAATGGCTAAGGGATTAGGCCCTGATAAGATCCGAAGATACATAGTCGAGACCAAGAAATACTATCCTGCTTTGCTTGATGTGGTGGAGTCGGTATCCGAATACAACAATGCCGCATGGCTCCTTCGATACCAGATCAAGAGCATGCTCAGCATCTACAACACTTACTGCGGCGAAGAATAATATCAGCCGTGGTTTCTCGTGTGCAGCTTCCTGTACTCACGGGGCGTCATGCCGGTTATCTCTCGGAAAACCTTGTTGAACCTCGTAGTAGACTGGAATCCTGCCATGAAAGCGCACTCCGTGATGGAGAGCTTCTCGTTAACAAGCAGGTTTATCGCGTTCTGCACACGTATGCCCGAGATGTAATCGGGGAAAGACATCTCCGTGTATTCATTAAACAACTTCGAAAAGTAGTACGGCGACAGCCCGGTCTTCGCGGCTACTCCGGCTTCCGATATGTCTTCGGAGGAGTGCTCGGCGATATAGCTTAACGCAGCGCGGATATAATCCCATGATTTGTCAGAGAATCTCTCCGTACCGATCTGCTCGCGAAGCTCCGTCATAACGTATTCTCCGATAAGAAGAAGGACATTGTAAACGATAAGCTTGCAGCGGGTCTCCTTGAAGTGTTCGTTCTTCCTGTAGAGATCCTGAAGTTCATATATAAGATCCGTAAGAGACTTAACTAGTTCAGGGTTCTTACGGCGTGAGATGATATGGCACTTATTAAGGAATCGCGAGGCTGCCGCAAGGTCGGTGTTGTTCTCGATAAGGGAAGAAGAGAACTGGAAGAACATCGAACCGTGCTGGGGCATATAGACGATCTCGTGCAGTTCTCTGGGCCATACGAGTATGATGTCTCCGATGCCGGGCTCGTAGAGAGTATCGCCTATCTTGTATTTGGTGCCTTTCTTCTGGATTATGGTGAATTCCGCCGCATTGTGCCAGTGTGACGGAAACTCAGTAAGATAAGTGCTGTCCGTGACTGCGATACCGTGGATATTGGTAAATGTAATGATCTCTTTATCCATAATCATACAATAGCAAAAAACGGTCAAAATACAATAAATTATTTCTATTCTTACGGCACCGATAGGGATAATCTGACCTCAAGATGAGTACTAAAGTGACAGACTTTACGCGCGGCAATCCTGCCCGCCATATATTGAGGTTCTATTGGCCGCTGCTTCTTACGAGTACATTGCAGCAGGTCTATAACTTCGTGGATATGATGATCGTCGGCAGAGGCCTTGGCGATCAGGCTTTCACGTCTGTCGGTAACATGGGTTCGATATTCTTCCTGATAGTAGGTTTCTCATTCGGTCTTGCAAACGGCTTCGGCGTAATGATCGCCCATAGCTTCGGTTCGAAGGATGAGGATACTTTAAGACACAGACTTGCAGGTACGATCACACTTACGGCATTTATCGCTGTCTTCATGACGATCGCAAGCATCCTGTTCCTGCCGATCGCACTGAAGCTTCTTAATACCGATGCTTCTTTGATGAAAGACTGTCTAACTTACGGTTATATTATCTTCGGAGGCCTTACTGCTTCCATATGTTATAACGTCAGTTCGTCTGTCTTAAGAGCTTTGGGTGACAGCAAGACGCCTCTTGCAGCGATCATTATCTCTTCCATAGTTAATCTCCTGCTTGATTCTTACTTCATCTTTATTCTTCATACAGGCGTAGGAGGAGCTGCAGCTGCTACTGTTATATCCCAGGTGGTATCTACGATCGTATGCGTTATCAGGCTCTCACAGATCGAGATGCTGCACTTGAGCAAGAGTGACTTCAAGAACGAGAAGCAGGTATATATCGATCTGTTCAGGAACGGTATCCCGATGGCTCTGATGAATTCGATCACTGCTATTGGCTGTATGGTAGTCCAGCACTTCATCAACAGTCACGGTGTCGACTTTACAACTGCTTATTCAGCGTGCAGTAAGTACCTTAATCTGTTTATGAATCCTGCATCTACTGCGGGTAATGCCATGAGTGCGTATACAAGCCAGAATTATGGAGCCAAGAGGTTTGACAGGATAAAGCAGGGTCTTCTTGTCTGCCTTAAGATATCCTTTGTTACTTATGTATGCCTCGGTTCTTTGATGGTGTTTAAGCCGGAGTTCCTTGTGCGCATTCTAATCCAAGGTGATGAAGCTGTCAGACTCGCATGCAGTTTCCTGCCGATATGCGGCCTGTTCATAATCACTGTAGACTGCCTTTTCGTAGTGCGAAGCGGTGTGCAGGGCATGGGTGATCCGGTGCTGCCGATGTGGTCCGGTGTTCTTGAGATGGTGCTTCGTATCGCGGCAATCTGCCTTCTTATCAACCATATAGGCTTCACGGCGGCGGCTATCGCAGAGGTGTGTGCGTGGACGGGAGCGCTGCTCCTTAATGTATTCGGCTTCTCTCGCATACTTATTCCGCATCTTAAACGCGATCCGGTGTCTGTTAAGTATGCCTTGCCTCACAGGATGAAAGTAAAATAATCCTATCTATTTAAAATAAATATGTATTATAATGATTCCGACTATTTTGTAAGTGGGGATCTTGGGTGATATGAAGAAGTTTATTGCGTTGGTTACAGTCGCAGCTTTTATGTTCGGCGCAGTCGGCTGCTCTGTCTTAAGATCGACGAGCAGAAGAAGTAATGACAGACACCGTGATGAACGTGAAGAGGATGAAGATTCTGATGAGCTCGAAGTGGAAGCTTCATTCGGAACGTTTATCATAGATAACGGTTGGGTAGAAGCTGAGGAGCATTCGAACCATCCCAATATGTATGTCTTCTGCAATGAAGATGATCTTGATGCTTCGAGTGCTCCTAATAATCTTACCGTTCTTCATGATACAAATTATTACTCTGAGGATGAGCATGAGGATTTCTGTACGGCAATCCTCCAGCAGCTCCATGGACAGGCTGCCTCTTATAACGGAACCGCTGCCATGACTGAGTACGGAAGATTCGGTGAGAATATGTGCTATAGATTCGACATGGATTGTGAGGAACTTGATGTTATACAGTGGTATGTCATCGGCGACCATGAATACGTTATGTTCAGTATTACTATCGTAGATGAAGATGCAGCCGAAGATGATGACTGTATTGATATGGCGGAAGATGCTGTTAATTCATTTGTCTGGGACGACTAACAGATGAATAACCGGGGATCCGTTAACAACAGAAATGAGAATAACGATATGAGGAAGAAGAATACTCTTGCTATTCCTTTGATCGTTATTTTCCTTCTCATGGTTGTGATGGTCCTTTATACTTCGCAGAATGTTAGATCTGTTACAGTCAGCAATATCCATGAAGTAGGTTACGATAAACTTACTTCAGTATGCGCACAGATCGAGAATTATCTTGATACAACAAAGGGCATGCTGTGGGTTACTGCCGAGACGGTAGACCATATGGTGCAGAACGGTAATTCTACAGACGAGATACAGCAGTATCTTGTTGCTCAGACAAATGCTCAGATAGAGACTTTCAATTTTGACTATACGGGTCTGTACGGCTATGTTGAGGGAGAGTATCTCGATGGTCTTAACTGGGTACCGGATGACGACTATGTGCCCACAGAGCGCGACTGGTATATTCAGGCCGTTGAAGCTCAGGGTGATACCATAATAGTCTCTCCTTATGTCGATGCTCAGACGGGACAGGTTGTTATCACTATAACGAGAATGCTTTCAGGCGGTGAGAATGTAGTTGCTGTTGACCTTACTATGGAATATATCCAGGAGATGTCTGCTTCCCTTAACGTCAGAAATGAAGGTTACGGATTCATATTTGATGATGAAGGACTGATCATCGCTTCAGAAGATGAGTTTTTGAAGGGTCAGAATCTTAACGATATTGAAGGTATGACTGAACTGATGGATCAGGCCATCGGAACGGGTAACGGATACTTCGAGATCGATATAGACGGCAGCATGAGTACCGTATTCGTCCAGACCGTTATGGACCAGTGGTATGTTGTGATCATCATCAGTAACTCGGAACTTTATGCTGAATCCGTTCAGCAGATCGCAGTTAACATACTCATATGCGTAGTCATCTTCTGTATCATCGCTTTGTTCTATTTCTGGGGTTATAAGAATGACAGACGCGCATCTAGAAGGATCGCCCAGATGCGTGAAGAGGAGCAGAGAAGAGAGTACGAAGCTAAGGTTCTTAAGTTCGAGAAAGAGGCGGCAGATTCGGCCAATCAGGCGAAGTCTGATTTCCTTGCACAGATGAGCCATGAGATCAGAACTCCTATCAATGCCGTTATCGGTATGGACGAGATGATATTAAGGGAGACGACGGATCCCGATATCAAGGAATATGCTCTCGATATCAGAAGTGCAAGTAAGACTCTGTTATCTCTGGTTAATGGTGTTCTTGATTTCTCCAAGATCGAGAGCGGCAAGATGGAGATCGTACCCGTCGAATACAGCACCGAAGAGATGATCGACAATCTTGTTAATATGACTGCCGACAGAGCAGAGAAGAAGTATCTCGAGTTTAATCTTGAGATTGACGGTAAGCTGCCGAAGAAGCTCTATGGTGACGACGTCAGGATCGAGCAGGTAATAATCAATCTTCTGACTAATGCCGTTAAGTATTCAGATAAGGGTTCCGTTACCTTGAAGATGGATTGCATAAAGATCGAAGACGACGAGTGTACGGTCTATGTTGAAGTAAGAGATACGGGTATCGGTATCAGGGAAGAGGATATGGATAAGCTCTTCGAGTCGTTCCAGAGACTTGATGAGAGGAAGAATCGTAATATCGAGGGTACAGGTCTTGGTATGGCTATCGTGACGGGTATCCTTACCATGATGGGAAGTAAGATCGAGGTTGAATCTGACTACGGTAAGGGTTCCGTATTCTCGTTTAAGATCAAGCAGGGAATAGTCGATGCGACTCCGATAGGTGAGTATAGAAGACACAGAAGCGACAGCGAGGAATCTTCACAGACTAAGAATCTGGTTATACTCGATGCGGATATTCTGGTAGTCGATGATAATGATATGAACCTCAAGGTAGCCAAGGGTCTTATGAAGAGACTAAATGTGGTGCCTGATACGGTTAACTCCGGTAAGAAAGCGATCGATATGATCAAGACCAAGCATTATGACGTTATCCTCATGGATCACATGATGCCTGTTATGGATGGTATCGAGACGCTTAAGCTCATTAAAGACAATAATCTTGTGGATGATACGACCACTGTTATCGCACTTACTGCGAATGCCATTACAGGTGCGAGGGAGATGTATCTTGCCGAAGGCTTCAAGGATTATATGTCCAAGCCTATCGTGCCTGAACAGCTGGAGAAGGTGCTTGCGCAGTATCTGCCTGAGGGATCTTACAAGTATGAAGATCCTGCCGCTAATGATGATTCCACTAAGGAATCTGGCGTTCTCGAGGCTCTGCGCAGCAAAGGATTCAATGTCGATGCAGCTATGACTTACTGCATGAACGATGAGGAATTCTTCAGAGAGCTCCTTAATACATTTGTTAATTCCGAGCCTGAGAAGACCGAGTCGATCACTTCTTTCTACAGAAGCAAGAACTGGGCTGATTATTCCACATATGTGCATGCGCTTAAGAGCTCTGCCAGAACCATCGGCGCTGATAAGCTGTCGAAGATGGCTCTCGAGCAGGAGAATGCATCCAAGGCTGAGAATGTGCCCGTTATCATCGCAGGCTTCGATTCCATGATGGAAGAGTATGCCAAGGTGACATCTGCTATAAGAAGTGCACTTGAGACCGAGGGAGGCGTCTGTCCTGATGACGACGATGATGATCCCGAGGTAATGGAGTTTCTTCCCGAGTAATTAACCGTTATTAGTCAGCATCTCGTATGTGACGCCATACTTGGCGGCAATATCACGTGCGTAAGAAGATCCTTCAGGAGCTTTCTCTACGACCTTATATGAGCGCTTTCCTTCCTCGCTTGCCATGACGACGGAAGAGACATTGAACTCCGCTGCATTCTCGGCGAGCTTATGCATATGGGTGTTGTAGATCGTGCGGCTGCCCTTAAGTCTTAAGGCACGTACGGCATCGACTGCAATGTAGTAACCCTCTTCGAAAGAAGTAGTTGAGAAACTCTCATTCAGAAGCACGAGACTCTGGTTCGTTGCACCACTGAATATCTCCTTGAAGCGTACGCACTCTTCACCGAGACGGCCGAGATCCATAGTCTTATCCTCATCAGCGGGGAAGTGCGTGAAGATCATGTCGACAGGCGTGTACTCGAATGCATCAGCGGGTACATAAATGCCGCCCTGGGCAAGAGCATACAGAAGGCCTACTGCCTGTGTAAGTGTAGTCTTGCCGCCTCTGTTGGCACCTGTAAGAAGGTAGATGACATGAGACTCATCGTAGACAAGATCGTTATCAACAACCTCATCGCTGCTGTTAAGCGAGGATGCGAGCTTTAGGTTATAGAAGCCCTTCGCATTCATCATGCAGATACCATTAGAAGCCTGTACGGGCTGAGCCTTACAAAAGTGCATACTTTTCTTCTTAGCGTTCGAGATGAACTCAGCAAAGTTTATATAGTATGTAAGCTCGGGGATGAGCTTGCTTATCGTAACTATGGATATGTCGGAGTAAGCGGAAAGAACGGATCTTAACTTCTTAACCAGGTGCGACATCATCTTCGATGCTACGTTGGAAAGATAGAAGGTGGAGCCTGAAGTGCCGTCTCCGTCGGGAACCTTGGACAGTGTTGATTTGTTGCCGATAACGCTTGAATAGTTGATACCTTCGGAAAGTGTCGCATTGATCTTATCGAGGGCTCCTTCGGCACCGGGAGTGTCGGCGGGATCATAATGCATGTCGCCGTCCCACTCCGTATCTTTGTTAAGCTTGTCCTTGGCAGCTACTGCGTCTGCAAAATTGCTGACGATACCTGACTTCTTAAATGACTTGGCATTAACAGATATAAGGCCTAAGCTTTCTGCTTCGAATCTGGAATTAACGTTGATGCCGATCGTGACGCTCTGGATAGAGTTAGCATCGATGCTTATATTCTCTATGTCTTTCTTCATCTGTGCGAAGTTGGCATCGGTATAGAGAGTATCGATATAAGTAAGAAGATCCTTAAGACCCTTGGACTTTATTCCGGGATCAGACAGACATACGTGAAGTGATTCGACGCAGGTGATAAAGGTCTTAAGTTCGTCCAGTCTGTGCATGAGATCCCAAAGTCCGGGCTTTTCCTCCGCATTCTTACGCCATGTTCCGTAGTCTTTAAGATAATCGATCTGATTCATCAGTTCGAGAAGCTTCTCTCTCATCTCGGGGAGGTTGTAGATATCATCGAAGACATCCTGTCTGTAGCCTGCGACCGAAGGATCTGCTGACAGCTTGGATAAAACTCTTATGATCATCTGCTGTTCCTTCGCATCAGCTGTAATCTGCGTTGTTATGGTATCAATACCGAGGTCGTGAACCGTGGTATCGCTCATAGTCTTAAGATCTGATTCTGAACCGGGAAACAGAAGGCTTACTGCGGAAGAGTTATCTACTGACATAGCGGATTACCTCGAATGAATGGATAGAAACATTATAGTATAATAGTCAAGGAAACTTAATAAGGAGAAGGATAGATATGGGATTGGGAATCAAGCTGATGAATCACGTTTTGGGTAACTTGGCTGCAGGCGCAGTATCTTCTTTGATGGAGGCTGACAACAGGGCGGCAGAAGCCCGTAAGGCAGAGGCAGAGGCGAAGATGAAGGCATATGAGATTCAGCAGAAGCAGCTCGATGAGGCTTCTCGTCAGAGAAGAGCTATCGAGGAGCAGGACAGACTCAAGGCTCAGGCTGCTGCAGATAAGGCCTCTGCACAGGTTAAGCTGTATGATGATAACTATTTCCATGCTCTGCAGGCAGGAATCGCGTTAAGCTGGTACATCGCAGGTATCGACGGCACTATCTCCAAGGAGGAGGCCGATATGATCAGCCAGAGGATCCAGAATATCAGGTCTACAACTACTATCCCTGCCAAATACAGAGATTCGATCATGTCTATGGAGACATATAGAAGTATGTCGTTCGATGAGATAAAGGTATATCTCGATAAGGCCGACAAGCATTCACTCGTAAGCATGACATTACGAGCTGAGTATCTTGCAGGCCTGAACGGGATGACTCCCGCTGAGAAGTCCGCGATAGACGGCGTTAAGCTGTATGTGGAGGAGAAGACAGGATATCACTTCAAGGATCTGCATATGATGCCTCTGACGGTAAGTCTTATCTGTCCCACATGCGGCGGCAAGCTCGTTCCGGACGAGTCTCTGCGCAAGGCTACATGTTCCTACTGCGGCTTCACCAAACTGGTCGAAATGAAAGAAGTTTAAATCGCAGTTGCCAATTCATTAAATATGGTATAAAATCTCTTGGTCAAATCGCATTTGACTGATGTGGGTCATTAGCTCAGCTGGATAGAGCAACAGCCTTCTAAGCTGTGGGTCGGAGGTTCGAGTCCCCCATGGCTCACCAGAACACCGGACTTCGTGTCCGGTGTTTTTTGTTGCCTAATTCATTAATGCTATAATTCGGTGTATGGAAAGATTTAAGAAGTTTGTTACCGACAATAAAGATGTCTTCATATTGTTCGCTTTGTCGAGGCTGCTTTTCGCGGCGGCAGTTCTAATTGCGAAGACTACTTACGCCGATGTTATGCTGCTTTTCGATGCGGAGCATTACAGTAATATAGCTGCAGTAGGGTATACCGATGAGTACATGGCGGCCTGTTTCCCTGTGTTGCCGCTTGCTATAAGGTACTTTGGGCACATCGGTACGATTGTTCTTAACCATCTGGCGTTCTTCTTCTCACTATATTTACTTAAGCAGATCATCCTTAAGATGAATCTCAAGGTGAAGGCATCTTATGTTTTGGCTGTTGTTGCTTTCTCACCGTTGGCCCTGTTTATATCGCTTGAGTATACAGAGGCGATGTTCTTTTTCTTTACGGTAGCGGCTTTCTATCTGTTTGTGACCAAGGGCAATCCTGTT
>JAEEGL015042888.1_pt1 | contig 13035 bp, 9 predicted proteins | sample 9134231 | NCBI WGS metagenome assembly JAEEGL01 (sample SAMN16246548, study PRJNA631951) | gut metagenome | biome: gut microbiome; feature: rumen; material: fiber-attached | host: Bos | place: Iran: Karaj | collected 2018-10 | reverse complement strand
TCGGCACCATGACCGCCTCCTGGACCTACTATGCCGCCGAGGACAACTCCACCGTTATCTACGGCACTGAGGGCGAGATGCGGATCTATGATGATCCCTCCCACTCCATCGTGCTGAAGAAGAAGGGTGAAGCGCCGAAGTACTTCGACGTGGAGCAGATCCAGACCAACGACAACCAGACCAAGTCCGGCATCATTGACCTGTGGGTCGACTGCCTGATGAAGGGCGAGGAGTCCCCGATCTCCGGCGAGAGCGTTCTCTCCGCCATGCGCGCGGTCTTCGCCTCCATGGAGAGCAGTGAGACCGGCAAGGCCGTGGACATTCCCGAGAACCGTTAAGGAGGAACCCCCTATGATCCATTTTGGACTTTTAACCGCTATTCTGGACGGCTGGAGCTTTGAGGAAGCCGTCGACACCGCCGCCGAAATGGGCTTTGAGTGCCTGGAAGTCGCCTGCTGGCCCGCCGGCAAGGCCGAGCGCCGCTACGCCGGCGTCAGCCACATCGATGCCGAGCGCGTTCTGGAAGACGACGAATACGCTGCCTACGTCAAGAACTACGTTGAGAGCAAAGGCATGCACATCTCCTCCCTGGCCTATTATCCCAACACCATGGACCCGGATCTCGAAAAGAGAGCTACCGCCATCACCCATCTCGAAGCACTGATCAAAGCCAGCGCGAAGCTGGGCGTGAACATGGTCACCACCTTCATCGGCCGTGACCAGTTCAAGACCGTTGAGGAGAACATCGAGCTCTTCAAGGTGATCTGGCCCCCGATCATCAAACTCGCGGAAGAATGCGGTGTCAAGGTCGCCATCGAGAACTGCCCGATGCTCTTCGGCAAGGATCAGTGGCCCGGCGGACAGAACCTGATGTGCACCCCGGCCATCTTCCGCAGGCTCTTTGCGGAGCTGCCGAGCCCGAACTTCGGCCTGAACTTCGACCCCAGCCATTATGTGTGGCAGGGCCTGGACTATGTGCAGACCGTACATGAATTCAGGGACAGGCTCTTCCACATCCACTTCAAGGACATCAAGCTCTATCCCGAGAAGCTCAAAGAGGTCGGTGTGCTGGCCTATCCGCTGGAGTACATGAGCCCGAAGATCCCTGGCCTCGGCGATGTGGACTGGGGTGCCTACGTCTCTGCCCTCAACGACATCCGCTATAACGGCGACGCCGTCATCGAGGTTGAGGACAAGGCCTTCGAAGGCAGCAACGAGGATATCCTGAACTCCATCCGTCTGGCCAAGCGCTACCTGAACAATTTCATTATCTGAGTCGTTCATCCTCTCCCCGCCCGGGAGAGCAGGGAGAGCAAAATAAATTGAGGAGGATTCAATAATATGAACGAAACTGTCAAGCCCACTCGCTCTGGCGTAAGCCTCAGAAATCTGGTAGGCTACGGTCTCGGCGAGGTTGGCTGCCAGCTGAGCTGGTACATGATCAACAGCTACCTCAACATTTTCTACACCGACATCGTCGGCCTGAGCGGCGCGGCAATCTCCGCCATCGTGCTGATTGCCCGTGTCTGGGACACGATCAACGACCCGATGATGGGCCAGATCGCCGACCGCACCAAGTCCCGCTGGGGCAAGTTCCGCCCCTGGCTGATGTTCGCACCCCCGTTCCTGGCCCTGTTTAACATTTTGACCTTTACGGCCTTCCCCGTACAGGGCGCCGCGAAAGCCATTCTCTGCGCCGTCTGCTACATCGGCGCCGGCATGGCCTACACCGCAGTCTCCATCTCCTACCAGGCCCTGCTGAACGTCATCGAGGTCGACTCCCGCAAGCGTCAGATCCTGGCGACTGCCCGCTCCACCGGCGCTTCCGTCATCGGCATCATCCTCTCCCTGGTTGCGATGCCCCTGATCCTGCACTTCTCTTCCTCCTTCCAGCCCGACGGCACTCCGATGGCCGACGGCCACGGCTACTTCATGGGAACCCTGATCATCTCTCTTGCCATGATGCCCGTGTTCTGGCTCTGCGCCGCGATGTGCAAGGAGACCTATACCAACGAGCTCCACAAGGATCACGTTGAAAATGCAGGCTTCATTGAGAACATGAAGGGCCTGTTCCAGAACGACCAGCTTCTGATGGTCGTCATCGCCACCGTCCTCGGCGCCATCTGCGTCACCGGCCGTTACGGCATCCTGGTCTACCACGTTATCTACGTCGTGGGCGGCCCTCAGTACATCGCCACCATGTTCACCGCCATGACCGTCGGCCAGCTGGTCGGCACCCTGACCGTTCCCTGGGGCACCAAGGTCTTCGGCAAGAAGAAGTACATGATCATTATGAACGTCGTGATGGCCGCGGGCTTTGTTGCCCTCTTCCTGTGGCCCACCAACAATCCTTACTTCCTCATCGGCGCCTCCTTCATCGGCTCGCTCGGTTTCGGCGCTCCCGCTATCTGCTACGGCATGGTGGGCGACTCCCTCGAGTACGCCGACTGGAAACTGGGCAAGCGTCAGGAAGGTCTGGCCGCCTCCCTGCTGAGCTTCGGCGTGAAGCTCGCCACCGCACTCTGCGCCCCCGTGGTCATGCTGCTCTTCGCCGTCGGCTATGTTCCCAACCAGGAGCAGACCGAGGCCGCCAAGCATGGCATCAACTTCATGGTCAACATGCTGCCTGCCATCCTGGCTCTTGTTTCCTGCATCCCCCTGATCTGGTACAAGCTGGATGACAAGCGCGTTGCGGAGATCCGCGCCGACCTCGAAGCCGGCAAGCACGCCTGGGACAAGCAGGCCTGATAACATAATCTGAACCATCATATGACCGGATCCCTCACGGAATCCGGTCATATCCATACAAGGAGAACTGCCATGCATGTTGATACCATTACCCTGAACGCCGCGCGGAACGTAACCCTCACTGTCATGACTCAGGAGGTCGGCGGGGAGTATCGCGGCGTGACCGTGCGGCCTGCCGTTCTGGTCATTCCCGGCGGCGGATATATGTTCTGCTCCGACCGGGAGGCCGAGCCCGTTGCGCTGCCCTATCTGACGGCCGGCTTCCAGGCCTTTGTCCTCCGCTACTCCACCGGGGAGCACAGCCGCTGGCCCAATCCTCTGGAGGATTATGAGCAGGCGATGTCCCTGATCCGTGAAAACGCGGACAAATGGCACGTGATCCCGGATCAGATCGCCGTGATCGGCTTTTCCGCAGGCGGCCATCTGGCCGGCGCGGCGGCCGTGATGTCCGAAAACCGCCCCAATGCCGCCATTCTGGGCTATCCTGTTCTCCGCCGGGATACCGCGGAGGAGATCGGCGTCGAGATCCCCGGCATTGCCGAGATGGTCGATGAGAAAACCTGCCCCTGCTTCCTGTTCGCCACGCGCACCGACAGCGTGGTGCCGATCCAGAACACGCTGGATATGCTGAACGCCCTGAACCGCTTCCACACCGCCTTTGAATGTCACATCTACGGCTACGGCCCCCACGGCTTTTCCATCGGGGAAGCTTCGCTGATGGGCCGGGGCGTCCTCATTCCGGAGCGGGCTTCCGACTGGGTGGCAGACAGCATCGCCTGGCTGCGGGACCTCTTCGGGGACTTCGGCGCCGACGGGCAGGCCGCACCGGTCTGCCGCGCGCATGTGACGGACGACGCAGAAGCCTGGCTCTCCCTCGACTGCAGCATCAGCCGTATCTTCGGCAACGCCGAGGCTCTGCGCGTACTGGCGGATACCATAGCCGTGATGCGCGAAAAAATCGTGCCCTTCGCGCCCGGGATGAGCTTTGAGGAGATGATGCAGGCCGTAAGCCGCATGACCCTTCGTGAGCTGCTGTGTGAGCGCAGCATCGAGACAGACCGCCTGGACGAGCTGGATGAGGCGCTGCACAGAATACCGAATATATAAAAGGAGACACGTCGTGAAAATACTCCAAAATCCCATTGTCCCCGGTTTTTTCCCGGATCCTTCTGTCTGCCGGGTGGGGGATGACTTCTACCTGGTCTGCTCCAGCTTTGAGCTGTGCCCCGGGATCCCGATCTTCCACAGCCGGGATCTTGCACACTGGGAGCAGATAGGTTCCGTTATGAGCCCGGAAAACGGGTTTCACGTGGAAAAGAACTGCGGAAACGGGGGCGTTATGGCCCCGACCATCCGTTATCATAACGGCACCTTCTACGTCATCAACTGCAATTTCAGCGACCGCGGCAACTTTATCGTCACGGCAAAGGATCCCGCCGGTCCCTGGTCGGAACCGCACTGGCTGACCGATGTGCCCGGCATTGATGCCTCCTTCTTCTTTGACACAGATGACCGGTGCTATATCATGGGCACTGCCAACAACTGGCCTGACGGCAAAGGCGGCCTGCGTCAGGGGATCTGGGCGGCCGAATATGATATCGAGCATTTTCGGCTCGCCGGGGAACCCGCCGCTCTCTGGGGCGGCGCCATGGCCGGCGTCGCATCGCCGGAGGCGCCCCATATCTATCATATCGGCGACTGGTACTATCTGCTGATTGCCGAGGGCGGCACGGAATATTACCATTCCGCCACCGTGGCCCGCAGCCGTTATGTATTCGGGCCGTACGAGGGCTATCGGGGCAATCCCGTCCTGACCATGCGGCACATGGGGGAGCGCGCCGCCATCCAGAACGCAGGCCACGCCGATCTGGTTGACCTGCCCGACGGGAGCTGGTATGCTGTGTTCCTGGCCTCCCGCCTCATCGGCGGCGTCAGCAAGAATCTGGGCCGCGAGACCTTTATCGTCCCGGTCCGCTGGGAACAGGAATGGCCTCTCTTCACACCGGATACCGGCAGGGTGGAATGGGAGTATTCCTTCCCGGAGAGCCTCCCCTGGGAACCGCTTCCGGAAAAGTCCCCGCGGGATGACTTTGACCGGGAAGAGCTGGCTGCAGCCTGGTGCTTCTGGGGCAGGCCATATCAGAAATTCTGGGAGATTGCCGACTCCCGCCTCTCCCTTCGCTGCCTGCCGCAGGCCCTTGCCGACCCGCTGCAGCCCATGACCATGGATGCGGCACCTTCCAAACAGAACTTTGTGCCTTTTCTGGCGCGCCGCCGCATCCAGCCTCACTGCCGCTTCTCCTTCCGGATACGCTTTGAACCGCACGGCAAGGAGAGCGCCGGGATCGCCGTCGTGCAGGCGATGAACCACCAGTACCATCTGCAGCTTGCTCAGGAAGAAGGCCGGACCAGGCTGGAGCTGCTGCGCTTCACCGCGGATTATGACCTGCCGCCCTATATCCCCGGGTTCCGCTCCGTCACAAACCGCAGCCTGCTTGCATCTGCCCCCTGGGACAGCGCGGAAATCGTGCTGGAGATGGAACTGAACGAGAACGATTACATCTTCCGCTATGGTCCGGATGAACAGCATCTGACTGAGCTCGCCCGGACGGACGGCGCGCTCATTAACCCCGAGAAAGTCGGCTGCATGGTGGGTGAAATGCTGGGCGTCTTCGCCAGCGGCAACGGTACTGCCGGCGAAAACCGGGCGGTGTTCGACTGGACAGAGTATCAGGATCTCTAAAAGGAGCACATATGGAACGACCAATATTCCCATTTCTATGGATGCGCGGGGAGGAGGAAGCGATCCTCCGCCGCGAGCTGGAAAAGATTGCCGAATGCGGGATCCGGGCCGTCTGCGTGGAAGCCCGCCCGCATGACGACTTCTGCGGTCCCGGCTGGTGGCATGATATGGACATTGTGCTGGACGAGGCCAAAAAGCGGGATATGCGCGTCTGGATTCTGGACGATCGGCATTTCCCCACCGGCTACGCCAACGGCCTGATCGAGACGAAGTACCCCGAAAGGAAGAAGCAGTACCTTGCCTGCACGGTGGCGGACGTGTTCGGAAGTTCCCGCCCCCTGACGCTGAACGTCCAGCGCATGCTGAAGCCCTCGATCGGCTTCTGGGAGATCGGCAATCCCGTAGATTACGCCGAGCGGGCCAACAACCGCCTGTTCGCTCTGACGGCACTCCGCTTTGAGGAGGATGGCCGTTTTCATGAGGATGCCATCGACCTGACCGACGCTGTGGATGAGCGGGGTTTTGCCCGCTTTACTCTGCCGGAGGGCGCCTGGCGCGTCCACGCGCTGTATCTCACACGCACCGACGGCGGACATCCCGGCTATATCAACATGCTGGACGCGGTTTCGGCCCATACCCAGATCGAGGGCGTTTACGAGGCGCACTATGCGCGCTACGGCGGCGAGTTCGGGAAGACCATTGCCGGCTTCTTCTCCGACGAGCCGCAGTTCGGCAATATCAGCGATCAGGCATTTGACACCAAGCTCGGCAGGAAGAAAATGCCTCTGCCCTGGAGCGATGAGATGGCGGGTATGCTTGCGGAGCGCCACGGCACGTCACTGAACGCGCGGCTTCCCTTCCTCTTCGCTGAGAGCGCGGACATGTCCGTCTGCCCGCAGATCCGTTACGACTACATGGACAGCGCCTCGAAGCTCTATGCAAAGAACTTTGCCCGCCCCATCGGTGACTGGTGCCGTGCGCACGGCGTGGAATACATCGGCCATGTGGTGGAGGACAACGGCGTGCACAGCCGGCTCGGCCTCGGTGCGGGCCACTGGTTCCGTGCCATGGAGGGCCAGGACATGGCCGGCATCGACATCATCGGCAGCCAGTACTGCTTCGGCGCGCCGGCACAGACCCGCAAGGGCATGACCGAGGTGGACGGGGAGTTCTTCCACTACGCCCTGGGCAAACTGGGAGCCTCCGGCGGCCATCTCGACCCAAGGAAGCAGGGCCGCACGATGTGTGAGCTCTTCGGTGCCTATGGCTGGGGCTTCGGCGTACGGGACATGAAGCGCCTGCTCGACCATCTGCTGTGCTGCGGCGTCAACCGCCTGGTGCCCCACGCCTTCTCCATGGCGGAATACCCGGACCATGACTGTCCGCCTCACTTTTATGCCCGCGGCCACAACGCGCAGTTCCCGTTCTTTGCGGAGCTCATGCACTATGCCGACCGCATGTGCCGGACCCTCAGCGGCGGACAGCACGTCGCCTCCGCAGCCGTGCTCTATGACGCGGAGCTTGACTGGAGCGGGGACTGTCTCCCGATGCAGAAACTCTGCCGTTCCCTGACCGAGCACCAGATCGAATTCGATATCGTCTGCCTCGACATGCTGCGCAATCCGTCCGCGTTCCGCGGCGGCGTGAACGTCGGCACACTCGAAATCAACGGCATTCGTTTCGGCGCGCTTCTGGTGCCGCGGGCAGATAACCTGCCCCAGAGCCTGCTGCGCTTCGCCCGCGAAAATCCGAATTTCCCCGTCATCTTTGTCGGCGGGAGGCCAAAGCGCGTCCTGCGTGATGAATGCGGGGAGGAGCCCGATACCGCTCTGCTGGCAGCTCTTCCGGTGTGGGCTCTCAAGGCTCTGCCCGAAAAGCTGGCCGGTCTCGGTTTGCGGCCGATTCGTACTGTACCGCAGTTCGCTCCGCTGCGCGTCTACCATTACCGTCGGGACGGCCGGCAGCTCTTCATGCTGATGAACGAATCCGCCTCCGAGCCTTTTCAGGGCGAACTGCGCCTGCCGTCATGCCGATCGCTCATCTGCATTGACGAGCTTGCACAGCAGCGGGAAGCCCTGCCCTGCCGCCGGGAAGACCGTGCCTGTTGGGTCAATCTGGAGCTTGGCCCCGGCGAGAGCTGTCTGCTCGCCGAGTCTGATGAAGATCTTCCGGTACACCGAAGTCTGTCTGAGCGCCTTGCCGCCTGTGCCGGCCGTCTCGACCTGACGGATGACTGGCAGGTCGCCCTCGCCCCCGCCGCCGACCCCCCGGTTTTCGGAGAGGTCAGGCATATGCCGGCCCTCCTGCCCATCAGCGACGAGCAGCCCGGGTTCTCAGGTCTGATTCGTTATGAGAAGCGCTTTACGCTCGACGAAAAGCCGGAAGAGGCCTGGTTCATACCGGAACAGGTCTTTGAATCGCTGCGTCTGACGGTCAACGGCGAGGAGGCAGGATCCTGCCTGACCCCGCCCTACGCGCTCGAACTGTCGCACTTCCTGCAAAAGGGTGAGAACCGCATTGTCGCGGAAGTTGCCACAACCCCCGCCCGTGATCAGATGAACTATCCACAGCCGCCCTTTGACTTCTACCATGAAGCACTGGAGCCGACAGGAATGTTTGGTAAAGTGGAATTACAGTATCGATAAACAGGAGATTGTTTTATGAAGCTGACACCGGAACAGAAAAACTTTGTGGAGGGCCTGCTCTCCCGCATGACGCTGGACGAGAAGATCGGCCAGATGAATCAGGAGTCTCCCTCCATTGTCGGCGGTTTTGACGTACCCTTTTCCGAGCTGATTGAGATGATGACCGACGGCCGCATCTCACAGGAGGAGTTTGGCCGCATCATGTCAACCGCCAAGCAGGATTTCCATGAGGACGATATCCGCGCGGGACTGGTCGGCAGCATGATGGTCAACGACCCGCGGCAGAACAACACGCTGCAGAAGATTGCCGTGGAAGAGAGCCGTCTCGGCATCCCGCTGATTATCGGCTTCGACGTCATCCATGGTTTTCGGAGCGTTTTCCCCATCGCCATCGCCGAGGCCTGCAGCTTCGACGACGCGCTCTTCGAAGAAACCGCCCATATGGCCGCAGCGGAATCCCGCGCCCACGGCATCAACTGGAATTTCGCGCCGATGATCGACGCCGCACGGGACTCCCGCTGGGGGCGTGTATCCGAAGGCCCGGGCGAGGACCCGCTTCTCGGCAGCCGCTTTGCCCGCGCGAAGATCCGCGGCCTGCAGAACGACATGCGCAGCCCGCTCAGCTACGTGGCGGCCTGCACCAAGCACTATGTGGCCTACGGAGCCTGCGAGAGCGGCCGGGACTACAATACGACCTCCATGTCCGTTTCCAACCTCTATAACGTCTATCTGCCCGCCTTCCGCGCCGCCATGGACGAGGGTGCCGCCACGGTCATGGCCGCTTTCAACGACCTCAACGGCGTACCCTGCACGGTCAACAGCTGGCTGCTGCGGGACGTGCTGAAGACGGAATTCGGTCTGGAGGGCTTTGTGGTCAGCGACGCCAACGCCATCCGTGAATGCGTCGCCCACGGAATTGCCGAGGACGACCGCGACGCCGGCGTGCAGGCTGCTCTGGCTGGAATGGATATGGATATGGGTACCCATATCTACAAAGATCACCTGAAGGCTGAGGTCGAGAGCGGAGCCGTGCCCATGGCTGTCATCGACGAGGCCGTGCGCCGCATCCTCTCCGTCAAGGTCTGGCTGGGCCTGTTTGAGAACCCCTATGTACCGGAGGAGCTGATCGAAGCCTATGAAAAAGGCCTGCCCGAGGCACATGTCGCGCTCTGCCGCAAGGCAGGCGAGGAATCTATGGTTCTGCTGAAGAACGAGGGCGGCCTGCTGCCGCTGAAACGGAAGCAGAAGATCAGCCTTGTCGGCAGGCTGGCCGATGACCGAAACGAAGTCTGCGGCGCCTGGGCCATGGCCTGGAAGCCGGAAGACTGCGTCTCCGTCCGGGCCGGCCTGGAAGCCGCCGGCGCAGACGTTGCTTATTATCCCTGCGGCGGCCCCGAGGGGGAGATCGATCTGGATGAAGCCGACCGCGCCTGCCGGGAAGGCGACGTCATTGTCGCCGTCGTCGGGGAGACCGACGCCATGTCCGGCGAGGCGAGCTCCAAGGCGGACATCTCCCTGCCCGGAAGACAGCGCGAGCTTCTGGAGCGGCTTCTCGCTTCCGGCAAGCCTGTCGTTGCCGTGCTGATGAACGGACGGCCTCTGGCGCTCGGCTGGGAGGCAGAACAGCTGCCCGCCATTCTGGAGGCCTGGCATCTCGGTATCCGGATGGGCGATGCTGTGGCAGCCGCACTTCTGGGCGACGTCAATCCCTCCGGCAAGCTCTCTTCCTCCTTCCCGTCCGTGACCGGTCAGTGCCCGGTATATTACAACCAGCCGAGCACCGGGCGTCCCGGCAGCAAGAGCAAGTTTACCTCCCGCTATCTGGACGCTCCGTGGGATTCCCTCTTCCCCTTCGGCTACGGCCTGAGTTATACGTCTTTCGCGTATAACGGTCTGACCGTCGCGGAACAATCCGATGCGCTGGAGATTTCCGTGCGCCTGAAGAATACCGGCGACCGTGAAGGCACGGAAGTAGCCCAGCTCTATTTGCAGGACGTCGCTGCGAGCCTCGTCCGACCCGTGAAGGAGCTGAAGGATTACTGCCGCGTCACACTCGCCCCGGGCGAGGAGCGGGAGATCCGCTTTACGCTTCCCAAACAGGCGATGGGCTTTTACGACAACGAGGGCCGGTACCGGCTGGAAGACGGCCTGTTCCGGATCTTTGTCGGCGGCAGCAGCCGCGACTGTCTGATGCAGGAAATCCGTCTCAGCTTCTGAGAACAGCCTGAAACAGGACAGGGAACCCTGTCGTTTCCGTCAGAGTTGCCGTAAGGTTTATCCAAAACAATCAGATAAAACAATCGGGAGCTGAAAAGCTCCCGATTGCCATTTTTATTTATACTGCTCAGTCCCAATCCTTTTCGAACTTCAGGACACTGCCGGTCTCCGCGTCGATGTCGAACTCGTACTCGAAGCCACCCTGATAGAACGTGATCTCGTACACCTTTCTGCCGCGTTCGTAGTCCATGTCCACTCTCTTGATAAAATCGACCTCGCTCTTCTTGAGCATTGCATGCTCCAGCGCCTTGGCCAGCGCTTCGTCCTTGGTCAGCGTTCCGCCGGATACTTTTTCCATTTCCATATCGCTCATGTGGTTCATTTCGATGTTTTTCATGTTTTTTCTTCTTTTACGTTAATTTTTATATTTTTCGTTTGTTTTTTGCTTTCTGAGTACAGATTAGCACATCCACCGTCACAGAACCGTCACACGGTTTCCGTCTGTTCCAGCTTTCAGAAAACGCCGGTCAGGCGCCCAAAAACAGAAGGCTGCAGGCAATCAGCAGCTGGCCGATGTAGTACAGGCCGATGTTGGTATTGCGCAGGCTCTGCCTGGTCTCCGGGCCGAAGGTGTTCAGGATCAGGACGATATCGCTCACCAGGAAGAACACCGCCCCTGCCGCAAACATCCCGGTAAAGGCCGACGGCGCCCCGATCAGGTTTCCGACAGCGACACAGTTGAGCAGCATGATCGCACCGATATAGACGACGCCGAAGATCTTGAACGCCGTCTTCGCCGTGATCCGGCGGAAGATCCAGACCATCAGCAGCGCGGTCAGAACGATACCTGCCGCAATGCAGGCGGCCTTGCTTTCACAGCGGGGCAGAACCGCCGCGAGATACAGGATATGCCCGCTCAGGAAAACCAGGATCCCCACCAGGAAAACAAGCTGCCCCTTTTCCTGAAACACAAAGCGCAGGTTGAGCAGCACGTCCGCGGCACAGCCCAGGACAAGGCCGAGAATGATCAGCTTCGCGGTCTGTGTGCCGGGACTGCAGAGCAGGCCGAGGATGACAAAGCAGAGAGAGGCCAGCCCCTTCAGAATAACGGCCGGTACGTACTTTTTCCGGTACTCCTGCCGGAGAAACACAACAGCCAGGACGAGGCACAGGGGAATTAGAACAAACATTACGAACACACTCCCTTTTTTAATATCGTCTCCATACCGCTCGCATCTACTTCTTCAGGAAGCTGACAAACGCAACCGCAACAAGTGTGCAGTCCACAACCAAAGCGCCGATCAGCACGGCAAGGGCGCCGCCGGAAATAACAGCCATCTTCACCCCTCCTTATATCCAGCCCAGGCAGGCGCAGATCACAATCAGTACCGCGTCGAAGCCCAGAATTCCGCCGACAATCGCAGCGGACTGTTTCACCGTTGGTCTGTCATGTACATAGAACGCCGTGGCAAAGAAGGGGAGATACCCGATCAGCCAAAGGATCCACGGGCAGCTGCGCTGCCAGAACGCCCACTCCCATGTGAGGATGCCGCAGTAGTTGAGAAAACACTCGATCACCACCGCAAGCGTAGTCAGGATCACGCAGAAGACAATCCGGTTATTGATCCCCAAAATCTTTTTCTTCGGATCCTCCGGCAGCATCAGGCAGACAGTAATGCCCATGATCAGGAACATGAAGGAAATCTCGATATTATACCCGATCATCAGCAGCCAGGCCGTATTGCCTACGCCGACCGGCGTACCCCATACAGGAGCGTAGCCGCTGATGAAGCAGATCATGGAGTTCCAGATTTCGTTAAAAATGTCCACGCCCCAGAGGGCGAAGGCACCGAGGACGACCCTGTAATTCTTCTCGTGGAGCTGCTTCGTGACAATATACATCGTGATCAGCAGCAGCGGGACTGCGTACCAGTGCATGGTTTTCTGCGGCTGGCGCAGAATTTCAAGCGCGGACTGTGTATACGCGGAATATCCTTCCACATGCATTCCTCCCTTCGAATGATGAGGTGACGGAAAAACACGTTCGCGTTTTCCGTCTCTTCGGACAATGCTTCTGATATTTGAATTATATCACAGACCTTCGGGATAATCCAGCCCGGATCTTTCCTCCCCGTACCGGTTGTTGAGACATTTTGATTGTTTCCAGGAACCAAAAACACGCGCCCGAATGGGCAGCCCTCATAAGACAGTTTTATAGTTTTCAGGAATGGCATGATCTTCGGGTCATGCCATTTCCTGTGTCATCCGTTCACTCAGCGGGATGAACCCGCTCGGGTCATAACAGAAAAAAATCAACTGGGCAGATATTGACAAAAATGATATTCCCATAAAACAGCAGCAATAAGAACTTGACAAGTGACCTCTCGTTCACTATAATAGGTGAACGAGAGGTCACCCTTCTGTGTATGGAGGATATTATGGCGAACGACACAAAAAAGAGAATACTGGAAGCCGCACTGGAGATGTTTTCACAAAACGGCTATGCAGGGACAAACATTCGTGAACTGAGCGCATCTCTCGGCCTTGTAAAGTCCGGGGTCTATAAACACTACGAGAGCAAGGAAGCAATCTGGAATGCACTGCTGGATCAGATGATTGCTTATTATGCAGATCACTTCGGGTCCGCAGACCATCTGCCGCCTGTACCGGATTCGCTGGAGG
>JAEEGL014651690.1_pt1 | contig 13035 bp, 11 predicted proteins | sample 9134231 | NCBI WGS metagenome assembly JAEEGL01 (sample SAMN16246548, study PRJNA631951) | gut metagenome | biome: gut microbiome; feature: rumen; material: fiber-attached | host: Bos | place: Iran: Karaj | collected 2018-10 | reverse complement strand
CATCCGGTATTACTTGGCGCGGGAGATGGAGTTTCCATTGTCTCTTTCATACCTGGAATTATACTACAAGATAGTCGCATTATTGTTATGGTTCTAACTTCGCAAACTAAGGTTGACTATGCTGAACTTTCGAGTATTTCGAGTCGCGAATACCGCTTTACCTCTATCCATTTGACTTTTTGCGTATTTATGCTATAATCATATATTATAAGCTGTTTGCTGGAACCTTAAAACTCTGATTATAGAAAGGACGTGTTTTTGTGCCGGAATATACGAGAAATATTAAGGAACTTCCCGCCTATAAAGAGCTGGTAAACCAGTTCAAGAAGAAAGGATACAGGAAAGGAATTAGACAGTGGACGTCGAGGAGTTGCGCCGTAGGAACCGTAGGTTATTACATTGATCAGCTCGAGGATAGACGCGTAAAAATCGAGGACATTCCTAATGGTTTGCGAAAGAAAGTACTTCTCTATAGTGCCTCTGGGTGCCACAAAGTGGTTTACGACTATATTAGGCAACATCCCAGCCAGTTCAGTCGACAGTTCTGGAAAGATGCTACTTCGGCAGATTATTACAATATCATGTTCAAAGATCATAATATTTTCGATATTATGCCGGACGAGTATCTCGACGAAGAGATGGCAATGTGCGCAATGTTTGCCGCAATTGATATGCGGTATTGCGAACGACGCCATGAATGCGAGGGATGGTTTTATACTATCCACAGAAGAAAACCGGAACTCTTAACTCGTGAAATGTATATCCTGGGCGCAAGATGCTTTGCGGCAAAAAATGGCGACAAGAACGAATTTCTGGCTATCACTCCGGAAGAGTATCGCACGCCAGAGTACTGGCTCGCGTTGTGCCTATGCAACGATACCCCGGTTATGACGGACGTCCCGGCGGAGATACTGACTGAAGATTTCTTGATGGGAATCTTTCTTTCGGACAAGCAAACTATCAGGGGCTTCACAGAAGAAGCGCTCGAGAGAGATGTTGTGTTCAGAGGCGAGACGATCAAGATGTGGCAGGCCGCTATTCTATATTCGGGTTATACGATTCGCGACATCTCGCTCAACAAAGAAAGAATTAGATTCTTCCGCTCGAAGTATAGCAAAAGCTCTTCTGAGTACAAGTATGCGTTCGAGCGCTGTTACGAAGCCTATCTGCGCAAGCTGAAAGGCGTGCCGGTGCCGAGTAAATCAACGTAAACATATGAGAAAAAGCCCCGCATCACTGCGGGGTCTTTTTGTTCAGTCCTAAACTGCCAAAGAAAAGCCCCCGAAGCCGAAACTTCGGGGGTGAGTGAAATGGTTAATATGGAAACTCGAGCTTGCTGTCATCCACCAGGATGAAGAAATCCGGGAAATGAGCTTTCAGCGCGTCCACATAGGCGCGGGCCAGTGCCGTAGCCGCAAACTCACCGTTGAAGTTGCCGACACGTCTGCTGGCGAAAATCGTGAACTTGCCGCGGGCCTGCTTGATGGTGCGATCTTTGTCAGAATAGTTGTCGCAGTAATCCACCACCATTCGGCTCTCCAGCATCTCCTGATTAGAAGAATCACCGACGTCCAGTACGTAGTGCGGCCGGGCTTCGTCATCGTGCTGATCTTCGATCCGCAGGCGGAAAGCGTAGTGGGTGCCGAACTCATCACCGTTAAATTTGACGTTTACCAGTCGCTCGCAGATCATCTGCAACAGGTCGGAGTTGATGGCCGCATCACGCGCAGTAAATTCGGGGTTGCCTGCCTCACCAAAGACAGATTCATAGATGATCGGGAAAACGGGAGCTTTAGTATCCATTTTGTTGGACCTCCATTTCAGAATCGATATGTGCAAAGGGCACAAAAAAACGCCCTCATTCTTTGATTATAGCATAAACACGTCAAAAAGTCAAGAATAGTCAGTCAGCTTGTGGGCGAAAACTTAAGCTTATAATATCATTATTTTGCTACAATTTCGCCACTATCGAGGATCCTAGCATTCGAACCATCCCATGACAGTATTTGATTGATTTTCCGAGTTCGAGCTTCGCCAGAAAGAAGACTCGTGAAAACACCTTTCTGCTGGCCTGGTAGGAAATAGTATTTTACGCCACCATCGGCCAGGAACTTAATCTGTAAAATACCAGTATCTTCGGTTTCATCGTTAAAGATAAAATCGCCGAGATTGTAAACAATTGGCTTGCCGCCGTTGTAGTCAATTCCCTGCAAGGTATGTGCATGGCCACCGACGATAATGTCAGCGCCGGCGTTAAGGTAATCTTTGGCGGTGGTTTTCTGGACTTGCTCGAGCCGATGCGATTCCTCGGTGCCCCAATGAATGATGGCGATGACGTAGTCGCTATTGGCCTTTGCGGTCTTGATAGTGTCGATGAACTCGGCTGTGTCGTAACAGAGTAAAACGCCGCCAGTGGTAGCTGTTGCGCCCGGAGTATCAATACCCCACTTCTCGGCGCGAGTGGCATTCACGAACGCGACGCGATAACCGCTAGGTAAGGTGAGATAGTAAGGCTTTTTGGCTTCGGCGAGGTTTTTACCGGCACCGATATGTGGCATTTTGATAGCATCGAAGCTATCGATCATGTCATTAAAGGCCAGCGGACCAAAATCGTAGACGTGATTATTGGCAAGCGTGACCAAATCGACGCCCATGTCGCCATAAATCGAGAGACGTTCCGGCTTGGCGCGGAAGGTGTAGTATTTACCCGGGGTCCTAGAACCACGGTTGCTAACCGTGAACTCGCTATTTGCGACCATAAAATCGCTCTCGCGCATGATTTTGAGGACTTCTTCAGAGAGAATGCCGTTTACTCCCTGCCCGCGACGATCGTACCATGGCATCACTTCCCAGTTATCAGCTAACGAGATGTCGCCAACAATGCTGATCGTGAAATCTTGATCTGGTTTGACGAGGTCATTTAGCTCGGCTGAGCCGATTGGATTCTTGAGGTCTGACGGCCGAAAAAGGCTCAGGCCAGCAAATACAAGTAGCGCCACAACTATTACTGCCACTAAAAGACTGGCAATACGAATGCAGATTAAGCGCCCTCTCTTCATTAATATAATTATAACTCATGCAAAAAGCCGAGCTTGGCGGCTCGGCATTTTTTGTTCTGGAATTATTCCGCGTGCAAGAGAAGATCCCGGCAGCAATACACCTGATCGAGCATGACCTTGTTGGCTTCCCGATCTCGGTCAATCTTTTCGTATGTGCTCCTGATGCGTTTTTCTTCTTCCTCGGAATAGGCCATTTCTTCAATCATGATGCGGCTCTTATCTACCCTTTCGAAATAGATGCCGAAAGTACCGAGCGCAGACCATTCTCCGCTCTCGGGGTTAGTCAAATCGGGCGTTACGTACATGTACGGATCAATGTTGAGGTCATTCGACAGTTTATAGAACGCGATACCCCGATTACCGTTGCGGGCATTGGGCGCAAACGCCCCTACGAGAAAACGAAGACCAGATGATTCGGGCAGGTGGCCAGCATAGAGTTCATAGCAGTAGCCGTAGAATTCGTCAGTATTTTCATCGACCACGATTTTGCCAGAAAATGCGGGATCCGGTTCCGCCCATTCGCCAAATTGCTTGAAATTTCCAGAAATCTTAAAGATGCGACTCAATTATTTCACCCCCTTCACGATATGCGAGTCGATTAATATTATATAATATTTTTGCGTATTGTAAAATACCGTCCTTTAGGGGGGCGGTTTTTTATATAGTATAATAAAGACAAAAGGAGGGTGAGATGCCTATCGTATTAACATCTTGTGGGGTAATTAACGAAGATTTTAAAGAAAAGTTTTTTGCGCTTTTTAGTAAGCCGGTAGAGGATTTACGCATGCTCTATATTACGACGGCGGCGGACGGAGAGAGCGGCGATAAATCTTGGGTCGGCGAGGAATATCAGCGGATTTTGGCGTTAGGTTTTCGCCCGGAAAATATCATCGAATACAAGATTGGTACATCTTTGGATAATCTAAATGATTATGACTTGATTTACATGCTAGGTGGGAACACTTTTTATCTGATGAAAATGATTTACGAGTCTGGCTTTGAGGCGCAGCTACGCGAGGCGATAGACAGAGGAATTGTCTATGTTGGCTCCAGCGCTGGATCAGTCATTATGGGCACAACTCTAGAGCCGGCAGCGGTGTACGGGGACGAGTTAATTGAGGGGGTTGATTCTAAAGGCCTCGGTTTTGTCGATGCCGCCGTCATTCCACACATGAATCAAAAATCCGATGTTTACGAAGATTGGATGCAGACCTGGGATGGCAAGACGTTCATCTTGTATGACGGCGATGGTATGATTATTTAAATTTGCGATATTAAAATACCCCCGGATTTCTCCGGGGGGATTTTTGAATCAGACCATTAGACCATCGCGTTTAGGGCGTTTTTTGTTGCACTTGATAAGAGCGACGGCGTGATTAGACTCAACTGGAACGCGGCGATCCGGCGAGGCTTTTTCGAATAGCGAAACAGCGTCTTCTATTTTGTGCAGTTTTTCTATTTCCTGCTCACTAAGGTATAATTCCTTAGTCGGAAAACATGAGATGACGCGGTTAAACTTACCAACAGCCGAAATATCCGTGCATTCTATATTGTAGTAGCTCTCGTCGCCCATGATTTTGAATTCAATGGTGACCGCCACTACCTCCAGTCGGCCTGGGACGCGCGAATAAAAGACGATACCCTCATCGATACACCCTTTCCACTGCGCCTGGCTCCAATTTCGGAAATCAACATTACTATTGTAGGTCGATCCACGCAAAAATCTTGGACCAAAGCCGTACACGTTTTTTCCGTTACTGAGATAGATTATTACGTTTCCGAATTCTATGCTCGACATATCGAGTTGCGCGAGGAGCGCTGCGGTTTTTCCAATGTTTTTCACCATTATTTTCACCCCCCTTATGGTGATTCCGATTCCTTAAAAAGTGCCACAGGCAAAAATAGAGCCAATCATATATATTATAGCATAGTTGATATTATTTGTCAATTAAGCATCGGCGTATTGAACCAGCTTAATTTCCAGAGGTTTAATAACCAAACTTCGTTGCCTATCGCCAAGCTTGGTGGTTACGTGCTGATCTTGGCCGGAAACGTTAGCGACAACAAGCTCGTAGCCGGTTTTGGTACGACGAGCGACTGCGGCGACGTCTTTAGAATCATATTCGCAACGGATAATTTTGCTGCCGGCCGGATAAAGTTGGATAAACTTCTTCAGAGCGTCATAGATAGGAGTGAGAATAAAATTGTCGCCTTTTTCGTTCATAATAACTGGACTTTTAACGTAATTGCGGCAATAGCTTGGACCACCCTGCCAATCGAGAAGCATATTCCAGTCAAGAAAAGCGCCGGCACCAGTATTAATGTCAGACATGATTTCGAAATAATACGGATTAGCTGCGGTAGCCCAGTCGGCCGGATTATATGGCGAAAAACCAACGCACATTTCGGAGGCGATCATAGTAATGTCAGGGTATTTTTCACGAACTTCCCACATTTGCTCTGGATGAGTGCCGTCGTACCAGTGGTAACAGAGACCAGCGATTTTCGGATTAGCCTCGCGAAGTAGTTGGTCGGCCACCTCGGCGAGTTGTTTCTTGTTATGATCCCAAAGCAACAGCTGCGTGTCGGTGTCCGCAATCGCGGGCGCGAGGTATTTATAGGCAAGGCGACGCTGGGCGCGATAGGAATAGACACAGGACTCCCATTTCTGAATCGCATGCGGTTCATTTTGGGGTGTAAGGTAACGAATATTGATACCTTCTTCCCTATAAGCATCTAGCCAGCGGCGGATATAGCGCGCGTAAGTACGATAGCGCCACGGCTTAAGATGGCCACCAAAGCGCTGGAGATGAGTAGTTTTGAGGCAAGCCGGCGGCGACCAAGGGCTGGCAATAATCTGCAGATTGCGTTTCACTAAAGCCATCTTGAGCATCGGAATCACCCATTGATGGTCGTGTTCGATGGAAAAATCCCGGAGGCTGAGCCGTTTCGTGTATTGATATGGGGCAAGGCAGAAATCGTTGCTGCCAATACTTAGGCGGCACCAGCGATAATCCAGCCCATTTTTGCCATAAAAAGCCTCAATCAGCGCGTTTTGTCGCTCGGGCGATAATTTAGCGAAATTATAGGCCGTCGCCTCCGTGATGGCGCCACCCAATCCTTGCCAAGTGCCGAGTGGCAAATCTTTGCGAATAATTATCTCTGTGTTCATCGGGATGAATTATAGTTTTGCACGAATAAACTCTGGGTTTGTGCCAGAATTAAAGGTCTGGTCAAAACGTGGATTGGAGTTGTGATGCATAATGTCGCCTCTGCGCGTGACCGCATAAGATGTATAGGCGCCGCCGTCGCACACCATTAAGCTAACGCAAAGATGGAATATTGTACTTACGCAGCTATTATAGCTCGGTGAGCGCTCGTCGATATTGAACATTTTTTTAGCGATTCTATCACTCTTAAGCCAAAGTCTCGTATTGTCATCTGGGGTTTTGCCAAGCACAACACCCTCAGCAGCCTCCATGCCGTCAGTAATAATGTCAGGAATTGTATTAACTAGCTCTCTAGGGGCGCCAATAGAAGTAAGGAATTCTTTGGAATAATGTCTGTTATAATCGTCTTGCGATCCGCCATCCATATTGGCGGCAGATTTGCCGATATCATGGACGAGTAAACAAAGTCGTCCAAGGTCGAAAACGCTACGCGGCAAATTGGATTTATAGCTAGCATCAAACAATCTTAATGCGGTTTCGGTATGCTGCTCAACCGTAAGATCTTCTTTTACCCCCGCGCTTCCCTCAAATAACTGTTTGTATCTCGGTGAGACTCGTTTGGCGGAATCAATAAAATCTCTTGGGGTAGCTAGGCGTTCCATATTTACATATCGAAGCGGTGTTTCACCCCTTTTTGCCTCTGGGCGATTGAGTAATTGATGAACACGAAGTGCGGCCCCACCAAAAATGCGCATACGGGACGAGCGCGCTTCTTCCATCTGCTCCCTGCCCTTTACCTCTTCAAGGCTGAAAACTTCATAGGTATCATTTAGTGGCCTGCCTAGTGTGGCCGAAAAAACGCTACATTTGATGCCGATGATATGTTCATTTCTCATCCACTGATGGACGTATTCGCGGTTAATTGGGCAGTTCATGACTCTCGGGCCATGCTCTACCGGGTTGGCAACCGTAACGGGAACCGTGACGTCGCCCCTTTGATCCAGCATGCCCATGATGTTTCTGGACATCGTAGCGTGTGGATCCGAAGAATTATGAACGGTACTGCGAACATTGATTGAACCAATGACGGCACGAGCACCAGCCTCGCTAATATTCAGCTTTTTGGCATATCTTGGAATTTCTTCTTCAGGGATAATTGGGTGCCTCGAAGCGTACCGTATTAAATCATCGAACATTCTATGGTCGATGGTCTTATAATCTTCGAGGCTAAAAATCGTATTCGTAACTGGATCTGGGAATGACTCCATGAAGGCTTCACGAGTTTTTTCAACATTTCTGCCGCCGCCACCAATATCATCCTCGTATCGATCGCAATCAAAAAAGCTAGCTTCCTGATCCGGAATTTCTATCTCAACAATTTCAGCGGTTGAGCCTTTTCGGCGAGCTCTTGCTTCCGCAAATGCTTTAGCGGTATCGTGTGAAGCAATATGCAGAACTGTTTCGCCCTTATTGATATTGTGGTTTCCGGTAGTATTTCCTGAGTTATTGAAAAACGGATCTACCGCAAAACGATCGCCTTCATGCGCGCGGCCATGATAGAATTTCTTTCCGGCAGCCGGAACGAGAACGCCTGTACGTTTTAGCTTCTCGGCAGATCTGCGCATTCTTTCGGTTTCGAAAGTATCAGAATCAGTCTCGGCACGAGTTTCGATGCCACCAGAATATTTTGGCCGTCTTTCCATATCTTTATTGTAACCGATTATGGCTATAATGGCGAAGGATTCTATTCTTGAGAAATAATCTTGCCGTTTTTAAGATGGAGGATGCGTTGATTGCGACTACCGCGGAATTTAAGGGTTAAATCGCGTTGAGATTGAATAAATGGACCATCAATTAATGCATCAAGTTCGCAGATAAAATCATGGACTGGGCCATCTTCGGGCAGCGTTTCGTAAACGAGGCCAGTAAAAGACCAGACATTCCAGCCAAGCTCTTCTTTGCAGAATTTTGCAATTTCGTAGCAAGCTTTTGCCTGGAGGAGCGGTTCGCCACCGCAGAAAGTAATGCCACTCTGTCCCTTTAGGGTACGGAGTTCTTCTTTGACTTTTTCGATTGGAACCGTGGCGCCGACGTTTGGATCTTCCGTCCAAGTCTCTGGGTTTTGGCAACCAGGACAATGCTGACGGCAGCCTTGCGTCCAAAGAACAGCACGTAGGCCTGGACCGTTCACGATAGAATCATGCTCGAGGTCGCCAGAGAGGCGGATATACCCCTCTGGAACATCAAGTTGTGGCTCGCATAAATGATTTGTTTTACGTCGGCCTTTAGAATCGGCGACGGTACTTGGATTTAGATCACCCTTAGCTGGCATATTACTCTTTTCCTACTGCAGCTTTCTGCTTTGATTTCTTAGCCTCACGTGCGCACTTAGTAGCTACATCGTATTGACCAATGTTGACATTGTGCTTAACGCGGGCAGCCTCTTCGGCTTTTTTGCCATCGTTCCAGCGATCAAGGCTACCGACTAAGTAACCAGTGATGCGGCGAAGGCGTTCAAAGCCACATTCGCCATCACATTCGCGGCGGCCACAGCTTGGGCAGACGTCACCCTTGATAATGCCAGAGAATCCGCAGACTGGGTCGCGATCGACTGGGTGGTTGACGGAGCCATAACCGATGCCGGCTTCTTTCATATGACGGATGACCGCTTCGAAAGCTTCAATGTTTTCAGATGGGTCGCCATCCATTTCGATATAAGTGATGTGACCGGCATTGCAGAGAGCATGATATGGAGCTTCGATATCAATCTTCTCGAAGGCAGAAATTGGGAAGTATACAGGAACGTGGAAGGAGTTGGTGTAGAATTCACGATCAGTAACGCCCTTGATTTTGCCGTAGAGCTTCTGGTCCATCTTGGTAAAGCGACCAGAAAGACCTTCGGCTGGAGTTGCTAGGAGCGAGTAGTTGAGATGGCGCTTCTTGGTCATTTCATCACAGAATTCACGCATATGGCTAACGATATCTAGACCAAGCTCTTGTGCTTCTTCAGATTCGCCATGGTGCTTGCCAATCATTGCTACGAGCGTCTCAGCGAGGCCGATGAAGCCGATGGACAAAGTACCATGTTTAATGACATCGCGAAGCTTGTCGTTTGGTTTGAGCTTCTCGCTACCGACCCAGTTGCCCTGCCCCATGAGGAATGGGAAGTTCTTAACTTTTTGATTGCCCTGGAATTCAAAGCGCTGATAAAGCTGATCGGCGCAGAGCTGGAGCTTTTCGTCGAGCTCTTTATAGAAGGCATCCCAGTCAGCTTCTTTGCGTTCACCTAAGCAAATACCGTGCTTAATACCGATACGAACAAGGTTTAGAGATGTAAAGCTGAGGTTGCCACGGCCAGAAACATGACCATCGGTTTCTGGGAAGCAGGAGCCGAACACACGAGTGCGGCAGCCCATAGTTGCAATCTCAGTATCTGGATCACCTGGTTTGTAGTACTGGAGGTTGTATGGTGCATCGATGAAGGTGAAGTTCGGAAAGAGGCGCTTAGCAGAAACTTCCATAGCGCGCTTAAAGAGGTCGTAGTTCGGATCTTCTGGGTTGTAGTTGACGCCTTCCTTAACCTTAAAAATCGAGATTGGGAAAATTGGCGTCTCGTGATGGCCAAGACCATTCATGGTAGCTTCAAGAAGCATCTTGGAGACAAGGCGACCTTCTGGAGTGGTATCAGTACCGAAGTTGATACTGGTAAATGGAACCTGAGCGCCGGCGCGGCTGTGCATCGTGTTAAGGTTATGCACAAAGCCTTCCATGGCCTGGAGGGTTTGATGCTCGGTATCTTTATGAGCATCCTCGATGACGATGTCCGGGATTTTGGCTTTTCGTAATTTCTTGTCGTCGCCAAGAGTGATATCGTCTTTAATTTCAATTTTTAGATCTTTGCCGGTGAAATCGTTGTATTTTTCAAGATTTGTTTTGAGGCTCTTGCGGAAAGTCTTGTTGACGCTTGGAGCCATTGCGTAGTCAAAGTTAGGGATAGACTGACCACCATGCTGCTCGTTCTGGTTGGCCTGGAGGATAATGGCAGCAAGAGCGGCGGCAGTGCCGATGGACTGAGGCGTGCGGAGGTAGCCATGGCCAGTATTGAAACCACGTTCAAAGAATTTGAGCGGATCAGTCTGGCAGCAAGTCAGAGTACCGGTAGCCATAAAGTCAAGGTCGTGGATATGGATATCGCCCTTATCGTGGGCAGCAGCAAATTCTGGCTTCAAAAGGAGAAGCTTGGCGTATTCCTTGGAGCCCTCAGAACCGAAACGGAGCATTTTACCCATGGCGCAGTCACCATCGATGTTGCCGTTTTCGCGCTTGACTGAGGAGTCTTCGGAAGAATCGATAACGGAAATAACTCCGTAAGTCTGCATGAGTTTACTTTTAGCTTCGCGGACGCGAGTGCGTTCGGCGCGATACTCGATGTATGCCTTAGCGGTATTCTTGAAGGCGGACTCCATAAGGACGCGTTCAACGATGTCCTGGATTTGCTCTACGGTTGGAATGCGACTCTTGATTTCGTCTTGAGCTACGCGAAGTACCTTTTCGGCAATATTTTCGGCACGATCATGGCCAAATTCGCCGGTTGCGCTACCAGCCTTAGCGATAGCTTCAGTAATTTTTTCTGGGTTGAAAGCTACGACCTTTCCATCGCGCTTTCTGATTGACTTGAACATTTTTACCTCCGTCGTTCTGAATCAATTTGAATTTTTCTGTCCCAAAACACTACATTTAGTGTTCGATGAAATAATGTTAACGCTATATATAGTGCTTTTACAATAGAAAATGTAAATAATACAACGTTTCTAGATGGAGATTTTTTGGCCCAAAACGCTACATATAGTGTTTATGGCTTATTGTCAAACACTATTTTTTGTGATTTTTACAACAATCGGCGCAGATTTTTCGATGAATATGCATATCGTGATATATTAAAAGTATGATGAAGCAAGCAGATTACATGGTGGAAATCGGTGAGCTGATTGCCATGGCGCGCTCCCGACAAAATATGACTCAGGCGGAACTCGCCAAGAAAATTGGTACAAGTCAATCCGCAATTAACCGCATCGAGCACGGCAAACAAAATGCCTCTCTCGAGATCATTTCTAAGATAGGAAAGGCGTTACGTACCCAGATTGTGACGGTAGGTGATAGCGGTACTTCCGGTTATCGTATACGTGGCGGTAAATCCCTACATGGATCCGTATCTGTAAACACTTCTAAGAACGCGGCCGTTGGTTTACTTTGCGCTTCTCTGTTAAACGAGAAACGTACCACTTTAGTTCATCTGGCGCATATTGAGGAGGTTTATCGCATCATCGAGGTGTTGGAATCGATTGGAGTGGAAACCAAATGGATTAACAACAACCGTGATCTTCGCATTACGCCACCAAAACGTTTGGCGCTTGAGAATCTAAATATCGAGGCGGCTCGTCGTACGCGTTCAATTATTATGTTCATGGGACCATTGCTGCACCATTACAAGGAATTCCGTTTGCCATATGCAGGCGGTTGCTCGCTCGGATCACGTACGGTTGAACCACATCTGCATGCTCTGAAAGAATTTGGCCTTGAAGTCGACTCAAAGAAGGAATCTGGTTTTTATCTTGCTAGCGTCAAAGAATTCAAGCCTGTCGACAAAAAGATTGTCTTAATTGAGCGTGGCGATACCGTAACAGAAAATGCGTTGATGGCAGCCGCACTATACCCTGGTAAAACCACAATCGTAGGAGCAAGCCCGAACTATATGGTGCAAGATGTCTGCTATTACCTACAGAAGCTCGGTGTCGAAATTGAAGGCGTCGGCACAACTAATTTGGTCGTACACGGTGCCAAGAAGATTAGTAAGGAAGTTAGCTATGCTCCAGGCGAAGACCCGATTGAGGCGATGAGCTTTATTGCGGCCGGAATCGCAACGAAATCCGAAATTGAAATCAAGCGCGTCCCGATTGAATTCTTGGAAATTGAGCTCGAGGTACTACGTAGTATGGGACAAAAGATGAAAGTCAGCGACGAGTATTTCGCCGAGAATGGACGAACGCGACTGGTAGATATAGAACTGAGGAAATCTAATTTACACGCCCCAATCGATAAAATCCATCCGATGCCATTCCCTGGCCTCAATATCGATAGCCTGCCATTCTTCTCATTGATTGCAGCTACCGCAGATGGCCGCACGATGATTCATGACTGGGTGTTTGAGAATCGCGCTATTTACAGCACGGAGCTATCGAATCTGAATGCGAAAGTTGAGTTGCTTGACGCACATCGCATCTTTGTGACTGGGCCAACTAACTGGCGTCCAGCAGAGATGATGGCGCCGCCAGCACTCCGTCCGGCGGTTGTAATTATGCTAGCCATGCTGGTCGCTCCGGGCGAATCGGTTTTGCGTAACATCTACTCAATTGCACGCGGCTACGAAGATTTCGCTAACCGTTTGAAGAGCCTAGGGGCAGACATCGAACCATTGTCTGAAATATAGTTCAATTCGAGAGCTATCTCTGTTATAATTTATCTATGGCTATTACAAGAGAAGATGTTTTACATTTGGCAGATTTGTCAAATATCCACTTAAGCGAAGAACAGATTGAGCCACTCATGAAAGATCTCGACAATATCGTCGGCTATATTTCTCAGCTTGATGAACTAGATACCGATGGCGTTGAGCCAACTTACCAGTGTTTCGATATGCAAAACGTTTGGCGTGAAGATGTAATTGAAGAATTTGAGGCAAATCGTGAAGATTTGCTAAATTTGACGGTCGAAAGTGAAGATAATCAGATAAAGGTACCGAAAGTTCT
>JAEEGL014223765.1_pt1 | contig 13035 bp, 8 predicted proteins | sample 9134231 | NCBI WGS metagenome assembly JAEEGL01 (sample SAMN16246548, study PRJNA631951) | gut metagenome | biome: gut microbiome; feature: rumen; material: fiber-attached | host: Bos | place: Iran: Karaj | collected 2018-10 | reverse complement strand
TTATTGACGATAAGTGTGTGCTATACCATACCTGTATTCATCGACATAATCAAATACACGCAGGAAAGGGAGGGCGGATTTTGATCTCGTTGGATCTTAGGGGCCGGGAGCCCATATTTGTTCAGATCGAGGAGCGGATATGCGAGATGATCGCTCTCGGAGCTATCTCCCCGGGAGAACAGCTGCCCCCGGTGAGGACCCTCGCAAGGCAGCTGGGGATAAATCCCAACACGGTACAAAAAGCATATCAGGAACTTGAACGCCGGGGAATGGTGGTTTCGCTCGGAGGGAAGGGCAGCTTTGTTGCAAGCCAGAATGAAACACAGCAGAGACTGCAGGAACAGGCAGAGATGGACCTGAAGCAGGCTGCGACTGACGCAGCACGCAGGGGGGTCGCGCTGGATAATGCTTTGAATATAGTGAAAGAAGCATATAGCAGTAAGGAGGACCGCAGATGATAAAAGCGAGAAACCTTTACAAACGCTTCGATGATGTGGAAGCGCTTGGAGGTATGAATATAGACGTCACGTCCGGTGCGATATACGGGCTGATAGGCACAAACGGATCGGGAAAGACGACTTTTTTAAGACTGGCGGCTGGAGTGTACTGCCCGGATGAGGGCGAGGTGACCATGTACGGGGAAAATATATATGAAAACGCTGCGATAAAAGATAAGATTTTTTTCCTTTCGGATGACCAGTTTTTCTTTTCACAGTGCTGTCTTGATGACATGGCGAGGTTCTACAGAGGGATATACAGCGGTTTTGATATGGAAGAGTATAAAAAAACAGCATCGTATTTCCCTATAAGCAGAGAAAAAAAGATAAATACCTTCTCAAAGGGAATGAAAAGACAGGCGGAGATAATCCTTGCGTTATCCGCAAAAACGGAGATGCTGCTTATAGACGAAGCTTTTGACGGACTTGATCCGGTAATAAGGAGGATCGTCAGACAGCTGGTCTCCGATGAGATGGGAAAACGCGAGTTCTCTCTTGTGGTAACGTCACACAACCTTCGTGAACTGGAAGATCTTTGCGACCATGTGGGACTGCTGCATAAGGGGAAAGTACTGTTTGAGCAGGAGATAGACGAACTGAAGCTGGGATTCTGCAAGGTGCAGGCAGCATTCCGTCCCATGGTCTCAGACGAAGCTTTCCGGGGTCTGAAAGTCCTGCAGCTTGAACGGCAGGGCAGTCTGGTAAGGCTTATAGCAGAGGGATCTTCAGATGAAGTTACGAGATATCTTGAGAGATTTTCACCTGTTTTTGCGGAGGCAGTGCCGCTTACCCTCGAAGAGGTGTTCATCAATAAAATGGAGGCGGTAGGGTATGACTACAACAACATACTGTTCTGATAAAAGCCGTACGAAAAAGCTGTTCCGGAGCATGCTTACAAACCACCGGGGCATATTGATATTCGTTACCGCAGCCGGTTTCGTTTTCTTTCCGCTTCAGTATATATTTACCGTTATCAAGCCTCAGCCGCCGGGAGGATATGACCTGTTCGGATCCGGAGACATATATACCGTATCTTCCATTATGTTCCTGTTTGCAATGAACGCCGTCCTGCCCGTGATCATGGCGCTTCTGTCCAACAGTTACATGCATTCCAAAAAGGCGAGCGATTTCTATCACAGCCTGCCGGTTTCCCGAACGAGGCTGCTTGTTGCGGACAATGCCGCGGGACTTACCGTGACGCTGACCCCACTGATATTGAATTTTGCGATAACCTATATCGCAAAACTCGTGCGTTTCGGAACAGCTGCCGGAGATATCGTAGTATTTGCCGATCTCCTGCTGTGGATCGTATCTTCAGCAGCGATCTATGCCATAACGGTACTTATGGCGGTAAGTGTGGGCACCACGTTCGACGCACTGATCTTCTCGGTGTGCTTTAATGTCTGCCTGCCCGTTATTTATCTCCTGACCAGCGAATTGATGCAGGAGCACCTGTACGGGTATGCCGTCGGATCGTTATGGGGAGAAAATGCCCTGATGCTTTCTCCGATACTGGCACCGTCACTCAGACTGATAGGCAACAGCAGCAGGGATGTGGCAGCGCTGATAATATGGGCCGTCGTAGCGGCAGCTGCAGCTATACTGTCGATAGCTGTCTATAAACGCCGGAAAAGCGAGCTTTCCGGAAAGATAGTGTCCGGAGCACCGATACAGATCGCAGTCAAGGCGATAGTCGCCTACTGCGCCGGCATCGGGGCAGGGTTCATCTTTGAAGCGATATTTGGCGGCAAGGCGATGTTCATAACAGGGGCCGTTATAGGCTGCGTATTCGTGTATGTCTTGGCAGAAGCGGTGATCTCAAGGGGATTCAGGAAACTCATAAAGAATGTCCCGGCGGGCATAGCAGTACTTATAGTTACGATGCTAGTGGTCTGCAGTGTATTTACGGGTGGGGTCGGATATGAAAACCGTGTCCCTGCTGCCGACGATGTTGCCTCGGTGAACCTCGGATGGACGGGGATCACAAATACGAGCATGTGGGTTTTAAAAGAGCGCCATAGCACAGCAGATGAGGAAGAGATATATCCGGCTGCCGTCACGGCAGATAGAACAGAAGAAAATGAAAGGTTCGTAAGGAAGCTCGTCTCAGATGTCCGGCTTGAGAGCGAACAGGCCAAGGCACTCGTAAACGCCTGCCATGCGTCAGCTGTAAAAGGAAAGAACGAGACCGGCGGATATGTCGGGCTGACTATAGAGTACACGCTGAAAAACGGCAAGACAATGAAAAGGGAATACCGCCACATCGCAGAAAAGGCGGTGGAAGACCTTCTTAAACTGGAAGGAATAGAAGAGTTTAAAAAACAGGTCCATCCCATTCTTGCAGCATCTCCGGAAGAACTCGTTTCAGTAACGGTAAGTTCAAAGCTGGGAAAACAGACAGACGAAGATTATGAGATAAAGCTGGAGAAAAACGATGCGGAGATACTTCTTTCGGCTGCAGCAAAGGATCTTTCCCAATTCAGTTCAGAAGATATAGTCAGGCCCTCAGGAAGATATCTGGGAACTATATACCTCAATTTTAAGGTGAAAAAGACATACGAAGGCCAGAAGGACTATGACGTGGAGCAGATCGACCTGTATTCTGACAGGAAAAACGTTATCGATGCACTGAAGCAGCTCGGGTTATACGGATATTTTGAAGAGAATACCGACGATGTGGCAGAGATATATGTAAGCGAACGACAGATACTGGATAACAATGGATATAACAATTTCATCTATAACAACGCCCTGATGACATGGGCTGAGGATTCCTATCCGGAAATGATCGAAGGACTGTTTGAAACGGTGACAGATCCCGAAAGGATAGAACAGCTGATATCATACGGAAGAAGGAGCCTGAGGGTAACAGAAAGCGAAAAGCTGTATGTGCTAGTTATCAATACAGACAGCAGCGGCAGCGGAAAAGGATATGAATCATTGTACAGGACGCTGCTGATAAGCGAAAAAGACGCTCCTGCCTATCTGAAGGACATGTTCTCCGAGGGAGGAGTAGCGCTGAAGTGAATCCCGGCATCTGACCCCTCATAACAACAGAAAGTCAGCATGTTAATATATTGTTAGAAACATGAAACGAAAGGCATGCATCATCGACATGATGCATGCCTTTCGTCGGGAAACAGACTTCCCGAAGAGATATTATGACAGTATATTTACCGGGAAACAGTATCTGATAACCGAACAAAACAAAATAGGCTTATGTTTACAGTACGCTGCTTTTATGCTAAACTTATGGCGTGCCGCAAACGGCAGTTTCCGGTATATTTTCCCTTAAGAGGGTGTGTTTATGATAACGATATACAAAGACGGAGCATGGTTCCGGGACGGAAAGCTTATACCGGCAGTCCCGGGAGAAGATGAAGAGAAAAAGACAGCAGCCAAACGCCTGACGATGGCTTACGGCATACTGTCAGCGCACAATACCGGCAGTGAGAACGAGCTTAAGATAAAATTCGATGCGTTGGCATCACATGATATAACCTACGTCGGAATAATACAGACAGCAAGGGCAAGCGGACTTGAAAGATTTCCCCTTCCCTATGTGCTCACAAACTGTCACAACAGTCTTTGCGCCGTGGGAGGAACGATAAATGAAGACGACCACCTGTTCGGTCTTTCGGCAGCAAAACGTTACGGAGGCATATATGTGCCTGCACATCAGGCGGTCATACACCAGTACATGCGTGAAATGTTCGCCGGATGCGGTAAAATGATACTAGGCTCGGACAGCCATACCCGGTACGGTGCCCTTGGAACCATGGCGATCGGCGAAGGCGGGGGAGAACTGGTTAAGCAGCTGCTCGGGCGGACCTATGATATTACCAGACCGGAAACTGCGATGGTATATCTTACGGGGACCCCGCTGCCCGGCGTGGGGCCGCAGGATGTGGCACTTGCACTGATAGGGGCAGTTTTCGAAAACGGATTCGTAAAAAACCGCGTACTGGAATTCTGCGGAGACGGGATAGCAGCACTTTCAGCTGATTACCGCATAGCGATCGATGTCATGACTACCGAAACGACATGCCTTTCTTCGATATGGCAGACGGATGAAAAGATCAGGGAATTTCTTGCCTGCCATTCCAGAGAGGATGAATACCGGAAACTGACGCCCGGAGACGGGGCTTATTACGAAAGAGCGGTAAAGATAGACCTTTCGAAGATAAAGCCGATGATAGCTTTGCCTTATCATCCCAGCAATGTCTGCACGATAGAGGATCTGAATAAAAACGGAGCGGATATACTCCGCATGGCTCAGCTTGCAGGTGAAAAACAGATAGAGGGTCCTTCGGTGTCCCTGCTGGAAAAACTGGACAATGATGGAAGGCTCCATGTGGAACAGGGAGTTATCGGCGGATGTGCGGGAGGAGGCTTCGAAAGTCTTTCCGCTGCAGCGCAGATCCTGAAGGGAGCAGATATCGGAAGGGGAGAATTTGCCCTGTCGGTATATCCTGCTTCACAGCCGATAATGTACGCACTGACCCAAAGCGGTGCGGCAGCGGACCTTATAGTGAGCGGAGCCACGATAAGAACGGCTTTCTGCGGTCCCTGCTTCGGAGCCGGGGACACGCCCGCAAACGGATGCCTTTCGATAAGACATTCCACACGGAATTTCCCAAACCGCGAAGGATCAAAGCCATCTTCAGGGCAGTCTGCCGCGGTTGCCTTGATGGACGCCCGCTCCATCGCCGCCACGGCAAGGAACAGGGGCGCGCTCACTCCCGCAGGGGAAGAGCATCTTGAAATGAAGGCTCCTTTATATTTCTTTGAGAAAAAGATATACGAGAACAGGGTCTACGACGGAAGGGGAAGAGCCGACAGCACGCTGCCGCTCCGTTTCGGTCCGAATATAGTCGACTGGCCTGAAATGATATCCCTTACCGACAATATCATTCTTATTGCAGCAGCGGAGATATTTGACCCGGTGACGACCACGGATGAGCTCATTCCTTCCGGGGAGACGTCATCCTACCGCTCGAATCCGCTTGGTCTGGCACAGTTTACCCTTTCAAGAAAAGATCCCGGCTATGTAAAGAGAGCTGAAGCCGTACAGATGATCGAAAAAGCCCGTCTTTCGGGAGAAGAAATATTTGACGGACAGCTTCTGAAAGAAAAGGAAGAGATAAAAAAGCTGGGATTTAATATCGACAGCAGGAACACCTCCATAGGAAGCGTCATATATGCTATAAAACCCGGCGACGGCTCGGCGAGGGAACAGGCGGCATCCTGCCAGAAGGTTTTGGGAGGATTCGCAAACATTGCAGGGGAATACGCCACAAAGCGTTACCGTTCCAACCTGATAAACTGGGGCATGCTGCCGTTTGTCCTGGAAGGTGACCCGCCGTTTGAAGTGGGAGATGTCATCTTTATTCCCGGGATAAAAGAAGCGGTTCTGTCTAAAGCCGAAAAGGTGAAGGCATATCTGCCCGGAAGATGTGAAATGGAACTTTCACTCGGAAGCCTTACCGATGAAGAGCGGCGTATCATTGCCGCCGGATGCCTGATAAACTATTATAAGAAAAGCTAGAAGAGAGTGAAACAGATGAGAAACAGCCGAAAACGGCAGAATAACAGTCAGAGAATCATTGCCGCGATTGCAGTCTTACTGCTCATTGCGGCAGCCCTGTTCATTTTTCTGGGAAGAGAAAAGCCCCTCCCCGAAGAAACAGACCTGTCGGAAGAATATTCGGAGCAATCCCTGCCCGAAGAGGAGAGCGATATACCTCCGGAGGAAGAAAGCAGACCTGAAGAGACGGCTTCTTCCCTGCCGGAACAAGCAAAAAGCGAACCGGAAGAAAGCAAACCGGAGCAAAGCAAACCGGAGCAAAGCGTACCCGCACAAAGCGAGGCACCGCAACAACCGCAGCAGACGGCGGGAGAAGTCACTGTTAAACCTTCCGCATCCATATCTGCAGGCATACCCCGTGAGCTCATACTTGTAAATCCCGAGAACAGCGTTCCGGATGAGTACGTGTTATCTCTAAAAGAACTGCCGAACGGCCTTTATTTTGATTCGACGGCGTATGACAGCCTTCTAAGAATGCTGGCGGACGGCGAGAAGGAAGGAATAAAATTCGTCATTAATTCTGCATACAGGAGCAAAGACTACCAGCAGATGCTGTTCAATAACCAGATAGCTTCATGGGAAGCAAACGGATACTCGACTGAACAGGCGAGAATAAAAGCGGCACAGGTCGTGGCAGTACCCGGGACCAGCGAGCATCAGCTCGGACTGGCGGCGGACATAGTCGGGACGGATTATCAGATACTTGACGACAATCAGGCATATACAGCCGCTCAGCAATGGCTGATGAAAAACTGCAGCAGATACGGGTTTATACTGAGATACCCCTACGGAACGACTGAGATAACCGGTATAATCTATGAACCGTGGCATTACCGGTACGTCGGTGTCGAAGTTGCGGAATATATCACAGAAAACAATATTACCTTTGAAGAATATTACGACCTTATGGGATGGCCAAGATAAACAAAAAAGCGGCGGGCAGATCCGTCGCTTTTTTGTATGCGGGGAGATAGATCATCCGACGCCGCGGGATTGTCCGCAGAAAGCTTTTGATGGCGTGCATTTCTTGACATAGCCGGTATGCCATGATAAAATTAACGGATAATTTACAAGTAAAAACAGGGGGAGAATCAGATGTCCGAGATAAGAATACCGAAGAATTACCGCTCACCCTTAGATCTGTATGAGACCCAGTATGCCATAGGCACGATAAAGAGACTGTTTGAAGATAATCTGGCCGGAGCACTGAACCTGCGCCGCGCATCCGCGCCGCTTTTCGTAGAAGGATATACAGGACTGAATGACGACCTGAACGGTGTGGAGCGTCCTGTTGATTTTGATATTCCCGACACGGGGGGAAGTGCGCAGGTAGTACATTCGCTTGCAAAATGGAAGAGGATGGCGCTGTACCGCTACGGATTTTCGGCAGGAGAAGGCATTTACACGGACATGAATGCAATCAGACGGGATGAAACTCTGGACAACCTGCACTCGATATATGTAGATCAGTGGGACTGGGAAAAGGTCATAACAAGAAAACAGCGAAATCTTGACTATCTGAAGGATACGGTCATCTCCATCCTCGGATGCATTACCGTAACACATGATACGATAAAGCGCATTTTTCCTCAGCTGACATTCGAAATGGATAAAAACATAAGCTTTATCACATCGCAGGAACTTGAAGACCTCTATCCGTCCCTCTCTCCGGAACAGCGGGAAGACGAGTATCTAAGAAAACACAACACAGCATTTATCATGCAGATAGGTGCAAAACTGCGTTCCGGGATCCCCCATTCCGGCCGTGCGCCCGACTATGATGACTGGAGCCTGAACGGAGATCTACTCATCTACAGTCCGCTGCTTGACAAAGCGGTCGAAATAACCTCGATGGGGATCAGGGTGGACTGCGATTCTATGAGAAGCCAGCTGGAGGAAGCGGGATGCACGTCGAGAAGCTCACTGACATTTCATAAAATGCTCCTGGAAAACCGTCTGCCCCTTACCGTAGGCGGAGGCATAGGCCAGTCCAGACTGTGCATGCTGCTGCTGCAGAAAGCGCATATCGGAGAAGTACAGGTATCTGTATGGGACGATAAAACTATCAAAGCATGTGAAGCTGCCGGGATAGAACTGTTGTAATGAGGTGAATGAGATGACAAAGGATATCCCATCCATATTCGGAAGCATGGTGTTCAATGAAGAGGTGATGAAGGAAAGACTGCCTCACAGCACATATTCCGCACTTAAAAAGACCATGACCACGAATACCCCCCTCGATCTTGAGGTCGCGAATGCAGTCGCCGGAGCCATGAAGGACTGGGCAGTCGAAAAGGGAGCGACCCATTTCACACACTGGTTCCAGCCGCTTACCGGCCTTACTGCAGAGAAGCATGACAGTTTTATTACACCGACCGACGGCGGCGGAGTCATCATGGAGTTTTCAGGCAAATCGCTCGTAAGGGGAGAGCCGGACGCGTCATCCTTCCCTTCCGGAGGACTGAGAGCCACATTTGAGGCCAGAGGTTATACTGCCTGGGATCCGACCTCCTATGCTTTTATTAAAGACAAGACGCTCTGCATACCTACCGCGTTCTGTTCGTACAGCGGAGAGGCCCTTGATGAAAAGACGCCCCTGCTGCGCTCGATGGAAGCTTTGGATATACAGACCAGAAGGATAGTTTCCCTCTTCGGCAAAACGGTAAAAAGAGTAGATGCCACTGTAGGGGCAGAACAGGAATATTTTCTGGTAGATAAGACACTATTTGAGAAACGTCCGGACCTGAAATACTGCGGAAGGACTCTTCTGGGAGCAGCTCCTGCAAAGGGGCAGATCATGGAGGACCATTATTTCGGAGCTATAAAACCTCGTGTTTCCGCGTTTATGAGTGAACTGGACGAGGAACTCTGGAAGCTGGGTATCCCTGCTAAGACCGAACATAATGAAGCGGCTCCGGCCCAGCATGAACTGGCTCCTGTGTTTTCTGTCGTAAACATATCTACCGACCATAACCAGCTTACGATGGAGCTTATGAGGCAGATAGCAAAAAAGCACGGAATGGAGTGCCTTCTTCACGAAAAACCTTTTGCCACAGTAAACGGCAGCGGTAAGCACAACAACTGGTCTCTTTCTACCGATACGGGCGAGAATCTTCTTGAACCTGGAGCCACGCCTTATGAAAATGCACGTTTCCTGCTGTTTTTAACAGCTGTCATAGAAGCGGTGGACGAATATCAGGATCTTCTCAGGGCATCAGTGGCATCTGCCGGGAATGACCACCGCCTGGGAGCGGCGGAAGCGCCTCCCGCAATAATATCCATATACCTTGGGGATGAACTTACAGGCATACTTGATGCTATCGTGAACGGGACCTCTTATAAGGGACATGCACCGGAGGAACTTGAGATAGGGGCTACCGTACTGCCGCGTTTCCCGAAAGATACGACAGACCGCAACAGGACGTCTCCGTTCGCATTCACAGGCAACAAGTTCGAACTGCGCATGGTCGGGGCTTCGGCATCGGTCTCCGCCCCGAATACGATGCTTAACACCATGGTGGCTGAAGTACTGAAAAACTATGCTGACAGACTTGAAATAGCAGGAGATTTCAAAACAGAACTTTCTTCCCTGATAAAAGAATCCCTGAAGAAACACAGCAGGATAGTCTTTAACGGGAACAACTATTCCGGGGACTGGCATAAGGAAGCAGAACGCCGGGGCCTTTTTGACCTGCCGACAACCGCTGATGCACTGCCTAGGTTCATAGTTAAAAAGAACATCGAACTGATGAAAAAGCACGGGGTGCTCAGCGAGGAGGAAATGCATTCCAGATATGAGATACAGCTGGAAAATTATGTCAATACAGTAAAGATAGAGTCTCTGGTGCTGCTGAACATGGCAAGACGTGACGTTGTATCGGCAGTGATCTCGTTTGAGGGCGAGCTGGCACAGCTTTGTGAAGCAAAAAGGAAGCTGGGCGGCTTCTCCGAAAGGCTTGAAAGCAGCGTTCTGGACAAAGTTTCAAGACTGGCCGATATATTTACAGATGACATAGAAGAGCTTGAAGATGCGATCGAAAAACTGGGAACCGTTGAAAGCAAGCTTGAAGCTGCAGAGTACTGCCGTGACAGGCTTCTGCCGGCAATGAACAGGCTTCGCTCCACTGCAGATGAACTGGAGACCAGTGTCGGGTCGAAGTACTGGCCGTATCCGATCTATGAAGATCTGCTTTACAGTGTATAGAAGACAGACCGCGGGGATATCCCTGCGGTCCGTTTGATTTGTATTTATCTTATTGGTATGTTATTCTTGAGCTAAAGAAGGAGGCGCTGTCAGAATGGTATATGCAGTATATTATTCACCAACCTACACATCAAAAAAAGGAGTAATCTCTATAGCGGAGAGCCTGGGCGAAGAGATCCGAGAAATAGACCTGACCCAGCCGAAAACTGAAGGCAAGAACTTTACGGAGAAGGATATAATCATATTCGGAGCTCCCGTATATGGAGGCAGGCTTTATTATAAAACCGCGGAGAAGATCAGACAATTCTGCGGAAACAATACGCCCTGCATTGCCACAGTTACATACGGCAACCGCCATTATGATGACGCGCTGAAGGAAATGTGCGATATTCTTGAAGAAAAAGGTTTTATACCGTTTGCGGCGGCGGCTCTGGTGGGAAGACATACCTACGGAGAGATACAGACCGACCGCCCGAATGAAGAGGATGCGGCCCAGAACAGGGAGTTCGCGGTGAAATGTCTTGAAAAACTCAATAACGGAACACCGGAAACCATAGAAGTACCGGGCAATGTCCCGTATAAAGACGGGGGAAAAGGCGGAAGCTTCTATCCGCGTACGACAGAAGCATGTGCCGAATGCGGGAAATGCGCTTCAAAATGCCCGGAAGAGGCAATAAAAATGCCGGGGACCGTAACAGATGAAAGCCGCTGCATATCATGTTTCCGCTGCATCAGGATCTGTCCCCGTGAGGCAAGGGTCATGGACACTCCGCAGTATATCGGATTTGCGGAAAAGTTCACTCAGATGCTTTCAAAAAGGCGGGAGAACGAGTACTTCATCTGACCCGTTTCATGAGAACGGTACTGCAGATGCCTCGCAGGTGAGCACGGTACTGCCTGCAGGGGAAAAGACTCTCGTTTTGATACATCAGACAGCTGTGCGGCCGTTCCCGGAAGGAACGGTTCACCGGCATCAGAGGATGAAGGGGCACCGGCTCCCGCAGGCAGGATATCCCCCGAATCAAGAAACAGAAGGAGATAAAAGATGAGATCCGTCATTTGCATATTGCTCGCAGTGACGCTTATAACAGCCTGCTTCGCGGTCCCTGTTCTTGCGGCGACAAGGGGTCAGGCAACATCCGGGCCCGACAGCAGCGACGAAGAGCATGAAAATGTACAGCCGGAAGGAAACCAGCTGAATCTTAGATCGGTACTTACAGTCATAGGTATAGTGGCAATCCTGTTTGCAGCCGCTGTGATAATAGGGAAAATACGTCCCAACGGATTGAGATTCTGAGAGAAATACAGATCACACAAAGCGCCTTACCATAAGGCGCTTTGTGTGATTTAAACGAAAAGGAAAGCATTTTTTGTAAAATGAAAAAAAGTGCAAACCTTGAATAAATACCGTTTTGGTGTTAAAATTAATTTAGCTGTCAGCAGATTTAGAAGGCTGGCGGAAATAGCTTATGTATCAATAAAAGAACATTTCTATAAGGAGGGTGAAACATGTTCGAATTTGCACCAATCAGTGATAAAATCAAAGCTATGCGCGCGAAAAAAGACGTGAAGACAGGCCGTATTTTTAACACTGAAAGAACACGCATCTATACCGAGTATTACAAAACCCATGAGATGGAACATCCCATCATGCAGAGATCAGGCGCTCTGCTCAAATGGGCCCAGGACAGATACATCTGGATCAATGACGATGATCTTTTTGCAGGAGGTCCCGGCCCGGCTTACCGCTGCGTTACCAACATAATTGAGTGGGGCACAGCAGGTACTGCCGCAGCAGTCAATGACACAGACGAAAACTTCAAGGCAGCCTGGCAGTCTCCCGGTGCGGTATATATGTCTGATGAAGACCGTGAGATGCTCCGTGACGCATGTGAATACTGGAAGGACAAGACCCTGACCTCCCGTATGGCAGCTATAGTTCCCGATGCTATCTGGAACGGCATCCGCGGCAACGGCGTCACCGACTTCGCTACCCGTTATGCAAATCTTTCCGATAAGCCCCAGGGACACTTTGTTGCAAACCATGACAAGGCCGTCCATGTAGGATTTGCCGAAGTCCGCCGTCAGGCCGTGGAAAAGATGGCTGAGATGGAAGGCAAGGTCTTCGGAAACGATGCAAGACGCTATACATTCTACCGTGCAGTCATCAGGGTCTGCGACGCATACATTACTCTCGCAAAGAGATATGCAGAAGTTGCAGCTGACAAGGCAGAAAAAGCTACTGATCCTGAGCTGAAGGCAAGATTCGCAAAGATGGCCGATTCCCTTGAATGGCTGTCCGCTAATCCCGCACGTAACTACTGGGAAGCTCTCGAGACGATAGTTCTTTATCAGCTCCTCCTTGTAACCGATGCCCAGCAGCACGGCTGCTCCTTCGGACGTATCGACCAGTATGCAGGATATTTCCTTGATGATGAGCTTGCTGCAGGCACTATCACATGGGATGAAGCACAGGAACTCACCGATGCCTTCATACTTAAGCTGTCCGAGAACCTGAACAATGACCGTGTTCCCCCGAATCAGGTCCTGATAATGATGAACAAAGGCGGCGGAATGCCCGCCGGCGGCGCAGGACAGCACTTCTCCATAGGCGGTGTCAAGAAGGACGGCACCGATGCCACGAACGCTGCTACGATCATGCTGCTCCAGACTTATGGAAGACTCAATATCCCCGATCCTTCCGTTTCCTGCCGTATCCACAAGAACACCCCGGATATCGTATGGCA
>JAEEGL011569017.1_pt1 | contig 13035 bp, 6 predicted proteins | sample 9134231 | NCBI WGS metagenome assembly JAEEGL01 (sample SAMN16246548, study PRJNA631951) | gut metagenome | biome: gut microbiome; feature: rumen; material: fiber-attached | host: Bos | place: Iran: Karaj | collected 2018-10 | reverse complement strand
CAGAAATCTTCGGGTCACAGTTCGTTTGACAACTCGCCGAAGCTTATCGCAGTCTTCTACGTCTTTCATCGCCTCTCAGCGCCAAGGCATCCACCGATGTGCCCTTTATAGCTTAATCTCCATCCCACGCCTTCAGAGCATGATATCTCCAAATGCGGGTTTTGATTATCGCTTGTTCTCGCGCGTTCTCTCGAACGCTCATATTCAGACACTTGATGTTTTTTGAATGAATTCATGACCAACTGCGATTTCTCAATCACCAATCAGCCAAAGACCAAATTCATTCGCCCTTTTACTTGCTTTCTTCTCTTCAGTTTTCAATTGCCATCCGGATGAATCTTTCGTTCACCCAATCGGCGAGGCGGGCTTATACGCGTTTTGGATCACCACGTCAATTATTTTTTTTCGTTTTTTTATTTTATTGCGGATTCCCGCATAAATATTGGGGTTCACTGTCGATTTTTTTTCGATTGCCATTTTTTTGTAAAGACGTTCCGTGGAACGTCTCCTCAAAAAACGGTCATCCGTGATCCCATTATTGCTGCCGCGTATGGCCGCTGGCCATAGCGGCAGCCGCGCACCGTATCGCGGGGACGCGCATCGCGCGGCCGCCGATAGGGGCGCCCCAAAAAACAAATCACGGCTTCGGCAGCTCGATATCAAATGCGCCCGCAGCGCCTGCTGCTATCTCGTACTTCTTGAACACGACGTGGGGCACGCCATTTACCATATAAAATGAATAATCCTTCATCTTGTCGAGCGCCCCCCACTCCATCAGGCCGGGATCGACGTTCTCGTCGGCATACGCATGCACCGCCCCGGCAACCATCGCACGCACCGCTTCGTCGTCCTTCTGGTAGACTTCGCCAAGCCTCAGCGCTTTGCCCGTCGCGCGGTCGAAAACATACGCACTCGTCCCATAGTCGAGAACGCCGCCCATGTACCAAGCCATGTCAAACGTCACACTCACGTATTTCTCCGAAAACTCCTTCACTTCAGCACGATACGTGTAGGTATATTTGTCGTCCGGACTCTCGCCACCCACGCTCTTATACCTCGCATATTCATATTCCCACGCCGATTTCAGGTTTTCGGCCGACAAAAATCCCGAATGAATCTCGCGCATTTTCGCATTCACGGCCGCGATTGCAGCATCCTCCCCGTCAAACACGGGAATCTCATGATAAACCTCGATGTCGCCGGCCCATTCGACCGTCGTGCGCTTCATCTTACCCCATGCGGCCTCCGAAACGACCGTTTCATGCGTGTGCAGTTCGGGAACAGCATCAGAACCAAAATCGGCCACAAAAACAGCGGGGTTCTGCGCTTTTTCCTGCGCCGCGTCGTCCGTGTCGGCGAATTTTGCATCATCCGCCGCTACCTTTGCAGCATTCTGTTCTGCTGTGGGTTCCGTCTTTGTCTCGGGCTGAGCCGCCCGGTTGCATCCTGCAAAGCATAAACATGCCGCAACGAGCAAATAACACAGTGATTTCATATTCTCTCCTTATTTTTAACGATGTGGGGGGACGCCCCCCCTGCGGCGCTACCTCACCCCTCTCCCCTCTCCAATCTGGAGAGGGGAAAGGGGGATGTCACATAGTGACAGGGGGTATGGGGTGAGGTACGCGCCTACCCCCCGTGCGGGGCTTCGCCCCGCAACGCCCCGGTCTGCAGCAACCATCCGGCCTTGCGCCGATTATTGCGATGCACGCTCCCCCAGTCTGTACAGCCGCCTGCCATTCTCAAGCGTCAGTTTCTGAACATCATCGACCGGCATTTCAAGGATTTCCGCGACTTTTTCCGCCATGCGGCACAACATCCCCGGATCACAGCGTTTGCCGCGAAATGGCACCGGAGCCATATAGGGACAGTCGGTTTCGATGACGATGCGATCGCGTGGAATCGATGAAACGACTTCGACGGCCTTGCGCGCATTCTTAAACGTCAAAACGCCCGTAAAACCAATATACCAGCCGCGTTTGACGAGCCACTGAGCCATATCGACGGCCCCGGAATAACAATGAAAAACGCCGCGCACTTCGGGAAATACCTCGACGATGGCCATGCCATCCGCATGCGCCTCACGTTCGTGCACAATGACCGGCAGATCCAGCTCGCGGGCAAGCGCCATCTGCAGCCTGAAAGCATGCTGCTGCACTTCCCTTGGCACATCTTCATAATGGTAGTCCAGACCAATCTCTCCAATCGCCCGAATTTTCGGATTCTCACGACACATGCCGCGGTAGATGCCGATCACCTGTTCATCGACTTCGTCGGCGGCATCCGGATGCGATCCAACCGCGGCATAAATATAGTCCACGCGCCGCGCCAGTTCGGATGCCGCTCGTGATGTCTCCAGACTGCATCCGGGATTCATCAGAAGCGAAATGCCTTGTTCCGGAAGCGACTGCAGCAATGCCTCGCGATCCTCGTCGAATGCGTGATCATCAAGATGTGCATGCGTATCAAATAACATTTAAAACAGTCCTCTATAGGTCGTACCCCATCCACCGCCGGATTTTGTCCGGCATTTTGACGCTTCACTAAACTTATTCCACACAGATATCAAGCATTATCCACGTCCGCGTATTCAAGACTGCCGCAGTTACTTTTTTCTGGGGCTCTGCCCCAGACCCCGCCAAAGAGCTTTTCCACAGTTCGCAATATCAAATCCGCTGCGTCTCTCGCGCATAGCGCTTCAACTTGCGCATTTGATTTGCTCACTGGGCTCTACATTCGCGCCATTCACCGGACGGCGCTCATTCCGGCCCCCTTTGGAATCCACAATAATGTGTGGATGCTACTGAATACATACTGTCTACTATGGCCTGCAAAGATCGCAATGGGGCCCCTCCCCCATTTCGCCTAAACTGTACCGCTTGGGAAAAACTGCGTGGCGTTAACAATAATTAATCAAGGATTAAATGCGGCAGCCATGTCCGCGTACCAAATCCCGCTTTACCAAACGCACAACGTATGGTAGATGGAACACAGGTGGAATTATCCATCCAGTATCGTTGATGAAGACATGTGATGAAAGGCTTTGTATGAAAGTAAGAAATCTGGGCAAATATATTCTGATTCTGGCGCTTGCCATTTTTTCGCTCGCCGGTTGTAACAAATCCCGCACTGCAGTAGATACCTACGAAGTCATCGTGACACCCTGGCAAGTAAACACGCCAAATCCGCTCCTTCAGTATGTTCCCGCTGATGCATCGCTTGTACTCGCCACACAGCGAAGCGAGGCAAGCAACCTGAATAAGATTTTACATGACGTCGCAGACGCCAGTGAGGATGTGCTGACTATCGAAGAAAACAATAAAAACAATTATCTCGATTGGGGCAATCCCCATCCCGATAAACTTGATTTTGTCGTCTATACACATGACAAATATTTGGTTTTTCATCACACCGTTGCTGATGAACAGGTCTTTATCAATTCCTTAAAGAAATATCTTCAGGAAAAGTTAGAAGAAACAGATGCTGAGAATTCCGAAAAAGAATCCACCAGAAGTTACGATATCAATGCCGAAATATCAGAGTGGCAGGGCGTACGAAGCTGGATCATTTATCATATGATTCTGCAAGATCGTGACAATGAGAAGCCTACTTTTGATATGAATTGTGCATTCCATGTCGGAAAAGGTGTGGCAACGATAGCGTTGTTCGATGGGAAATCCACCCCACCCGAACAGGTGCTCAACATGCCAAAGAATAGCTATTCAGTTACGGGCATTGACAAAGATACTTTCGCACTTCTGCACATTAACTATCCAAAGCTGGGGGAGATGTTGTTTTCGATCGAGCCTATTGCAAATGTCTTTAATGAACTCTACTTAAAAGAGTTTTTGTCACGCGAAGACCTGGATAAATTGGAAGCGGTCTGCGATGCTGATCCCCAAAACTGTCCGTATGAGTTTTTCAATGACTACTATGACGATGACTATGACGATGACTATGACGATGACTATGATGATGGCATTCGGTACGATGATAACGACGAACCGCTCACCTATTGCATCAACGGTTACGACGGCCCCAAAGACGTAGAACCTGCTCCCGAACCTGAACCAGAATCCAAACCCAAGCCAGACGTCAAAGAATGGATTCAGAAACTGGGAACAACAAGCATCAGCGACGATGTCTGTATTCAGGAATACAAATCCATATTTGCCGATATGCCGACCACTTATATCGAATTTAAAAAGTCCAAAAAAGGCAGCTATGGGTTTAAACTCGTTCAGGGAATCGCATCAAATGCACTCAAAAAAGATTTGGATGCAATGGTCACGGATTATGCAGAATTGCGCCACAATCCCGAAGATATGGTGTATGGTTCCATTGCTTTCAAAATTTATGATTTTGCGAAATATGTGATTGATAAAAAGACAGATTTCATCAACAAACGGTGGAAATGCGCACAGATTCAGGGTGTTTCTGACTATTACAGACAAAACCTGGATGACTGGGGAGACATACTTCGTTCCCGTATGTTCCTAAGATATATCTCAGATTTCCAGTCACTTTCATTCGTCCTGAATCATTACAACGAAAACAGCGCATTTTCCGATGTAGGTTTCTGGGCCAGCATGCGCAGCTCTCAGTCGATGAATACGATTCTGGCCAACACTGTTGCCGATTATCCCCAGATGGATGTCGTTTCAACCATCACCAAAGAGGATCTCAATATCGAGCTTTTGCTCTCTGGCGATGATTTGATGGTCGCCACTGCGCCATACAGAGTCACCGACGTCGCCAAATTAAAAAGAAAACGCGATTATTTGATCAATCTGTTCGTCAAATGGGAATTCGTGGGCAAGTGGGTTTCGAATCCCAAATATGTCACCAATTACTATTTCCGAACCAAACTGAACAGCGATAATCTGGAAATTGCTTTCGGACAGGAAGATTACTAACAGACTGTATCCAGTGTCTCTGCAGGACAATCATCCCCGCAGAGACGTTGGACAGAGTGTATTTCTGTGTATTGAACTGCTGCAGAAATCAGCACTCCGGAATGTTTGTCTGTGAATCGATAAAGTAAAAATCGAAAGCGCTGCGGTCGTCCTTGTAATCAAAGAATCCCCAGGTTTTACGCTCACCCTCATCAAAACAGGTGATGTTGTAATAGCACTTTTCAATCGTATTGTCCTCACATTTTTCGGTGTTATAAAGCCGGGCTTTGCCATACGCCGGATCCACACAGCCTGCGGGCATATCGACATAGGGTCCCGGCCAGTCTGTTTTTACCTTTCGCTTCACATCTACAAGAACATTCACGTAATCCCCATACATCCACTCATGGTCGATATTATTCCCCGGCTGCGAGAAGTTCACCTTATACCGCGGATGACCATTCGGATCTGTCTCGCCGGGAAGCCTGCGCTTGTAGTGCAGAATAATTGTGGATGCGCTGCCAATTTCGGTGTTGCTGTCGAGCATTTTGGTCGCTCTCGGTACAAAGACGCTCAGATTGGCATCACAGACACTGCAGTGGTCTCCTGATTTCTGGTAGCCGCCGGCACATTCTGTAACCGTACAGACTCCCGTCGCACAATTAAACGCGGTACCACCGGGGAGCACACTTGCATCACAAACTGCTTCGTGCGCACCGCAATTCTTCAAATCGTCCTTCTCACATCCATTGCGATAGAGATGGTATCCCTCTGCGCATTCGGTGGCTGTACATACGCTGTCCACGCATGATACATCAGAGGCATGGCGAATGCCGTCAACCGTGCAGGAGATGCCGCAGTCTCCGCAATGGTTCAGATTGGTGGTCAGATCATAACAAAAACCGTTGCAGTCGGTATATCCAGGTTCACATTTACACGTCAGCGAATCCAAATCACAATACTGATGCGGTCCGCATTCGATACCGCCGCCACAGTGCTCACCGCTGTATTCCAGACATGAGTTGTCGTACAGCCAATAACCTGCTTCACACGACTTTACAACGCATTTCCCGAGCTCACACGATACGGTATCCGCATGCGCTATCTGCGTACAGTCTGCTTTTTGCGCACCACAGACTTCTTTGGTGTCGCGTTCGCAGCGTCGGGCATCTTCTTCATCCCCGACGATATGATAGCCCAAAATGCATTCGCTTACCTGACACACACCTTTGATGCAGCTGCCGTCACGCCAGCCTTCCATATCGGGACAATAATGCACGCCACAGTCGCCATTCTCGTCTACAGTTACACCACAAAACGCAATATTTGTGCTTGGATTCACGCAAACGCCATTGCAATCGATCATTTCGCTTCTGCCGCAAGCTGTATCACAGATATAACCGATGCCATCATCGGTGCTGCATGTCGTGCGCGCATGCGTCTCCAAAGTGCAATCGACACAAAAATCGCCGCAGCACTGTGCCCCGGATCTGCACTCGCCATTCACCAACGCAAATCCTGGCAAACACTTGCTAATGCTGCACAGACCATTCTCGCAGGTTGCAGCATCCACGCCTTTGGCCGAATCCATGCAGTTATTCTCATCAGATCCGCAATGCTGCGCAGAATCCTGCGCGCAATACGTCTGTGTATCCGTCATCACCAGATGCGAGTCTTTTGGGCAGCTTTCCCTGCGATCGCTGCAGTATATCTCGTCGGGATGCACGATATCACCGAGGTATTCACCGTTTTCATCGACGCTTCCGCGATGCACAAAGCCTTTTTTGGTCAGGCAATAAGGCTTGTCGGGCGGACAAATCTGGTTCTTCAGGTAATAGTCATAAGCCTCGCTGTCGCCAGGCCAAATCACATTACCAGCTTCATCCGGCCAGATGAACGATACCCCATCGCACTTCTCACCGATTGCCCGCGGGTGATCCAGCGGGCAGCCTGTCACCGCAATTGTCGAAACAATGAGTATGAATAAAGCAGATTTACGCATACCTAACACTCCGGAACCTTGGAGAGATCAACACTAAACGCACCAAAGCTGCTGCGGAGATCATTCTTAAATATACCCCACTCAGAGTTTTTACAACGAATCGTATAAGCACACGATTCGACAGTACGATCATTGGGGTCACAATCTCTTGTACTATATAATCTGGCTTTCCCATAATCAGGATCCTCACAATGGTATGGGATTGGAGGCCAATCTGGATTTACATCTCCGTAATTCACATATGTTTCTTTTTCAACGGTCGTTACAATATTTGTATAATCTGCAACCATCCATTGATTTGGATAATCGTTTGGTGGATCAAATGCATCATGTGAAGTCCTATAGTAAGAAAAGAAGATTCTATATTTTTGCCCCTTGAAAGGATCCTGCGCTCCAGGAACCTTTTGTTTGTAATGCGCAACAATTTCTGCTGCAGGACCGATTGTAATACCACTATCTGTAACAGTCTCCCTTGCTACATATAAGATTACTTGCGCATTACACAAACCACATTGGTTGTTTTTGACCGGAAAACCGTCATCACACGAAGTCACCTTACAGGTTCCACTATCGCAGTTAAATTTAGTGCCATGTGCTATAACACTTGAATTACAAGCTGTTCCATGCGAACCACAATTATCGACACTATTTTTTTCACACGTGTTGTTATACTTGTGGTAACCACTCCCACATGCTGTTACCCTGCATGTACCATCATTACAGCTAAAACCAGTGCCATTGGCTATAATACTTGCATTACAAACTTGGCCATGCGAACCGCAATTCTTCAGATCATTCTGTTCGCACCCATTGCCATTCAAGTGATAACCACTGGCGCATTTCGTCGCTTTGCAAGTACCGTCATCACAGTTAAAACCAGTGCCATTGGCTATAACACTCGCATCACACTTTTTGCCATGTGAACCGCAATTCTTCTCATTATCTTTTTCGCACCCGTCACCATAGACGTGATAACCGCTGGCGCAAGCCGTGGCTTTGCATATACCATCATCACAGTTAAACGCCGTGCCATTCGGTCTTACACTCGCATCGCATTTAACATCATGCGAACCACAGTTGTTCACATCGTGCTTTTCGCAGCTGTTGCCCAATACATGGGCTTCGGCACCGCACGATACACAGCTGTCTTCACTGCAAATCAACGATGCATCGCATTCCACCGCATTCTGCCAGCGGCCATTCACACAGGTCAGCAGCATCCGGTCTTCACAGCGCTTTGTGCCATTCACGCATACGCCGCAATTCTCAATTTCGTTGTTGCACGAGACATCCTCGCACGATACGAATTCACCCCATACGCCGCCGTTGCATGTCTTCACCATACCGATCTTGTCGGAATGAATACAGTCGGTTTCACCGTCGGTGCAGGTATTGCTCGAGCACCTGCCAAATTCGACATGATAGCCGTCTTCACACCCCGAAACCTCACAAATGCCATCGACGCATGCAAGATCTGTTGAATGGCTGTATTTGTCGGATGTACAAACGATGCCGCAATCTCCGCAGTGATAGGCACTCCCTTTCAAATCGTAGCATTCACCGTTGCAATCGGTATAACCCTGTTCACACTTGCACACATGCGTCGTTTCATCACATATCATGTGCGGTCCGCAGGTGATATCGCCACACGTCTTGCCCGTGTGCTTGATACATTCGTTATTGTACAGCGTGTAGCCTTCTTCACACGATTTGACGATGCAAAGGCCGCGTTCGCACGCAACATCCTGGGCGTGAGCCACCAGATTGCAATCGGCCAGCTTATTGCCGCATACATCGATGGTATCGGGATCACACTTGGGCGTTCCATCCTCACCAGTAACGATATGATACCCCAGAATGCACTCGCTTACCTGACATTTGCCGGCAATACAGCCGCCGTTTCGCCAGCCTTCCATATCGGGGCAATAATGCATCTCACAATTGCCACTTTCCTGCGCTTCCGTCCCGCAATAGGCCAGATTGGTCTCTGGATTGATGCAAACGCCATAGCATTCGATCATATCGCTCAGGGGGCATGCTTCACCGCAGTCAAAATTCATATAATCTTCGGTACTGCACACCAGATGCGCCTGTGAAACCAGCGTACAATTCTTGCAATAATCGCCGCAGCACTGAGCGCCCGACAGGCACTCACCGTCGATTAGCGTAAATCCCTGCAAACAGCGAATCACCTTGCACTGCCCATCGTCACATGATGCAGCGTCCACACCTTTGGCAGAATCCATGCAGTTTTTCCCGACCTCTCCGCAATGCAGCGCCGAATCATGCTCGCAAAACGACTGTGCATCATCGACGACCAGATGCGATCCCTTCGGGCAGTTCTCTTTGCGATCGCTGCAATACCATTCGTCCGGATACACGATATCACCAATGTATTCGCCATTCTCATCGTACGTACCTCGGTGCACCACGCCTTTTTTCGTCAGGCAATAAGGCTTGTCGGGCGGACATATCCTGTTGTTCAGATAATAATCATAAGTCACGTTGTCCCCTGGCTTTATCTCACCACCCGCTTCATCCGGCCAGATAAACGATACGCCATCGCACTTATCACCGATTGCCCGCGGTTCATCCAGCGTACAACCAAAAATCGCAATTGCCGATACAATCAGCATTATCAAATGACTTTTTTTCATCATCAACACTCCGGAAACTTTGAAAGATCATTTTCGAATTTGTCGAATGCACCGCGAAGTGAATTATCGAACCATCCCCAACATCCTTCACTACAGCAAATATTATAGACACATTTTTCAAGTGTGCGATCTTTGCATTCATCTGTGTTATATAACTTTGCCCTGCCCCAATCAGGGTCTTTGCATCCGACTGGAATGGGAGGATAGCTGGAGAGATCGAGATAAGTTGGCCAATTCACCTTTACAGATTGTTTTACGGTCGTCAGTACATTGATATAGTCTGCATATGCCCACTGTTTTACAATATCATTGGGTAACACATTATTATCGTTTTCACTCCTATAGTATGAAAACAACACTTTATATCTTTGTTGACCATAGGGATCTGTTTGACCGGGCACTTTTCTTTTATAGTGTACGTGAATAGTTGAAGTTTTGGTAAGGATCGTGCTGCTATCAAGTATTTCTGTCTCTCTGGCGACCAATACTTTCAGATTGACATCGCATACGCTGCAGCCATTGTTATCCGGCTGATAGCCACCCGTACACGCAGTTGCTCTGCATGTGCCATTATCGCAGTTAAACGCTGTACCATTGGGGCGGACACTTGCATTGCAAGCTGTTCCATGCGCACCACAGTTATTCACATCATTCTTTTCACACGTGTCGTTGAATTTATGGAAACCACTGCCGCACGCAGTTGCTTTGCATGTGCCGTCATCGCAGTTGAATGCCGTACCGCCTGCGTGGACGTTCGTCCCGCACTTTGCGCCATGCACATTGCAATTATTCACATCATTCTTTTCGCACCCGTCACCATAGACGTGATAACCGCTGGCGCAAGCCGTGGCTTTGCACGTACCATCATCACAGTTAAACGCTGTGCCATTCGGTCGAACACTCGCATCACATTTAACGCCATGCGAACCACAGTTGTTCACATCGTGCTTTTCGCAGCTGTTGCCCAATACATGAGCTTGTGCGCCACACGATACACAGCTGTCTTCACTGCAAATCAGCGATGCATCGCATTCGACCGCATTCTGCCAGCGACCATTGGCACACGTGAACAACATTCGCTCTTCACAATGCTTTGTTCCGTTCACGCATACGCCGCAATTCTCGATATCGTTGTTGCACGATACATTCTCACAAGAGACGAATTCACCCCATACGCCGCTGTTGCATGTTTTCACCATACCAATCTTGCCGGAATGAATACAATCTGTCGTGCCGTCAGCACAGATGTTTGGCGTGCATCTGCCAAGTTCAATATGATACCCATCTTCACATGCAGAGACCACACAAGCGCCATCGATGCAGGCGAGTTCCGCAGAATGACTGATTCTGTCGGTGGTGCACAGATTACCGCAAACACCACAGTGATATGCACTGGTCTTCAAATCATAGCACTCGCCATTGCAATCACTGTATCCCGATTCACATACGCAGGCAACTGACGCTTCATCACATATCATGTGCGGTCCGCAGGTGATGTTGCCACACGTTTTGCCAGTGTGTTTGATACATTCGTTATTGTACAGCGTGTATCCTTCTTCACACGATTTCACCACGCACTGTCCGAGTTCACAAGCGACTTCGGCCGAATGGTCCACACCGTTGCAATCCGCTTTTTTGGTGCCGCAAACCACTGTTGTATCGGCTTCACAATACTGGCTGTTATCTTCATTTGCAACAATGTGATAACCAAGGATGCACTCATTTACCTGACAGACACCAGCCGTGCAGCTGCCACTTCGCCAGCCTTCCATATCGGGACAATAATGCATCTCGCAATCGCCATTTTCCTGTGCAGACACCCCGCAATACGCCAGATTCGTCATAGGATTGATGCAAACACCAAAGCATTCAATCATATCCCCCAGCGGGCATTCGCTGCCGCAGTCAAACGTCAGGTAATCGGCGGTGCTGCACACCGGATGCGCATGGAAAGACAACGTACAATTCTTGCAAAAATCGCCGCAGCACTGTACGCCCGACAAGCATGCGCCATCGATCAGTGTAAATCCCTGCAAACAGCGAATCACCTTGCACTGTCCATCTTCACACGATGCAGATTCCACGCCTTTTGCCGGATCCACGCAGTTGTTTTCGACAGAACCGCAGTGCGGTGCCGAATCGTGCTCGCAATACGACACAGCCCCATCCACAACCAGATGCGATCCTTTCGGGCAGTTTTCTTTGCGATCGCTGCAATACCATTCGTCCGGATAAACGATATCGCCAAGGTATTCGCCATTCTCATCGATCATACCTCGGTGCACCACGCCTTTTTTCGTCATGCAGTAAGGCTTGTCGGGGGGACATATCTTGTTGTTCAGATAATAATCATAAGTCGTGTTGTCCCCTGGCTTTATCTCACCACCCGCTTCATCCGGCCAGATGAACGACACGCCGTCACACCGCTCGCCAATTGCCCGCGGTTCATCAAGCGTACAACCCAAAAAAGCAAATGCTGAAAGCATCATAACGATGAGTCTGCTATTTCTCATATTTATATTTAGCACTCCGGAACCTTAGAAAGATCAACTTTAAAATCGCCAAAGTTTGCATTAAGGCCTTTGAACCATCCCCAGCATTTGTATTGATTATCTGTATCCGTACAACAGATGTTAAGTGAACAGTTATCGACCTTTGTTTCGTTAGCAGGACAATCCTTTGTGTTATATAACCTTGCTTTGTCATAACCAGGAGCTTTACAATATTTTGGCAGAGGTACTGCAGTTGGAATCGGGGGATCGTTAACATTCATTTGCGCATTCACTGCCGTCAGAATATTGACATAATCAGCAACCATCCATTCATTATAAACATCATCCACAGGGCGATCCACCTGATCCGATTTATAAAGCGAAAAATGTACTTTATATTTTTGCTCACCTGATGGATCCGTTTGTCCAGGAACCTTACGTTTATAGTGCACGCGAATAGTCGCAGCGTTTGGAATTGTCTTACCACTATCTGTCTTTGTTTCTTTCGAAACATATACAGATACATCCTGATAACAAATATTGCAGCTGTTCTCGAGAGTATAGCCACTCGAACATCCAGTCACCTTACATGTTCCACTATCGCAGTTAAATGATGACCCATTGGGGATAACACTCGCATTGCATTTAGTACCATGCGAACCACAGTTGTTTGTATCATTCTTTTCACACGTATTGCCATACTTATGATAACCACTTCCACATGCTGTTGCCTTGCACGTGCCATCATCGCAGTCAAACGCCGTACCTCCGGTGTGACTGGTCGCATTACATTTAGTACCATGCTTATTGCAGTTGTTTGTATCATTCTTTTCGCAGGTATTGTTGTAGATATGGTATTTACTGTTACAAGCTGTCGCCTTGCAAGTACCATCATCGCAGTCAAACGCCGTACCTCCGGTGTGACTGGTCGCATTACATTTAGTACCATGCTTATTGCAGTTGTTTGTATCATTCTTTTCGCAGGTATT
>JAEEGL010267966.1_pt1 | contig 13035 bp, 9 predicted proteins | sample 9134231 | NCBI WGS metagenome assembly JAEEGL01 (sample SAMN16246548, study PRJNA631951) | gut metagenome | biome: gut microbiome; feature: rumen; material: fiber-attached | host: Bos | place: Iran: Karaj | collected 2018-10 | reverse complement strand
GGACGGTGGCCCCGCCCCTCCTGGAGGACGTCTACACCTTCGAGGACTCCCTGGTGGCGGGCTGCCTGCTCATCACCCTCCTGCGCCACTGCGACCGGGTGAAGATCGCCTGCCTGGCCCAGCTGGTGAACGTCATCGCCCCCATCATGACGGAGAACGGGGGGCGGGCCTGGGCCCAGACCATCTTCTACCCCTTCCGGGACGCCAGCCGCTTCGGCCGGGGCACGGCTCTGGACTGCAGGGTCTCTTCTCCCACTTACGACGGGGGCGTCTACGGCGAGACCCCCGCGGTGGAGGCCGCCGCTCTCCTGAACGGCGGCGAGCTCACGGTTCTGGCGGTGAACCGCAGTCTGACGGACTCCGCTGCGCTGGAGCTGGATCTTCGCGGCCTGGGGAAGCCGGAGCTCATCGAGCACCGGCAGCTCTGGAACGAGGACCTGAAGGCGGTGAACACCGCCGACGCACCGGACGCCGTGGCCCCCTCCCGGGGGGACGGGAAGGCCCTCCGGCCCCACTCCTGGAACGTGCTGCGCTACAAGCTGAAGGGGGAAGCCTGATGGTACTGGAAGGCTCCACCCTGGAGATCTGCCTGCGGCGGCAGGAGCTGCGCCTGGAGCTGCTGGATAAAAAAGGAAATCCAGTCCTCTCCTCCGCCGCGGCCTGGGAGCCCCACCTCGTCGACGGGGTGGAGAGCTATACCCTGCTCATGATCTGGCCGGGCATCCGCGCCCTCTTCCGGGATCTGGCGGAGGCCTGGCGGCGGGAGTTCGGCTCCGCCCTGGAGGAGGTGAGCCGGATGGCCGTCCGGGGGATGGAGGGGGGCTATATGCCCTTCGACCCCCGGCTCACCCTCCTCACCACCTACCGGGGGGCCTGGGACGAGGCCGCGGCGGCGGCAGAGGAATTGAGCGCCGCCCTGGGGGCGGATGTGGACCCCAGGGGCGGAGTCGCCCACCTGTGGCAGGCCCTCCGGACGGGGGAAGCCTACCTCCCTTATGTGGACTTTGTGACTTCTCTGCCGGGCTACGTCCACTGGCGTCTCACGGGCCGCCGGGTCCTGGACCGGGCCGGGGCGGCTATCCTCTTCCCCCTGGACGGGGAGGGCAGATACGACGCCCGGCTGCTGAAAAAGTTTGACGAGCTGGCCGCGGGAAGGCTGCCGAAGCCCCTGGGCGAGCTGCTGCCGGAGCCCCTGGGACCCGGCGCGGAGGCCGGGAGCCTCCAGCGGGAGGCCCTGCGGATGCTGGATCCCTCCGGGGACTTCCGGGACGGCATCCCCTTTCTGCCCCCGGCGGAGGAAGAATAGAATAAAACCATCGCGGGAGAGCTTCGACGCTCTCCCGCGAACCATTATTCCGGATATTCTTGTCTCTGTCCTGGATATAAGGTGATGTGCTTGTTCATGCAAATACCAGACTTTTATACTGGAATTAGTGAATATAATTCACAAGCAAAAATAGGGAAAATTGCCCTCTTTTGTTGTCATATTAAGAAAAGCAAAAGGGCAAGGCTAAAACCTTGCCCCTAATATATGAATGTCTCTGAACTATATTATATTAATTACTGTGGGCGAAGTTTTGAACTGATGTATCCTTTATTTATTCACGAACTGTTTAGTCTTCAGCACTTATCCAGTACAGAGACAATCTATTTACGTGTATTTTTATGCACCTATTTTTTCATCACCTTTTATCTGGGACAGAGGCTTTGTTATTCTATGAATTGCCTTCCCGCTCCCCGCCGTCCTTCCCCAGGAGGATCCGGGCGATCTCCAGGACGTCCCGCTGCCGCAGGTCCCTGGGCTCAAAGTGAATGAGGCTGTAGACAAGCTGCATCACCACCCCGGCCCCGAAGGCGCCCAGGATCGTGCCGATGCCCACCGGCCCGCCCAAAAGCCAGCCCAGGAGCACCACGGTCCCCCAGAGGAGGACCTCCACCAGGCCGATGGGGACCTTCCGCAGCCGCTTCCCCAGCCCCAGGAGCAGCGTGTCCCGGGGACCGCAGCCCTGCTCGCAGCGCATGTAGATCCACATCCCCAGGGCCATGAACACGAAGCCCAGGAGCATGATGGCGATGCCCAGGGGGAGGCTGCGGTTCTCCGGGAGGCGGTCCAGGTCGTTGAAGAGCTGTACCAGGTTGCCGGTGAGCAGGGCGTCGATGACGGTGCCGCAGCCGATCCGCTCCTTCAGAAGCAGGTCGATCACCAGGATGAGGGCCCCCATCACGGTCATGGACAGGCCGTAGTTCAGGGGGGTATGGTAGGAGATGCCCATGCCCAGGCAGTCCCAGGGGGCCAGGCCGATGTTGGCCCGGATGGTCAGGTGCACGCCGAAGGCGAACACGATGAGCCCTCCGGCGATCTGCAGCCACTGGAGCAGGATCTTCTTTTTCTTGTCGTTCATGGGTGGGACGCCGCGCTCCTTCTGTGGAAAATCTGTTGTACAGTTTTATAGTACCATGAGAAGTCGCGGGAGGCAACAAAAAGAAACGCTTCCCCTGTCCATGCGGCGGAAAATATGCTATCATGGCCTCAGATAACGATCAGAAAAGGAGAGAATGACCATGGGACAGAAATACCCCCATCTCTTTTCCCCCATCACCGCCGGCGGGGCCCTCTTCCGCAACCGCATCTTCGCCGCCCCCACGGGCGTCTCCTACGTGGACAGCGACGGGCTCCTCATGCCGGAGGTGGGCGCCTACTACGAGCGCAAGGCCATCGGCGGGGCCGCCTCGGTGTGCATCAGCGGCGGCGGCGTCAGCCGCCGGGGCATGGCCTACGGCGGCGGGATGCTGCCCTATGAGAACTTCCGGGGAATGCCATTCTACACCTACGTGACCAATTCCATCACCCGCCACGGCTGCATGGCCTCCCTGGAGCTGCAGCACGGCGGGGCCCACTCCACCCAGGCGGCGGACCTGGGCATCCCCATCTACGGCCCGGTGGAGACGGATTACCGGGGCTACCACGTCCTGCCCATGACGGAGGAGATCCTGCAGGAGACCATCGCCGATTTCGTCCGGGGGGCGAAGTACGCCAAAAGCGTCGGCTTCGGCATGGTCACCGTCCACGGGGGCCACGGCTGGCTCCTCCACCAGTTCATTTCCCCCACCACCAACACGAGGACGGACCGCTGGGGCGGCAGCACGGAGAACCGGACGAGGCTGGCACGGGAGGTCTGCAACGCCATCCGGCGTGAGGTCCCCGGCCTCACGGTGGAGTTGCGGATCAGCGGCTTCGAGGGCTCGCCGGAGGGCTATGACATCGACGAGGGTATCCGCATCGCCCGGGCCCTGGACGGGGCGGCCCACATCCTCCACGTCTCCGCGGGCAGCGGGATGTTCACCGTGACCCACCCCTCCATGTTCGACCCGGACGGGGTGAACGTCCGGCTGGCGGCGGCCATCAAGCCCCATGTCCATGAGTCCCGGGTCGCCACCGTGGGGGCTCTCTCCGAGCCGGCCTATTTGGAGGAGATCATCGCCTCCGGGCAGGCGGATATCGTGGAGCTCGCCCGGGGCCTCATCGCGGACCCGGACCTTCCCAACAAGGCCCGCACGGGGCGGGAGGAGGAGATCAACACCTGCCTGCGCTGCTACCACTGCTTCAGCGAGGTCATGTCCGCCGGGCAGTTCTGCTGCACCCTGAACCCGGAGATCGGCCGGGAGGAGGAGTATTCCACCGCGCCGCTGCCCGCAGAGAAGAAGGACGTGGTGATCCTGGGGGGCGGCGTCGCCGGGATGCAGGCGGCCCTCACGGCCGCGAAGCGGGGCCACCGGGTCCGGCTCTATGAAAAGAGCGAAAAGCTGGGGGGCGTCCTCCTCTGCGAGGAAAACGTCCCCTTCAAGAAGCATCTGTCGGAGTACCTGACCCGGCAGGCCAGGCGGCTGGAAAAAGCCGGGGTGGAGGTGCATCTGGGTAAGGCACTGACCCCGGCGGAGGCGGAGGCGCTGGGGGCGGACGTGCTCATCGCCGCCCTGGGGTCCGACCCTGCGACGCCGCCCATCCCCGGCCTGGAGACCGCCGTTCCCGTGACGGAAGCCTATGAAAACCCGGCCAGGCTGGGGCAGAAGGTGGTCGTCCTGGGAGGCGGCATGGCCGGGACGGAGCTGGCCATTTATCTCAAGTCCCTGGGAAAGGAGCCGGTGGTGGTGGAGATGGCGGAGAAGCTGAACTTCGCCACCAATTCCTGCCACGCCTCCGCCGTCACGGAGCAGCTTGCAAAGCTGAATATCCCCGCTGATACCGGGACAAAGGCCCTCCGCATCACCCCCGAGAGCGTGGTCTGCGAGAGAGCGGGGGAGGAAGTGAGCTATCCCGCCGACAGCGTGGTCTGCGCCCTGGGGCGGACCCCCAAGCAGGCCGAGGCTGCCGCCTATGCCCTCTGCGCCCCGGTGTTCTACGCCATCGGGGACTGCCTCAGCGTCAAGACCGTATACGAGGCCAACCGCCTGGGCTACAACGTGGCCATGGATATCGGGAAGTAATACTGAGATCATCATGACCGGCTGGGGGGCGCTGCTCCCCCCCCCAACTCCATGGGTTTTCCAAGCAAGGGACCGGCAGGACCGGCCTTCCCTGACTTCCGGAGGTTGGATCAGAATGAATGGGACGATTCAGAGCGAACACATAGAGAACCGGGAAAACAGCCGATCGGAAAGGATACGGTTTCTGAAGCTGTTTGCTGTCTGTGTCTTGTCCGGCGCCGCTGCTTATTTGCTGCTGATCGCAAACGAGCTGACGAACACCTATGACGGACTGTGGGAAGGATCGTTCTACAGCGGCCATGATTATCGCTGGGTCGTATCGATCGGACGCTGGTTTTGGCCGTTCGTCGGAGAGCTTAGAAAGGGGTTTTCACCGGAACCGTTTACATCTTTGGCAAGCCTTGCCCTGATCGCAGGCGGAAGCTGTCTGGCGGTCAGGCTCATCGGCGATCTCAAAAGACCCTCCCTGCCGCTGTATTTGACCGCGCTTTGTACCGTGATCTGCACAGCAGTCTGCTGCAGATTGTCGTATCGGTATATGTCCCCGACCTTCGGCGCAAGCTTTTTGCTCAGCATATGGGCTGTCGACGTCACCCAAAGGAAGGGGAAGCTCAAGTGGCTGATCTCCGCGGTGATGCTCGTATTGTCGCTTGCGCTGTATCAGACGGATATAGGCTGCGCCTGCTTCCTGATCCTGCTTGTTGTCATTCGGCAGCTGATGGCCGGAGAAGACTGGAAAACCGTTGGCGTATTCTTCTTAAAGGCGGCTCTGCTGATCCTGTGCAGCTGTGTCGTCTATAAGCTTTTGTGGGAGCTGGTCCTGATCATATGTGACGTCAAGGCAGTTGATTACAATGGCGCCGCTACTCTTTCCCTTCTGGAGATAATAACGAGACTGCCCGAGAGAGTGGTTTACGCATACAGGAGATTCTTTCAATTCTTTTCCGGCTCCGGGATACGGCACAATGCGTTTCAGTCGTCCGTCCTGTTCCGCTCTGTGTTTGTGGGATGGGCGTTGACGGTCACGCTCCTGTGCGGAAAGGCATATGAGGCCTGCGGAAAAACAAAAGTCCTCCGCGCCGCGGCAGCAGCAGGGAACTGCCTTCTGATCCCTTTGGCGGCGAATGTCTCTCTTGTCCTTGCACCAGATTCCAATATTATGCCGGTCCAGATGACGATGCCGATCGCAATGACGGTTCCTGTGCTGATCGGACTGGGGGCGGAAACGGTGGCAAGCGCTGTTCGGGGAAGAACGGGAAAGCTGTTCCGGGGGTGCTTTGTGGGGATCCTGATCCTCGTCTTATACGGCAATTTCCTGCAGGTCAGCCTGGATCAGCATAATATGCTGCAAAGCAGAACTGCTTCGCTTTCCCTCATGGAGAGAGTCATAGCCGATCTGGAAGCAAATGGTTATACGGAAGCAGAGAACGAATTCATTTTCATGGGCAGTCCTGTATCCAGCCGGGAATATCAAAAGGAAGAGACCTGGCAGAGTGCAAACGCTTATGCACATTATGGAGATTTCTTGCTGGGGGATAATGTCATTATTCTGTCGTACAATGGGCTGCTCCGTGACGGCGGTTTCAACCTGAAGCTCAATCAGGATCTGAAATACTGGAAAGAACTGGATAAGAGCCAAGCGGTCAGGGATATGCCCGCGTATCCCCAAAAGGGATATGCGAAATATGACGAAAACCACAATGTGATCGTAAAAATTTCCTAGATGAAAAGGCATCGTCCGTTTTGCTTTTTCCAGACGCCGTCTAATGTGTCAATGTGTGTCAATGGTGTCAATGGGGACGGTTCTCGGTGACAACTTTTCGGCTGCTTTACTCCCGCAGGAGAGCTGAAGAGTGTCAAAGAGAACCGTCCCCGCCGATGGATTATAATACAGAAAAGCGCCCCGCTGCCCCAGCATGCAGCAGCCTGCAGGGGCCCCGGCGGCAGGACAACGGAAGGGGGCGAGGACTACGACCACCGCAAGGAGATCTCTGGGGATGCTGCTGCAGTTTGCCCTGCTGTATGTGATCGCGGCCCTCATCACGGTTTTTGCCCCGAACGTCTTTCTGCTCCGGCAATGCTCCACCCTCTTCCTGATGGCCCTTTCGCTGGTCCTCATGATGTATTTTTCCGAGCACGTCATCGCCCGGGACACCCGGAAATTCCTGGTCGCCGTTGCGGGGCTGACTGCGGCCTGGGTCACGCTGCGGGGGGCGAAGTACATCGCGTTTCAGGAGACGGAGATTATTGCCCGCCATATCTGGTATCTCTACTATGTCCCGGCCCTGCTGATCCCGCTCTTCTCCCTGCTGGCCGCCCTCTCTGTGGGAAAGCAGGAATGGAACCGGAGGCCCGGGGGCGTCCGCCTTGCCGCGCTCTTCACTTGTCTGCTGATCCTGCTCATCCTGACCAACGACCTGCACCAGCTGGCCTTTCGGTTTCGGCCGGGCTTCATGAATTGGGACGCGGAATACACCCGGGGCCCGGTCTTTGCCGCCGCTTGCCTCTGGATACTCATCCTGGTCGCGGGCGTGTTCTACGTCCTTGTTTCCCGCTGCCGTCTCTCCGCCAGCCGGAAGCTGGTGTGGATCCCGCTGCTTCCCGCCCTGTTCGGGGTCCTCTACCTCACGCTCTATGCCATGGGGCGCTGGCCCCGCATCGGCGGGATGCTTTTCGGCGAGTTTCCGGAGGCCGTCTGCTTCACGCTGGCGGGCGTGTGGATGAGCCTGATCTCCATCGGCCTGATCCCCTCCAACGCCAGCTACGGAAAGTTCTTCGAGCTGTCGGACCTGGCCGCGCAGATCGCGGACCGGGACTACCGGGTGATCTACCGGAACACAAACGCCGCGCCCCTTTCCGCCGACCAGATGGCTTCCCCCTCCGGCGCGGCCCTGGACCGGGATACGAGAGTACACCGAAAAACGGTCGCCGGGGGATTCGTCTACTGGCAGGACGATATCGCCGAGCTGAACCGGATCAACGAGGAGCTCCGGGAGTTGGGGGAGCGGCTGGCGGAGGAGAACGAGCTGCTGAGCCTCCGGAACAGCCTGATGGAGGAGCGGGCCAAGATCGAAGCCAAGACCAAGGCGTATGACGAGATCGCCGAAAAGGTCCTGCCCCAGTCCCGGAAGATCGCGGAAAAGTGCGTGGAGGCGGAGCAGCACCCAGAGCGGTATGCCGATAATATGAAAACGGTCTGCCTGCTGGCCGCCTATATCAAACGGTATGCCAATCTCACCCTGCTGGCTGCCGACCGGCGGGAGCTGGAGCTCAGCGAGCTGTCTCTCGCCCTGCAGGAATCCCTGCGTTATGTCCGTGAGACGGGCGTTCCCGCCGACGGGTCGTTTTCCGGCGATATGCCGGTCCCTTCCCACCGGATCATTGCGGCCTACGCCCTGTTTGAAGCCCTTCTGGAGGAAGCCCTTCCCACCCTGCGGGGCTTGCAGGTGCGGATCGCCGACGGCGTCATGAGGCTCGTTTTCGAGGGCGCGGAGCTCGACCTCCCGGCGGGCGCCGAGGGGGAGATCTCCGCGGAAGAACAGGTCTCCTATGTGAGGCTCCCGCTGACGAAGGCAGGTGAGCCGGTATGAGGGGCTTTTTGTCGCTTCCCGTCCCGGTGCAGAATCTCGCCTGCTTCTGGGCGCTCCTGCTCTGCCTCGGCGGCATCGCCGACCTCATCCTCCTCTGGCGGCAGAAGCGCCGCCTCCTCAGCGCCTCGTCCGCGCTGTGCTTTCTGAGCAGTTATTTCTTCCTGCAGCTCTGCCGGGCGGGAACGGAGCGGCGCCTGGAGGGAGTCGATGATCCCCTGACCATGGCCGTCCTCCGGCTCCCGGGCGGGGTATTCTTCCTCGCCATGGCGCTGCTGACGGGGATCTGCGCCCTCCTCTATGGGAGCGTCGTCGCATGGAGGAAGACCCACATCACCGCGGCCTCCATCAAGGAGAGCGTGGACGGACTTCCCGCGGGGGTGTGCTACTACCTGGAGGACGGCCGGTGCATCTTTTCCAACCACCGCATGAACGACGTCTGCTTTGCCCTCCTGGGCCGCTCCCTGCAGAACGGGGCGGCGCTGTATGAGGCCGTGAGGGGGAAGCCGATCTACGCCCTGTCCGACGGTACGGCGGTCTCCTTCCGCCACCGCCTCCTGGCCTATGCCCGCGCGCCGCTTCACGAGCTGATCGCGGACGACGTTACGGAGCTCTACGAAAAGAGCGAGCGGCTTCGGGCGGAGAACGAGCGCTCCGTCCGTCTGGCCGAAAGCATGCGGGCCTACGGCGAGACCATCTCCGACACCGTGCGTCGGCAGGAGATCCTCCAGGCGAAGGTGAACATCCACGACGAGATGAACCGCCTGATCCTGGCCACCGGCAGGGCCATACAGAGCGGAAGCGCCTCGGAGCGGAGGGAGACCCTGCAGATCTGGCAGAACCAGGCCCTGCTCCTCTGCAAGGAAGCTGACGCGCGCAAGAGCAGCAGCACGGTGGCCGATCTGAACACTCTCGCCTCGGTGATCGGCCTCCGGCTCATCTGGAAGGGCATGCCGGACAGCCGGGACCCCGCCGTGCTGACCCTGTTTCTGGCCGCCGCCCGGGAGGCGATGACCAACGCCGCGAAGCACGCGAAGGCGGAGACGATGACCGTAGAGGTGAGCGAGGACGCTGCGGCGCTCCGGGCCGGATTCACCAACGACGGTCCTCCGCCGGCCCGGACCGTGAGCGAAAGCGGCGGCCTGGCGGTGCTTCGCCGCCGCCTGGAAGCGGCGGGGGGAGAAATGAAGGTCGAAACGGCGCCGGGCTTCCGCCTGGCCGTCAGGATCCCGAAGGGAGGAGATCGGTGATGCCCTGTCAGGTGTTGATCGTGGAGGATCAGGAGATGCCCCGGCAGCTCTTTGAGATCTTTGTGCGATCCGACCCCCGCTATGCCCTCGCCGCCTCCATCTCCAACGCGGAGCTGGCCATCGAATTCTGCCGCCACGGGAGGATCGACCTGATCCTGATGGACGTGATGACGGAGCTGGGCAGCAGCGGACTGGACGCCGCGGTGGAGATCAAAAGGGAATTCCCGGAGGTCCGGATCATTGTCGTGACCAGCATGCCGGAGGCCTCCTGGCTGAAGCGGGCGCGGGAGATCGGCGTGGACAGCTTCTGGTACAAGGAGGCCCAGAAGGAGCCGATCCTGGCCGTCATGGAGCGCACGATGGCGGGGGAGCGCATCTATCCCGACGAGCCGCCCGTGGTCCGGATCGGCTATGCGAACAATCACGATTTTTCCGAGCGGGAGCTGGAGATCCTGCGGGAGCTGATCACCGGGGACAGCAACGCCGAGATCGGGCAGCGGCTGGGGATCGCGGCCAGCACCGTGAAATACCATGTGCAGAACATGCTGGAAAAGACGGGGATGCATTCGAGGACGGAGCTGGCCGCCGTGGCGCGGAGCCTGGGGATCGCGATCAAATAGGGAATGTGAATCGGGTAGGAGGGGGCTAGTCACCCCCTCCTACCCCTTTTATCCTGGCCGGTCCGCCCGGTCCCTGGCCTGTGTCCCTCCGTCGCCCCCGCCCCTCCCGTTGACAAGCCAAGCCCGGCCCGGTATACTTTCCTCAAAAGAATCAAGGATACCCGAAGGGGAGGAAGCACAATGGGCATAGAGAAATACCCCCATCTGTTCGAGCCGCTGAGGATCGGCGGCGTTCTGTTCCGCAACCGCATCTTTGCCGCTCCCAACGGCTGCCAGTACCTGGACTACGGGGGCGTACCCAGCGCCGCCGGGGCGGCCTTCTACGAGCGGAAGGCCATGGGCGGCGCGGCGGCGGTGACCCTGGGGGAGTGCGTGGTGGACTCCAAAACCGGCCAGGCCCACGCCTATCAGATCCTGCTGGACAATCCCCAGGCCCTGCCCCCCATGAGCAGCGTAGCGACCGCCATCTCCCGCCACGGGGCCGTGGCCTCGGCCCAATTACAGCACTGCGGGATGTACTCCCACCTGGTCTACGAGCGGGGCGGGCAGCTCCTGGGCCCCGTGGATACCGCCATCCCCGACGTCCACACCACCAACAACGACGGGCATGAGGTGCCTCCCTCCCCGGATGGGCTGCGTCACGTCCGGGGCATGACGGAGGAGGAGATCGAAGCCCTGATCCGCGCCTACGGGAGGGCCGCCGTCCTTTTGAAGCAGTCCGGCTTCGGCATGGTGATGATCCACGCGGGCCACGGCTGGGGTCTCGCCCAGTTCATCTCCAAGAGCCTGAATACCCGGCGCGACCGCTGGGGCGGGCCGGACCTGGAAGACCGGATGCGCCTGCCCCTGGCGGTGATCGACAGCGTCCGGAAGGCCGTGGGCCCCAGGTTCCCCATCGAGGTGCGCATCAGCGGCGCGGAGTGCACCGACACCGGCTACGACATCGACGAGGGGATCGCCATCGCCAAAATGCTGGACGGAAAAGCGGACATCATCCACGTCTCCGCCGGGCACCATGAGTCCCAGTACGCCACCATGATCACTCACCCCAGCATGTTCCTGGAGGACGGGGTGAATGTGAAGTACGCCGCCGAGATCAAAAAGCACGTCCACACCCCCGTGGGCACCGTGGGGGCCCTGACGGACCCGGCCTTCATGGAGGAGATCCTGGCCTCCGGCAAGGCGGACATCATTAACGTGGGCCGGGGCTTCCTGGCGGACCCGGACTTCCCCTTGAAATGCCGCCTGGGGAGGGAGGCGGACATCGACCGCTGCATGCGCTGCTGCGAGTGCTTCGCCCTCAGCACCCGGACGAGAAGGCGGGCCTGCGCCGTGAACCCCGTCATCGGCCACGAGCTGGAGGAGCAATACGACCGGCCGCCCCGGACAAAGAAGAAGGTCCTGGTGGCCGGGGGCGGCGTGGCCGGGATGGAAGCTGCCCTCACCGCCGCCAGGCGGGGCCATGAAGTGATCTTATGCGAAGCCTCCGACGCCCTGGGCGGCGTCCTCCGCTGCGAGGAGAACGTCCCCTTCAAGGCGCGGCTGGGGGAATACCTGGAGCGGCAGGCCCGCCGGGTCCGGGAGGCGGGGGTGGAGGTCCGGCTGGGAACGCGGGTGACGAAGGAGCTGGCTCTGCGCATCGCCCCCGACGCCATCATCGCCGCTCTGGGAGCAAGGCCGGTGAAGCCCGATATCCCCGGCGTCGACGGGGAGAACGTCCTCGGCGCGGAGGAGGTCTACCTCCATCCGGAGAAGGCCGGGGACCGGGTCCTCATCCTGGGGGGCGGACTGGTGGGCATCGAGCTGGGCGTCTTCCTGTCCGGCCTGGGCCGGGAGGTCACGCTGATGGAGCTGCTGCCGGACCTGAGCGACGGGGGCAACATGGTCCACATGAACGCCCTGCGGGTGCAGATACGGGAGAAGAACATCCGCCTGGCCCTCTCCACAAAGGCGAAGGAGCTGCGCCGGGACGGTGTTCTGGCGGAGCGGGAGGGGGAAGAACTCTTCTTCCCGGCGGATACGGTGGTCTACGCCGTGGGGCAGCGTTCTCTCAGCGAGGAAGCCCTGGCTTTGAGTACCTGCGCCTCGGAGTTTTACATGGTAGGGGACTGCGTGGCCGCGAAAAACATCATGGCCGCCACCACGGCGGCCTACCAGGCCGCCAAAGACGTCGGCAGGCTGTGAAGCCGGAAAACTGATTACCAAACGGTAAGTACCTGAGAGAAAAGTGCCTAGTTGCGCTTTTCTCTCTATTTCTTTATATTTATAACGAAAACGTTATAGAGTTGTGGCAGTTCAGCCGCGATCGATTTCTAAGGAGGATGGCTCACTTGATCAACACAAACCACCGCATCGAATTTGACGCCGAAAAATGCGTCGGCTGTCAGATTTGCTACAAGTCCTGCTTCGTGGACGTGATCCGATGGGACGCGGAGGCCAAACGGCCGATCTTCAAGTACGTGGAGGACTGCGAGCACTGCTTCCTCTGCATGGCCCTCTGCAAGAAGGAGGCCATCAAGGTCGTCCCCGATTACGACAGCGAGCATATGCTGCAGAACATCGACAAGTACAGGTGAGGTGAGAGAGATGGGTAATTACAGTGTCAGTTCCTGCGACGTATTGATCCTGGGCGGTGGTATCGGCGGCCTGAGCTGCGCCGTCTCCATCAAGGAGCTCAACCCCGAGATCGACGTGCTGGTGGTGGAGAAGAACTTTGCCGGCTACGCGGGCAAGGCCAACCGGGGCGGCGGCGTGCTCCAGTACTTCCCCGACAGCGTGGACCCCTGGGGCTTCGCCGTTTTCCACGCCAAGAACATCGGCGCGGACTTCACCGACCAGGCCCTCATGGCCCGCTACGTCTCCCAGAACAGCGCCATGATGGCCAAGCTGGAATCCTGGGGCGTGAACATCCCCAGGAACGCCGACGGCTCCCTCACCATCCTTCCCACCGGTCCGCAGACCGCCATGATCTGCATCGACCTGGACATCACCGTGAAGGTCCGCCGCACGGCGGAGAAGAAGGGCGTCCGCTTCATGGACAAGACCGTCATGCCCGAGCTCCTCACCGACGACAAGGGCGTCACCGGCGCGGTG
>JAEEGL016682894.1_pt1 | contig 13036 bp, 12 predicted proteins | sample 9134231 | NCBI WGS metagenome assembly JAEEGL01 (sample SAMN16246548, study PRJNA631951) | gut metagenome | biome: gut microbiome; feature: rumen; material: fiber-attached | host: Bos | place: Iran: Karaj | collected 2018-10 | reverse complement strand
GGAGGCATGCCGAATAAAAGGTGGTAGAGCATCGCACCAACGGAGTACAAGTCGGATTGCACAGTAAACACGCCGTTGTAAGCTTCAGGAGCCATATAATATGGATTCAATCCATCTTTTTGAAATGCGCTCCTGTTTTGCGACAAAAATCGAGCGTGACCGAAATCGATTATTTTAGGTGTGTTGTCCTTCATGTCAAGCATCACATTCTCCGTTGTCAGTTCGTTGTGAATGACAGGATCAGGAAGACTATTCAAAAACTTTACACCATCCAATACACCCAACACATATTGCTTAGCTTCATAAACAGAACAACCTCTTTCACGCCCAGTCTTTTGTGCCAATGTCTCGCCGCTGATGAAGTCATAGACAATGTATGCCATTTTCTGTCCTCCCAACACCATTTCGCCGCTATCGTGATAACACGTTAGATTCGGATGGTTGAGTTGTTTGGAAATAACAAGTTCCAAAACTTCTCCGTTCTCGTCAAACTGGGTATAGTGCAGTTTGGCATAATTGAAAAGTTTCAAGAAATAATTCTTTCCAGACACGTCTTTCACACGATAGGTCTCGGCGTACGTGCTGCCCTTGATGGGGAAAGCGACGGTGTAAGGACCGATGGGCTGATGTTTTGAAAGGATAGGCATCACAATAATTGTTTATTTCTTTTTATATCCGTTATTCTGTCCATTTTTATCATACACGAAAACTGTGTAAAATTGTTTGTGACGTTCATTTTGATAGCTAAGCACAATTTGTATTTTGTTAGTAAAATATGGAAATTGTTTTAGCACTTGAACTGAGGCACTTCCTTTCATCGTCTCACTATGCGACACAACGCATTTCAATTCCAACACATCATGCGGTTGTAACGAAGCTGTTTTGTCCAATGGAGTTGTAATTCGAAAGAAGTCGTTTTGCTTTTCTATTTTAAGATTATAAGCTGATTTACTTGAATTGTTCTTTATAATCATGACATAATCCCAATGAAAGTCATAATTATATACAGCCTCTGAAACATGAACTGGTTCTTTTGAAGGAACTAATCCGTTGATTCTTTTCCCATATCCATCAGATTTCAATTCTATATCAACGTATGGATGAAAAAAACAAGGAAGAATCAAATCCCATATTTTTCCGAATAGTGTACCTAACATATTCTCAACTCTCACTAAAAACAACATTGAAATTTTCTGGAAGATTACTTATTGATGTATAAATGAAAAGTCTTTGGGTCCTTATTCGAAACCTATCGCAAACGACAAAGACTCCCACGTCAGAATTCATAAATGGTACTATTGCTTCTTGTGCGTTCAAAGACGAGATATAGAATCTTTCAAATTCTGACCATTGTAAAGTGTCGGTAGGGGCAACAATGACCTCTTCTATAGTAGCAGCATTCCACACTTTACCAATCAAATGTTGATTAGCCTCAGCTATTCTTACTGCATTTATAAAGTTCATAACACTTCCTATTACATTCCAATTCCGCCACCAGCGCTTCTTTGATCCTCTGGCAACAAATTCAATACACTTACACAAATACCATGTAGTCGCTGTTCGTTGATATAGCCGCTGGCAATCATGTCTTTGCCTTGGCTGAGCAGCTGACGTGCTTGACTCTGATTTAGCCATGAATAAAGACTAAAGTTCTCATCATAATGTTCGATGCATCCCATCAATAAGTAAATAAATGTTACTTGCACGAATACCTGCTCGATCATTTTCAGCACTTTGCGCCCCATCTTTACATCACGGCTGTGAATAACGGCATCGGTCTGCCTGCGAAGTTCATTCACTTCTTGGTCGTGTTTGTTACCAAGGTCGTTGTTGGCTCTCTCAAGACGATCAAACTCATGGCGAAGTTCAGCTTCAAGGGTGTCCCATTCGTGGCATTTTTCCACTTCTTCCATTTTTAGGAAAGTGCGACGCAAATCGGCCATCAAGTGCATCTTACCATCTTCTGAGTTTTTCTCTCCATCAAAGCGGCTTTCCACGTCATTCAGCATTTTATCTGCTTCTTCTATCTCCGATTGCGATACAGAATCAGCAGAACGTAGTGCTGCCATTTTTTGTTTAGCCTCACCCAAACGATTTTTCAAATCTCGTTCATCAACACCCTTACGTACCTTTACATCCACATCCTTCTCAATTGTTTCGCCAATCACGGGGAACGTGGCTTCCAATTTCATCATTTGCGAACGGTCAACTTTGAGCGTAATGTCAATGTCGCTGTTTGCAGGAACAAGCTGTGGCACATCATCACCAGTAATTTCCACGTCAAACACATGATCGTTGTGAATTGCACTAGTGCCATCAACATTGAATCCTCCTTGATAAATTGGAATGACCAATTTGTCTTCCGGCATACCGGGACGAAGCTGGCGCAAAGTTTTCAGTCCATTGCGCACTCCAACCGCAGGCATTTGCTGATTCATTTCCAAACCCTTCAACGAAACAAAAATCTGTTTATCCTGCTCAGTATCGGTAACTTCAATACCGATATTATATGGCAACACAGCGGCACCCACATTTACTCCTTGAATGATATTGATTTCGTTGGGGAAGCAAGGATATGCCATGCCTTTTTCATCATAGATATTTACCGAGAAAGAATTTGCTTTGCCCTCGTTAAGGCTACATTTGACTACTACGCCATTGCCTATCTCCATTTTTCCGCTTGACCATGCCTTGTCACCTCGCACAAGTTCCACATATAATTTCGATAGGACATCTTTCTGATTTGGCGCAAGCATCAACGAAACGGGCGCATCGTTCTTCACCGCTGTCGATTTGTACTTGATGTCCAATTGAATGGTACCGACTTTCACTTCCTCTTTTGCTTCGCTGTCGATAGTGGAAGCGAACAAAGCTGCGCCCTTTGCTATTGCTGTCATCGGGTCAATGCTGGTGTCAACGTTGGGCGTAATCTGCTCTTTCAACAACTGACGAACTACGGGAGAGTGGGTGGGGCCACCGACCAAAATCAACGAATCTAATTGTGAACCTTTTAGATTATTACGTTGCAACAAGTTTTTGCAGATGTCAACTGCTTTTTGAAAGATTGGTTGAATGACATTCTTTAGTTGCTCTTGCGTGATAATCATGTCAAGTTCAATGTCATTATCTTCGTCATCGACACCAAACTCTTCGAGTTGCGAGGTAATGTCACATTTATCCTTGAACGACAACTGATTCTTTGCTTGCTCCGCATAGAACTTCATAGCGTCACGAAGAATCTGTTTTTTCGTATTGTCGGCAAGAATATTGTCTATTGTGTAGTTTTCTTGCAGATATGGAATAATAATCTCATCCACAATGGCGTAATCAAGGTTCTTACCGCCAAGATAGTTGTCTCCTTCTGTGTCAAACACCTGCATAACGCCATCCTCCACACGCAAAAGCGCTGCATCGAAAGTTCCGCCACCGAAGTCGAAGACGAGCCAATATCCGTTCTTGTTTTCTACGCTTAAGCCGTAGGCCATAGCCGCAGCAATGGGTTCCTGCAGCAACTCGCAATGCTCAATACCAGCCAATGTGGCCGCACGTTTGGTTGCTGCAATCTGATCGGCTTTGAACTTGGCAGGAATAGTTATTACAGCGGCATTCACGTTATCCTCCGACACAAATGATTTCAAGGCTTTTAATACTTCAGCAGATAGTTCCTCTGAAGTGTAATCACGTCCCATATTGGAACTTGAATATTTTGCATCAAGTCCCATTGTGCGCTTGAACTCCAGAAACACATTCTCATTTCCAGCGCTCCACCTCTTCGTTGCTCTTGATTTATCTGATCGTAAATCGTTGTATGCACCTTGTCCAACTCTAATAACTTGCTTCTTGGTCCACGACACGCACGAAGCCATTGTGTCTTTCAAGTCGTCAGCCTTTTTGATGGTTGGTTCTCCATTCTCCATCCTACAGATGGCGGAATTGGTTGTGCCAAGATCAATTCCGTATTTCATTTTTACTTGTGCCATATTGCTCGTTTATTTTTAGTTTTGACTTACTGTTATTTGTGCCGACTGTATCATAACACCTTTATAATTGATTTGAGGCTTGACAATGCCTGTAATTATTTGTTTGCCTGATTCTATATTTTCATCTTCAATAAAATTTGCTGTCACCTTCATTCCCTCATCATACTCTTTACCGAGCATATCCACAATTTCATATCCGTTAGCTAAAAGGTTATCTTTCATTTGTGCTATAGACTTTGAAAGTTGCTTATGACCTTTCACAGAACTATCCATTCTGTAAAGCGTCATTTCCATGAAAGTAATGCGGTCGGCAAGAGTTTTCACCAGCGAATGGTCTGGTTCCATCAAAGTGTTGGCACTTGCATTATTCAACGCATCGCCAATCTTTTGCAATTCGTTCATTTCGGAACTGAACTGACCGACAATCTTCTCGTTCAATTCGTCGGCTTGCTTTTTCAGCAAGGCAATCTTGTCATCAGAGGTTTTCTGCCCTTTCTTGTGCAATAGCCATACAACAACAGAGGCCAATATCGCAAAAATAAAGGCAACTATACCCCAAATAGTTTTCGCCTTGAGGCTGTCACTGGTTTGGGAGACAGCCTCATTGGTAGATTTGATTTTTAGTCCCAATTCATCTGCCGCAGTTTGGATATTGGCGGAATTAGTGGCCACAACATTAGCAAGCGAATCGATAGACGCTTGTTTTTTTTGTAATGCAGAGTTGAGTGACTCATTATCCGATGCAAGGGAAACAATTTGTGTTTTCAGCTCTTTCAATTGATCATTGAATACTGCATTTTGTTGTTCGACATTTTGCACCTTCTGTTCAAGTGTTGTGATTTGATTTTGTTGTACGTGGTATTGGTTATTTGGTATTTGAGCCAACATCCATACAGGCGTGATCAACAAATAGAATAAAAATCTCTTTCTTAACATATTAAAAAAAACATTGAAATACTACTGTATAAACTTACTTTAGTCATTCACTTTACCATAAATTGCCAATACTATGAATAAACCAACAATAAAACCGCCCCAAGATTCAACGATAGCCCATCCGATAGCACCAACTGCTAAAGCAATGATAATCCAAACAATACATCCCCAGCTTGTATTATCTCTACTGCTTGAGGAAGATGATGTTGATGATCCAACAGAATGCGAGTGATTGGGAATACTACTTATTGCAGAATCCACTTGGGATTTTATATTATTGAGAGAAGACTTGTTAGTATTAAAGTGACTGCGTTCAGCTGATGTCATATCCAGCCCACCAATCAGATTCATTACATTAATTGCGGAATCAACTTTTGATTTTAAGTTAACAATATTCGTTAGTGGCGACGAATATGAATAAGGAGAGGTTGAGATATTTTGTGCATTGTTGATCACGGTAACAATCATTCCTAAAGCATTATTTGCTACCGCACTGGATATTTGCAAATAAGTATCGTTTTGTGAACCAAGCTGATTTTTTATACTGACTAAGTGAGGTTTACAATTATTAACCAAATCCCTTGCGTTTTCTATTGTATGTGATTCTGTTTGGAATACCTTTAACTGATTGGCAATGAACAACACGTCAGCCCCAACTGCTTCTTCCTCTTTTTTCTTTTCCAGAATGGCCAAGTTTGATTACACCGGTCTTTACACATCTTTCCAACAGCAATTTCACAGGCGTATTTTTGAAGTACCATTGCTATGTCAATGTTGTCATCGTCATCGGTATTGTTGAAGTAATTGATGCCACATTGCAAAATGGTATTGGCTAATTCGTCTGCAATCATCTGATACTTCATGTCAGTTGCTCCCAATAAACTCTTCACCTTTGCCAAATCCCTCTTTGTGTTATTCATAAGGGTTTTGCCTGCTTTATAATTGGCATCCGCATCATCGCGTTTCATAGACTTGGCTTTCACAATTTCTGCATTGATTCTGGAAATAGGCTCGTCAACAACTTTCGCTCTTAGGTATTCGTTGTCATCTTCCGAAACACCATTTTCCTCAAAGAGTTCAAATAATTCTGACGCATCGACCTCTTCAAGCAATGAGTCAATATAGAGATGCGCAAGGTCTTCTTCGGTTATTGAAAATGCTTCACCACAGATAGTTTTAACAAAATTGTCGCGCAGGTCATCGTTATGAATCAATTCCGTGATATTCCCGATGGCAAATCCCAGATCGTTATTATGCAATATTCCTGTGACCGATTTGTTAACCATTGACGAAAAAGAGTCATCAATGTCAAACACATCATAGATATTGTCAAGGTTTCCACTCTTTAGATAGTTCAGAGCGTGTGTCGATGACAAATCTTTGACGAACCAAAATAGAGCATATTTTAGTTTGTCTTTGGGAAGGTTGATTAGTTTTTTTGCATTGGAAACCGAATCTGCCGAACGGACTACAGGTGGCATCAGGTTGTCCAAATCCAAATCGAAAGCCACACTCTGATCAACGCTTAAATAAGCCTCCATTTCATCGCAATTCGACACGATTTCAGCAGGCCGGGCGTTGGCATATACACCAAGTACTCTAAACGGGCTGTTTACTATTTTGTCTAACATATTGACTTTGCTTTGGGTTATATGTGTTATTTTAAGTTATTATTACCTTTTTTCACCCCTATCGTATCTGTTATACCGATCGCATCATGTTGTTTTGCAACATCACTCACACTAGCTACGGGTAGCACTTTTTCCCTTGGTAACAACATGCAAACAACGCCAGCAACCATTACGACCAGAACCAAGAATATTTTGTAAGGGTTCGTTCTTTTCATTGCAATATTCGCTTGTTTTTTCCGCTCCGCAACTCCCGACGTAACAGGACACAACAAAAAAGCGTGGAGTCCTTATTGGCTCGTCACGCTCTCTTTGAGGCCTTCGCAATGCCTTAACCAAACCATAACAAGCAACTTGAAGTCCACGCCGAATATGCAAATTGCCTGTATGGTAGGTACAGTAATTATACACATCCAGAGGACATTCACTGCTACTCTGCGCGGTTTGGTTTTTTGAAAGTTGCGAAGTTCCAAAGAGACCGCCACAAAGCGTCAATAAACGCCTTTTAATATGTCCGCAAACCCGCCCTCTCATGACATTCCCAACGACATGGGTTTGCGGGGCAAAAATACAAAAAATACACTATGATAAACATATACATTTTAATCAATAGTGAAATAAAAATCATTGTCACGATTTTCATTCAGAAATTACATATTGCCAAAAATCGCTTGTGCCTTTACTGCAATCCATCCCTCTAAAAACCTACCGTTTAGTGCAGTTTAGAAAATAAAAACTTACCATTTAGTGCAGCAAAAAAAATGTAACTCATTGAAAAAGTGTATTTTGGAGCCAAGTCAAAGTCGGTGGCCTACTGAAAGGTGCCGCCGCTACACGATGCCGGAATCTCACCCTCGTCATGATGCAAGGCGAGCATCGTGACATTCAAATGAGTGAATATACTGTGCACTGTGTGCCGGTCACCGATTGGCTGCTGAAACGTTAGGATATGAGCGATATGGGTCATCCGCCAGAGCACGCCCTGGCGGGTACGGGATTCCGTTTTGTCCTCCTGTCCTGACGGACCACCGCGTGCCTTGACGATGACAACTGCCCTCGCGATCCAACGCCTCCCTCTTCCGACAAAACGGAATGGTGCATGGGTTGCCCCCCCAGAGCAGTGCGATTCGCAACCCGCACAACCCGCAAGAGCAAACGGAACCTCAGAGTCGCAAGGGCTCAAAAACCAGCGAAATCCCGCTCCCGATTTCTAACAATCAACAAAGAAAACGATCACATCCTTATCTTCTTGAACATCCGGTTCCAACGCACTTTGCCCTTGTCGCTCCAGGTCTTGAACTTGTCCAAGGAGAGCCAGACGACGGAGGCCTTGCCCACGATGTGGTCTTCCGGCACGAAACCCCAGAAACGGGAGTCGGCGCTGTTGTGGCGGTTGTCGCCCATCATGAAGTAGTAGTCCATCGCGAAGGTGTAGCTCTTGGCTTCCTTGCCGTCAATCCACACCTTGCCGTCTTTCACCTGCAGGTCATGACACTCGTAATTACGGATGATTTTGTCATAGAGAGCTATGTTTTCGGGCGAAATCTCCACCGTCACGCCCTTCTGAGGGATGGTAATCGGTCCGAAAAAGTCCTTGTTCCACTTGTAGTTGCTGTCGTGCGGGAAAATATCCGGACTGTAAACACCCTCTTCCTCACCCAAAATCTGCACCTCGTAGCCCTTCTTGCGGATGCTGTTCTGCTGTTCGCCGTTCAACATGGCCACGAAACGGTTGATATCGACCTGCTGGAAGTCTTCTTCGTTGAGATTCAGGTTCTTGCGCTCTTTCTTGGAGAGCTGCAGTCCGGAAGGATGCGAAATCAGGCAGGCATACTGGATTCGGTCGGGATTGGCAACGGGCTTCCCGTTGATATATACCTGACGGTCAATAATTTGCAGTTTGTCACCCGGCGTTCCGATGCAGCGCTTCACGTAGTTCTCGCGCTTATCAACGGGACGGGCAATCACCTTGTACTCGTTCCAAACCACTTCCCTACCCTTGCCAGGTGTGTAGGAACCAGGGTATTTCATGCGCAACTGCTGGATGTACTCAGGCGCATAGTGGCGGAACAGGTTCATTTTCTCCGCGTCGCTGGCGTCGGGGTTGAACATCGCCTCGTACTCACGCACGATGGCGTAGTAGCTCTCGGCCTGCCGCTCCACAATCACCGTGTCGCCGTCGGGATAGTTGAAGACCACCACGTCGTTGCGTTTCACCGGATTGAGGGCTTTCGAGCGCATATAGGGCAACTTGATGATCTCGGAGTAGGACTTCACCTCGGTCTTGGGCAGCTTGTTGTGGATAAACGGCACTGCGACAGGCGTTTGCGGCGCGCGTACGCCGTATGCAATCTTGCTCACCGAAAGGAAGTCGCCGATCATCAGCGAGCTCTCCATGGAGGAGGTCGGGATGGTGTAGAGCTCGAACCAGCAGGCGCGGATGATGTAGGCGGCGGCCACCGCGAAGATCAGCGCATCGCCCCAGGAACGGGCGGAGGTTTTCTTCGGACGCTCTAAATTCTCCGGCGTAATGTACTGTTCCTTCGCGGAAAATCCCAGATACGGCAGATAGAACGGGAAGAACACCGTGCCGAGAATCAGCGGCACATAGCTGTATTTATTGAACTGGCGGATGGTCTCCCATACCATGTAATAGAACATAAAGATGCCGAGATAGGGAATCAGGAAAAGCAGCATCCACCACCATTTTTTGCCAATAATAACTTTGATCCACAACCAGATGTTGTAGAACGGGATCAGCGACAGCCACGGTTTCAGTCCGGCTTTCTTGAAAATGCCCCACATACCGACTTGCCAGCCGATGAAGGAGATGATGAGGATGACGATTAATGCGGTTTTGGAGATTAACATTTTATAATGGTTATGGGTTATTGGTTATTGGTTATTGAGGTTTATTGTTTATTGTTTAGGGGTTAGGGGTTAGAGGTTAGGGTATTGGGTGGGGAAATGTAGGGGCGAATCATTATTCGCCCTTACAGACATCATTCATCATTTCTGCAAAGGGGTACACGCCGGAGGGTTGATGGATAAGCCATTCGGCGGCGTGGACGGCGCCGCGGGCGAAGCCTTCGCGACCGTGGGCGGTGTGGGTGATTTCGATAGTGTCCTCGGGCGAATCCCACACAATCTTGTGAGTGCCAGGCACTTCACCTTCTCGGATGGCCGTAATGGGAACAACATCAGTATGATCGCAAGGGGTCAACTTCCAATCTTTCAGGGCGTTCACCTCTTTGATAATGTCTTGCGCCAAATGGATGGCGGTGCCGCTCGGCGCATCCTTCTTGTGGATGTGGTGCGTCTCCTCCATCGTCACGTGGTAGCGGTCCTGGGCATTCATCAGCTGCGCCAGCAACTTGTTGATTTTAAAGAAGATGTTAACCCCGATGCTGAAATTGGCGCTATACACCAACTTGCCACCCGAAGCGGCGCACTTCGCACTCATCTCGTCCAAACGGTCGAGCCAGCCGGTGGTGCCGACCACCATCGGGACTTTCGCCTCGAAAGCGCGGAGCATGTTAGGGACCGCGGCAGAGGGCTCGGAAAAGTCGATGGCCACCTCCGCACTCCGGAACTCACGGCCAAGGCGTTGCCAATCCCCCTCATTGTCGATAATGGCCACGACCTCGTGCCGCCTTTCCTGCAGCACCTTCTCCACGATATGGCCCATCTTTCCGTATCCTAATATTGCGACTTTCATTATGTTGACTTTGACTATATTGCTATATTGCTACCAAGCTTTTGCCCCTAAAGGGGCTGCTCAAGGAAAATGTTTTTATCACTGATCCCTTGACCCTACTTTGCCAGCGCTTTCTTCACCGCCGACTCGATCTCCTCTCCGCGCAGATTCCGTGCAATGATCTTGCCGTCTTTGCCGATGAGCAAGATTTGCGGAATGCCGTCAACAGCGTAAGCATCTGTGGCGTTGCGGGTTGCGTCGGTCAGCTGCGTCCACACCATGTTCAGTTCCTTGATGGCTTTGGCTTGGCCTTCAGGTTTGTCCCAAACGTTTAGGCTGATCACCACGAAGTCCTTGCCGCCGTATTTCTTGTGGATTTCGGCGATATTGGGGATTTCGGCACGGCACGGACGGCACCAGGAGGCCCAGAAGTCGATGAGGGCCACCTTGCCGTTGATCACCTTGCTCAGTTTCACGGGTTTACCCGTTTTGTAGTCGGTCAAATCCAAATCAATGAACGGCTTGCCCGGGGAGGTATGGCTCACCTTTTCCATTGCCGACAGTTTCGAACGCAGATTCGGGTAGGTGGTCACGACAGGGGCGGCCCCCTCCAGCATCGCCAGCGCCGATTCATAGTCCAACTCCACGTACTCCAAGATGTCTTCCATCACAAACGCGCCCACGGCATTGGTTTTGTTGGCCTCGTACGTTTTCGAGAGATACTCGACAAAATCGCGATAATGCCGCTCATAATCCTGTTTCAGACGTTCCGCCTCGCTCTCGGGCATCGAGACCGTACTCTGCGCCTGCTGAATGATGGCATTCATGACACTGATCTCGTACCGGCATTTTCTCCAATATTGGTTGAAACGGTCGTTCAGCGCGGTCCCGGAAAGCGAATCCGTCACCAAGTCGGCATAGATATTGCCGGGTTCACCCACAATGCGCAGGAAATAGTAGCTGAGCTGATTGCTGTTCCGGGGATCCGTCTTCAACATGCCGACGAACGGGTTCCCCACTTCGATGTCAAAGGCAAAAGTACTGTCCACTATCTTTGTGGTAGCCAATGGTTTGCCAGTTTTCGAATTTATCACGGAAATGTTTTTGCCTTGCAACTCGGGCACGGCCACACGCCCTCTGATATGGCAATTCTGCGCCATGAGGCCGGAGGTGAGGAGGGTTAGCAACAGCGTGGTTAATATGGAACGTGTCATATAGGGTTTAAGGATTTAAGGGGTTAAGAGTTTAAGGGGTTATTAGAAACTCAACACCAAACTTGCCCCGAAAGAGGGCGAAGTGTTGATGGGGTTCGGCAGCAGCACAGGGCTCCATTGGAGCGAAAGGTCGTCGGAGACGTCGAAGTAGTAAAGGTGGGCGTCCACCATGGCGTCAATGAAGTTGAGCGTGTAGATGATGAGAGTGGCGGCGATGGCAATCTCCATATTGCGCTGCGCCGTCTGTTTCATCGACAGGATGTTCTCGTCGGGATATTTGGCCAACGCCGGCAACAGCAAATCGGTGTGACCGTCACGTCTGTTGATGAACTCCCGGCGATAGAGGAACATGTCGGAGGCGTAAGTGTAAAGGAAATAGCCCGAAACATCCAGCAAAGCGTAGATGATCGGCACTTTCCAATACTTGCGGTTGTAAATCTGCCCACCTCCGGGTATGATGGAATAGAGGATGGCCGCCGTGGGACTGTGTTTGGCGATCTTCAGCGAGTCCTGGGATCTCACACGGGAGGTGCGGGGGGAAGAGACGTCTTGAGAATACGCAAACAGACTCATACAGAGCAGAATAGCACCGATAAGAATCTGTTTGTTATATTTCATATTCGATAAAAATTGCAGAACCCTAACGCACGAAAGCCCGGTTTATTGTAACAAATCGAGCAGGCGTTTGAGCTCTTCATCGGATGCGAAAGGAATCTGGATGTGACCTTTCCCGGAAATGTCTTTCTTGATATCTACTTTGGTGTTCAGTCGTTTGGAGATGGCGTTCTGGGCGGTGCGCACATCATCGGCAAGGGTGATCCTAACCTTCGACTTTTTCTGCCGCGCCCCTTCGAGCGTCTTCTTCACCAATGTTTCTGTCTGGCGCACAGAGAGTTGCTCTTTCACAATCTGCTGCACCAGTTTAGCCTGCTGGGTTTCATCCTCAACAGCCACCAAGGCGCGGGCATGGCCCATGGATATCTGGTTGTCGCGCACGGCCACCTGCACGGGAGTGGAGAGCTTGAGCAGGCGCAGGTAGTTGGAGATGGTGGTGTTGGTTTTGCCCACCTTCTCGCCCAGTTGTTCCTGCGTGATATGGCACTCGTCCATCAACATCTGGTAGCTCATGGCGATTTCGATGGCGTTCAGATCGGCACGCTGGATGTTCTCCACCAAGGCCATCTGGATGGAGAGCGCGTCGTCAACGGTGCGCACGAAGGCAGGGATTTCGGTCAGCCCGGCGATTTGCGCAGCCCTGTAGCGGCGTTCCCCGGAGATGAGCTGGTATTTGCCGTTGCCGACAGGACGCACGGTCACCGGCTGGATCAGTCCGTAGGTCTTGATGGACTGCGCCAGCTCCTGAAGCGCCTCCTCGTCGAATTTCGTGCGGGGCTGGTAGGGGTTGGCCTCGATGGAGGCAATGTGGATGTTGGTATTGCCGCTCACCACCTGTGACGACTCCTTGTGCACGGGGATGTCCATGTTCCCGAGCATCGCGCCCAACCCTCTTCCTAACGGTTTATCATTCTTCGGCATTGTTTCAAATCACTATTCACAAATCACTATTCACAAATCACTATT
>JAEEGL015665641.1_pt1 | contig 13036 bp, 7 predicted proteins | sample 9134231 | NCBI WGS metagenome assembly JAEEGL01 (sample SAMN16246548, study PRJNA631951) | gut metagenome | biome: gut microbiome; feature: rumen; material: fiber-attached | host: Bos | place: Iran: Karaj | collected 2018-10 | reverse complement strand
CGTGCGGCCGTGATTGTTCTTCGTCTTCACTTCGAGGAAGGATATACCACTGTCCATGTATGTCCGCACGCGTACCTTTTGTCTTGGTGCGCGCCCGTGGTGGTGCTCCAAGTAGAAGCGATGCGCGTCTGTGTCCCAATAGGTCGTCATGTAGTTGGCGATGCGGTTGCCCTCGACTACCTGGGCAAAGTATTTCCCCTGGGCGAGTTCCAGCAGGCGCACAAGATGCTCCTTGTCCGTGACGAATTTAGTGTCCGTGCGGTTCATCAGCCTAATCTCAGACATCTGTTCCAGTGTGATGGGTTCGAGATGTTCGAGCAGTGTGCCTATTCTTGTGCCTAATTCCATGCCGTTTGAGGGTTCTGAACTGCAAATATAGGAAAAAAACGAGAACTGAGATTCGATTTGTTTGTTTTTTTCAAATAAAAGCCTTACTTTTGTTCGTCAATAGCTCAAATAGCACATTATTTCATACAAAACACACGACTATGATAGACGTAAAGGAAACTCTTTTGGCCGCCGAAGAGAAAATGGAAGAGGCGGTGATGTATCTCGAGGAAACGCTGGCCCGCATCCGTGCAGGAAAGGCCAATGTGAAGATTCTGGATGGCATCCGTGTGGACAACTACGGCACGATGGGACCGCTTTCGAACGTATCCTCCATCACGACGCCCGATGCCCGCACAATTGTCATCAAGCCTTGGGACAAGAACATGTTCCGCACCATTGAGAAGGCCATCATCGACAGTGACTTGGGTATCATGCCCGAGAACAATGGCGAGATTATCCGCTTAGGCATTCCGCCCCTCACCGAGGAGCGCCGCAAGCAGCTGGCAAAGCAGTGTGGCAAGGAGGGCGAGCAAGCCAAGGTGAGCGTACGTACGGCACGCCGCGAGACCATCGACAAACTGAAGAAGGCCATCAAGGACGGACTTTCCGAGGATTCCGAGAAGGACGCCGAGGAGAAGCTCCAGAAGACTCACGACAAATACATTAAGAAGATCGACGAGGTGCTGGCTGCCAAGGAGAAGGAGATAATGACGGTTTAGTCCATTTGGCGATGGACGGCCTCATTATCCGCAATACGGGCAGTTGGTATGTCGTCCTCGCCGACGACGGGCAGACGTACGACTGCAAGGTGAAGGGCAACTTCCGCCTGCGCGGTATCCGCAGCACGAACCCTGTGGCTGTGGGTGACCGTGTGCGTATTGTGCTGCAGCCCGACGGAAAGTCGGCGCTCATCGAGGAAATTCTCGACCGTCGCAACTACATTATCCGGCGTGCCTCGAACCTCTCGAAGCAAAGCCATATCATTGCGGCAAATGTCGATCAGGCAGTCTTGCTTGTCACTGTCTCGCATCCCGAGACGAGCACCACATTCATTGACCGCTTTCTGGCCAGTGCTGAGGCCTATCGTGTGCCCGTGCTGCTTATCTTCAACAAGACCGACCTTTATACTGAGACCGAATCGGCACGCCTTCGCGAACTTGTCACGCTCTATACCCAACTCGGCTATTCATGTGTGGCATGCAGCGCGTTGTGCGGAGAGGGGCTCGATGATGTGCGGGAGGCACTCTGCGGACGTGTCTCGCTCCTGAGCGGTAACAGCGGAGTGGGGAAGAGCACGCTGCTGAACGCACTCCTGCCCGAGGCCGAGGTGCGCACCGCCGAAATCAGTGCGGCCCACGATATGGGCATGAACACTACCACCTTCTCCGAGATGTTCTTCCTGCCCGAAGGCGGCGCACTTATCGACACGCCGGGCATCAAGGGATTCGGCACCTTTGATATGCAGCGCGAGGAGGTGGCACATTATTTTCGCGAAATCTTTGCCGTCGGTTCCGACTGCCGCTTCGGCAATTGTACGCACACCCACGAACCGGGATGCGCCGTGCAGGTGGCCGTCGAGGAGGGACGCATCGCGCAAAGCCGCTACACAAGCTATCTTTCCATGTTAGAAGATTATGAAGAAGACAGGTATCGTAGGTAGAATCCTTTTCACAGCAGTGTGCTCCATGCTCTGGTGCAGTACCGCGCAGGCCCAACAACTGCTGCTCGGCGACGAGCGCACGGATGTCTATATGCCTTTGCTCGAAGGTAAGCGCATCGCCATATACAGCAACCAGACGGGTTGCAACAGTCAGGGCGAACATGTGCTCGACGTGTTCTTGCGTCTTGGCCTCGACGTCACTACGCTCTTCAGCCCCGAACACGGTTTCCGCGGTACGGCTGATGCCGGTGCCCACGTGGCCAGCTCGGTCGATGAACGCACGGGCATTCCCATTCTTTCCCTCTACGATTCTGGACGTGACGGGCCCAGCGATGAGGCCATGCAACGCTTCGACGTGCTCGTGGTCGATATTCAGGACGTGGGACTGCGTTTCTACACCTACTACGTCACGATGCTCCGCCTGATGAAACGCTGCGGCCAGTGTGACCGCGAAGTGGTTATCCTCGATCGTCCAAACCCGAACGGTCACTACATTGACGGTCCGATTCTTGATATGTCGCTCAAGAGTGGCGTGGGCGCGCTGCCCATTCCCATCGTCCACGGACTTACGCTGGGCGAGTTGGCACTGATGGCTCAGGGCGAGGGCTGGGTGGAGCAGACGTGCCGGCTTACAGTGGTGCCCTGCGCAGAATACACCCACCACACTTTCTACATGCTGCCTATCGCGCCAAGTCCCAACCTGCCCGACATGCGCAGCATCTACCTCTATCCCTCGACGTGCTTCTTCGAAGGTACCTGCGTCTCGCTGGGACGCGGCACGCCCTATCCTTTTCAGGTCTATGGTCACCCAGACATGCGCTCCGGCAAGTATCGTTTCACCCCTGTGAGCCGCCCGGGTGCTACGCATCCTGTGCTTGAGAACCAGTTGTGTCGCGGAGTGAGCTTGCGCGGCATGAGCATGAAGCGGCTTCAGCGGCTTCAGCGCGTCGAACTGCGCTATGTGGTGGACGCCTATCGGCGTTTGGGACAGCCGACCGACTTCTTTCCGCGCGACGGACGTTTCTTTGACCTGCTTGCAGGGCAACGTTATGTGCGCGAGATGATTCTGAGTGGTGCGTCGGCCGACGAGATTCGTGCCCGCTGGCAGGATGATGTGCGCCGCTTCCGTGATCAGCGTCGTCCCTATTTGCTCTACCCCGAGTGACAACCTTCCGCGTTTTTCCTCTATTTTATTGTCAGATGAACATAGGAAAGGGGATGTGCCGGCCGGCACATCCCCTTTGCGCATAGAATAGAGTGTGTTTGCTTATTCCTCTTCGGTGGTATCTTCGCCGAAGATGTCCCACTTGTTCTCTTTGCCCAGTGCGTCGCCACCGTTCACGGTGCCTTCGCCAATAGGCAGGCTGGCGGCCAGCATTTCGCAAGCCTCCGCAGAAGCTACTGTCATTGTTGGTTTGATGTACATATAAAGCCCCCTCTCATTCTCCCCGAGGGGAGAGGCCATACAGGGGTATGGGCCTTGGTTCTTTAATTTTTCTGATTAACACCCTTTTCCCCCTCCCCCGTGAGGGAGGGGGTTAGGGGGGAGAGGCTTTTACTTCAATACCTTCTTGCCGTTCACGATGTAGATGCCCTTCTGCATCTTCTCAACGCGACGACCGCTCAGGTCATACACTTCCTTACCTTGTACGTTGGACGTCTCGCCCTGAACCATCTCAATAGCGGTTTCGTCGTCAGTGCCAAAGTAGTAAATCTTCACAGCAGGAGTCTGAGCCTTCAGATAGCCCTTACCCTCACGAATGGTCGTGCCAGCCTCTACCTGGTAGAATGCTACCACGCCGTTCTTCTGTGCGAGTACGTACTGTGAGCCGTCGGCATCGATGTCCTCGGTAGCGGCAATCAGCTCGTTGGCTTCGTTGCCTGCCACAGCTTCCTTCGTGTAGGGAACCGTGATACCCTCTTCGGCGAAGGTAATCGTAATGGTCTGGAGGCGGATGTGTCCGCTTTGAGCTACGTGGAGCAGTTCAAGGCTGTTGCCCTCGGCTGTCACAGCCCAACCCTTGCCAGTGTAGGATGTGTTACCACATTCAATCACCACCTTGGCAATGGGCAGTTCTTTGCCTGTAATTGTCATGGTGTTGCTTGCATAAAGACGAATGGCAGAACCCGAAGTGTAGTAAGCGGGAACGGTGCCGCCCTCGCCCTTGCTCAGGGTGATGGTGCCGCCGTCAAATTCAATGACGCTCTCCACTTTCTCGCCGTTGCTGTAGCCCAGGTCGGCGGTGGTGATGGTCACGGTCTTGGTACCGGGTTTCACATCACCATTGGTGAGTGTCAGCACGGTGCCTTCTACAGAAGAACCAGTCTCAACAGCTTCGCCTTCTTCCTTCACCTCAGCCTTAACGACTACAGCCTCGCCGTGACGCACGAGTGTGGTAGGCTCCAGTCTCTTGTGAGCCGAGCCGCCATCGGTTACATAGAAGGCCTGAACGCCCGCTACCTGCGAGAAGTCCACATCAGCGGGAGCTACGAAGGTCGCATAGCCAGCGCTGGTTACAGGCACCTTAGCCTTGGTCGGGCCGTCGTAGGTGATGTAAGAAGGAGTGGGATAGAGACCGCCATAGTTGAATGTCCACGTCTCAGCCAGGTCAAATCCAAGAGTCTCGGCATAGAAACTCTTTGTGGTAGAGGTTGCCCAATCCACTTGTCCGCCGTTCTCGTCGTTGGGATTTGTCAGGTTGAATGTTTCGCCACAATATGTAGCGGTGCTGAGCGAATAGTTGTTCTCATAGCTTGCGTTACGGCCTGCACGCATCATGATGGCATAGCAGTCACCAGTACCCCAGCCGCAATCCACGCTAGTGGCAAAGATGGCATTGTTCTTAATGAGGATGTTGGATTCGTTGCCGTCGAGCAGGGCGATGAGTCCGCCGGAACGACCGCCGCCTGCATCCACCGTACCGGTGAAGAGGTTGTGCTCAACCGTACCGCCCAGGATGGTGCCAATCATACCGCCAGCCTGATACTCGCGCGAGTAGGTCACGGAGTTGGAGTAGTTGTCGGTAAAGATTGTGCCTACGTTGCCGCGGATTTCGCCGGCTATGGTACCCACATGGTCGCGACCTTCGGCATAGGAATCAATCACGGCGCACTTCGAAATCGTGCTGTTGATGGCACGACCCACGAGACAGCCTGCGTTGTTGTTGCCGTTCACGCTGGCGTTCACGAGCATTACGCGGGTGATGGTAGCATTCTCAGCGACACCGAAGAGACCGATTTCGCTGGTGCTGCTTTGGTTGATGGACAGATTCTTGATGGCATGGCCCTGTCCGTCGAACGTGCCCTTGAAGTTCTTGATGTACTCATAGGGCACAGCCGTGAGGTCGATGTCGCCCGTCAGCACAGCGCTGTATCCATTCTCGGGCATCTCGCTGTTATTCACCAAGCGAGCAAATGTCATCAGTTCGCCTGCGGTGCCAATCTGATATACACCATCCACTGCAGTCAGCTCGGGCTGAGCAGCCAGAATCTCATTCTGAACAGCCTGTGCAGCAGCCACTGCCGCGAGGATTCCTTCGGGTGCAGCAATTGAGATTTCACGCAGTGCAGCGTTGTACTTCAACTTCATAGCGTCGTATGCATACACAGCGTTGATGAACGGAGCCATCTCTTCTACGTAGGCAGCCTTGATGGCCTCGAGTTCGGCAGGTGTAATCATCTTGAACTCGCTCATCTGGATGTTTCCACCGTTATTGAAGGATGCAGAAATCTCAATCTTGAAGTACTGATAAGCCTGGGCAACTTTCTCGCTGAAGCTGAAGTAGGCAGGAGCAAAGTTGGCACCGGGGAGCATGTCCTGACCGATGTTTTCCTTGGAATCCAGAAGAACCCACTCGGCATCGCGGATAGCGTCGGCATCGGCAGCGAAGTTGGCTCCGTAGATCTTCCATGTAGCCCAGTTGCGGTCGGGACTACCCTGAGTGTCGTTACCGGTTACGAGTGTGTAGAGTTCGGGAGCTACAGCATCGGCCTTCTTGAAGATAACGAACGAGCCATCTTCGGGACGGCCACCGCCCCACTTCGAACTCTCGTTTTCATCGATCAGGCGTGTCCAGTTCTCGCCGTTGCCCCATGCGGTGTTACCAGCCAAAGGCAAGAATCCACCCTTGCCGTAGCGCTCCTGCTGAGCGGCACGGTCCTTGATAGAGGTCTCAATGGTGTTCTTATGGCCTGTCAGCGTGTTGTTCAGCTTGGACATCTCCACCACGTCGCTTGTCGTTTCCAGTTTCTTGTAGCCTTCGATAAACTCTGCTTTCACATTTTCGCGCCAAGGTTCTATTTCGGCAGTCAAATCCAAATCCGAAAGTTTTGCGAGGTATTCCTGACGCTGTTCTTCTACTTGCTCCTTGGTGAGGAATTCAATCTCAGACATCTGCTGGCTACCGCCACCATTGTAGCACTTGGTTACCAACACTTTGAAGTAATAGTAGGGCTCGTTCACACCTTGGGTGAAGTCGAAGGTGGTTGGGTTCTTGTTCTCGGCGGGGAAGAGATCCTGACCGATGTCCTCGCGTATGTCAAGTGCTACCCACTGGTCGGAATTCTCGTTCACATCCGATACGGAGGCGAAGTTGGCACCATACACCGTCCATGTGGACCAGTTGCGGTCCCAATAACTCTTTGTGTCACCACCGGTCACAAGACGATATACGTAGGGTTGTACACCACCTTTTACGCGGAAGATAATCCACATGCCGCTGCTGCCTAAGCCGCCGCCCCACTTGGTGTCGTAGTTGCCGTCGACGAAGTTGGCCCAGCCACCGTCGCCCCAGGTGTTGCTACCGCCCAGTGCGAGGAACTGTTTCTCGGCCTGTGTGTTGATGAAGTTTTTCACGCTCGTCAGCTGGGTAAGCGTGGCGTCCACCTCATCGGCGTCCTCCGATGCGTTCAGCTTCCTCAGAAGTGCTTCGTACTCAGCCTCCAGGAGGGCATCGCCTGCCTTCTTGTAGTCGAAGCTGTTTGCTGCGGCAATGTCTTCGGCAAAGGCAGAGAGGTCCACCTTGTAGCTATCAAAATAGAACTCACCCATCTGCATGTACGTGCTCTTATCCACGCACGAATCAATTTCAATCTTGAAATAGAGATAGGCTTCCGTCACGCTCTCGGTCAGAACGAATGGCGGAGTGGCCTGGGTGTTGGCTGCGGGAAGCTGCTCCGTGCCACCGACTTTTTCCCGCTGGTCAATCATCACCCAGCCTTCGGCATCGCGTGCGGCATCTGCATCGCTGGCAAAGTTGCCGGCATAGACTTTCCAGTAGTTCCAGTTACGGCCGGGGCTTCCGCCTGTGTCGTTACCGGTCACGAGGATGTAGGAGGCGGGGATAATGGCCACGTTGGACTTCAAGACCACATACTTGGTCTGGCCCTCGCTGATTCCGTCGCCCCATTTGGTGGCGAAATTGCCGTCCACCAGTTTCTGGCAACCCTCATTGTTGTTCGGGTCGTTCTTGTCACCACTCACGACGGTGAGAGTGATGGCGTTTGCCGACATCGCGAATCCCACGATGGCGACCAACATCATACATAGTTTCTTCATACTTAATTTGTTTGATTGGTTAATAAAAAGGTTAATTGTTTTGTGTTATTTCTTTAGTTTTTCTGCGAGCACGCGCATCCAGTAGCCGCCAATCACGCTGCGTGCCTTGAAGCCCACCATGCGGGCGGTCTTCGTGTCGCTCCAGTCGCTGATGGGTACGCGGCTCTCCGTCTCGTTGATGTAAGCGTAGAGGGGAGCGACAAACTGCTGGAAGGTCTCCTGATCGGGCGACATGGCGGCCGTCCACATAATCCAGTCGCTCTTCGTATAGTCACGGCGACAGTCAAGTGGCAAACCGTACTTGTTTTGTACCTTTATATAATAAGGTATCTCGCGCGCGTAAACCTCGTCGGAGAAGAGACTCAGATTCCAGAGCTTGTCCCATATCATGTTGTACTTCTGACTCCAAGTGTTTTCACGGTCAAAAGCCAGACGATAGTGGTCGTCCTCGAGGGCCATATCTTCCCAGGTCTTTGCCATCTCGCGTGCCTTGGCCAGATATTTGTCGGCGGTCTCGGCATCGCCCCGCATGCGGGCCATTTCAGCATAGCCGGCTACACCGCAGATTGCCTTCAGCGAAAGGTTGCAGTTGTGAGCCCAGTGACCGGCAAAGTCATCGGTGCAGAGCTGGTTCTCGGGGTCTTGTCCGTTCTCGGCCAGATAGTCGGCCCAGGTGGTGAGGATGTCCCAGTACTTATCCACATACTTCGTGTTGCCATCGAGTTTGCATAGCATGGCGGCGAGGGTTATCATGTTGCCGGCTTCCTCGAGCGGCATGTCGCCACCGTACACCTGGCCGTTGGCAATGGGATATGTGCCCAGGTCGTGTGCTGCAAAGGGCTTTGTCCAGCGGCCCGAGAGGCTGTAGTCGAAGATGCTGGTCATCATGGCCTTCTGCAGCTCGGGGTTATAGACGAGGAACAGCGGGGCCTCGGGATAGGTGAGGTCCACCGTATTCACACAGCCGTTCGAGTTGTTCTCCTTCGAGAACCACAGTAGGTTGCCCTCATCGTCCTGGAACAACTTGTGGGCAGCCATCACATGGCGGTAGGAGCCGCTCAATATCTCGGCATACTGCTTGCCGCCGGCAGCCATACCATCATCGTAGATGGTCTTGTCGAACTGGCGGCAACGTGCCATGATGCTGTTGTATTCGGCATTGAACTTCTTAAAGGCCTGGAAGATGGACACCTGTCCGTCGTGTGCCCAATAACCCTTGTAGCGCTTGTACATGTACTCGATGTCTTGCACTTCATCATAACCTACCAAAGTATAGCTGGAGGCCTCACGGACGCTGCCGAAGTTGTGGAGATAGGCCAGTGTGGGCATCTCGGATGCCTTATATGCCATGACTTTTTCCTCCGAAGCTGGCAGGGTGACGGTAAGCATAAAGGAACTTTCCACATCCATAGTGTTGTCGCTGCATACTCCACCATTGATGGCGGGCAGATAGAAGTAACCCCAGTCGATGCAGATGCCGTCGCCTTTCTTTGCAAGGATGGGCTGGTCGATGGTGCCGGTGCGCACGTAGCTTACACCCTCCTGTGTGCTAAAGGTGCTGATAGTGGGCTGGTTGTCGCGGTTCACAGCCAACAATGGGCTGGCACCCAGATAGAACTGTATGTCGTGCGGTTCACCGTCGGTGCTGCGTACTTGGTAGGAGATGTAGTTGATGGGGGTGGAGATGAGGTCGTAGTCGTCAATCAGCATGGGTGCGGTGAAGACCACGTCGAGTTCCACGGGGCCGCAGACAAAGGTGTAATAGGTGTTCGTAGCCAGCACATCCACACTCTTCTGTTCGGCTACCAACGGAGACTCACACTGCGTTTGCACGTTGCGGAAGAGGCCGAAGTCGGCGTATGCGCCGCCGGTAGTGTTATGGCAGTGGGCGGCAATCATGTTACTCCCTTCGTGAAGCAAAGCCTTCAATGAATCGGTCAGATGGAGCACCACACCGTCCACCCACGTTTCACCGGTGTTGGCCACCTGCGTGCCGTTCACATAGAGTTCAAAGACATCATCGTGTGAGTACTTTATATAAAGGTCCTGCTGAAGGTCGTCTGCTGTGAGGTCCACCTGTCGGCGGATATAGATGTCGCTGTTCTCACGCATCCAGCGGCTGCCGATGTAATCGAGATTAGGCGAACCCCATGCGGCTTTCTCTGTGCGCCACTGGCTGTCGTCGAATGCTTCAGCCTGCCAGCCGTCCTTCTGCACTTCACGTACAACGCGGCCTTCCCAGTTAGTCTCGTCGGCCATAGGTGCGATAGCTTCCAGGATATATTCTTGCTGTTGTCCCATGAAGCGGTAGTTCTGTCCATCTACCCGCAACAGGCCAAGGAGGGGCATCTCGCTGTCGGTCCAGTGGCGTGTCGTGCCATCGGTGAGTTTGTCGTACGGCGACCAGATGGAGAAATAAGGGTCGTTTACAACCAATGGTACGGAGGGCAGACGCAAGTCTGTCTCTGCGTAGGGCTGGAATGTGTTCTCTGTCTTCTGCTGTTGGCATCCCACCAACACGGCTGCGCCCAGGAGCATGGGCAAAATCTTTTTCTTCATGTTATCGTATTTGGAATTATCGGAGTAATCGGAAAGGAGGGTTTATTCGGCCACTTGCAATGGAGGGAATGCGGAAATTCGGAGACGGGAAGCGCCCATTGGCACTAACGTAATTTCCTCCTTTTCTGCACGGGGTGCATCTGCATCAGGCAGTATCTGGCAAAGGCCTGTGGCATCCGTACCCCATGAGGGGATGCGTGCTCCGCAGGCTTTCACGCGTATCGGGGTGTTCACATTATTGAAGGGATAGTTGTCGCCAGGCCATGTGCCGTGTTCTACCTTCATCGTCTCCAACGAGGGCAGCAGGGCGTAGTTCCAGGGACTGTCGGCATAAATCTCAAAGGACGGCCAGCGGTTGGCGTCGGCTGTCGGTTGCCAGCCCGAGTCGCCCTGTGTCGTTTTGCGGCTGTCCACTTTCACGTACCGTTCCTTAATGAAAAGGCTCATGGTGAGTGGGCCGTAATCGACTGAAATGCTTTGCTTGTTCAGTGCCCAGCGACGAAGGCCGAGCTTCATGGGGAAAAAGATCTGTATTTGGTCGCCGTCTTTCCACTCGTTGCGGATGCACAACAGGCCGCTCTCCACACGACAGGGTACCGTATTGCCGTTCACTGTGATATGTGCGGCGGGTGTCCATGTGGGGATACGCAGGTAGAGGGGGAAGGCAACGCTTTGTTTCTTCTTTGTGCCTATCGTCAATGTGATGTCTTCGCTAAAGGGATAATGGGTCTGTTCGTCAAGTGTGATTTCCTGCCCGTCGGCCACCTTGAGCTTTGCCTGACAGTCGCCATAGATTAGCAGGGCTGCGCCTCCGTCGGCACTGGCCAATACCAGATTCTCGGCATAATACGGCCATCCCATGGAGTGGTTGTGCTGGCAGCAGCGACTGCTGAAGGGGTTCATCAAAAGGAAGGGGCCTCCGTTCTGTATGCCGGGGCTGTGGTTCTTGCTGTCGGATTGTACCATGTTCGGACATGTGATGTAGCGCAGGGCGCACATGTCCTGGGTATAGGCGGCGGGGAGCGAGTTGAATGCGACATCCTCAAGGTTCTCCATCCACATCAGGTCGCCCGTTTGTGCCATGAGAATCTCGTCCGACAGCATCTGTTCTATGAATCCACAGGTCTCGGTGCCCTGACGTGGATCGATGTATCCGTTGCGGCAGTTCTCATCGCTGCCAAACATGCCTCCAGGCACTTGCCCGAATATCCGACGTATGAGGTGGAAGTTGTTGTACGTAGCCTTCAGGGCCGCTTTCTCTCCCGTCAGGATGTAATATTCTGCCGGCTCACGGAAACATTCGGCTACGTTTACGTTGTGCCAGTTGGGTAGGGAACTTTCCTGCATCCAGTTTGCCGTGCAACGGTGTACCTTACGTGCCACGTCGAGCAGCCATTCTTCCCCCGTGCGGTTGTAAAGCCACAAGATGCTGAGCAAGTTGTCGCCGCCTCGTGAGTTCTCCCAGTAATGGCGCAGGAACTTCTCCTCGGGATAGTTCAGCTGCCAGCGGAAATATCCGGACATGAGACTCAGCACGCGTTCGTCGCCACAGTATTCATACCAGTCCTGTAGGATTTGCAGGGCCAGCATGTTGGCCCAAACTTCGTATTTCCCATCGCGTTCGTTCACGGGGCCGAAGTATCCGTCCTCGCGGGCACTTTTCATGATGGCCTCCACCCAATACTTCGTTTCGTCGAGCATCGCCTTGTCACCAGAAATGTAGGCCATGTTGCTATAGCCTCGCAGCCAGTAAGGCACTTCCTCCCAGCCGTGCTGTCCACCCTTCTCGAGCCATGCGTTGTCCTTCTTGTCGAGCCATACGCTGATTTCGCCCAAATGCCCGGCAAGTCCGTCACACTGTCGGCGTAGTATCTCACCCACCCATCCGCGGGGGGTGATTGAGGTTGGTGGAAGTTTCACAAAGGGAGCGTTTACCAGGGGGGCGCGGTTTATCACATAGTTCTTCTGCGTGGGATGAATCTCTGTGGGAGATATCATTTGAGCCGTCTGTGCCTGCATAAAAAGCGGGAACAGTACTGTAAGAAGAGTGGTACTCAGTTTCATTCGCGTTACAATATTATTCAAGGGTGTGTGTTGAGAGTAACTCTCAGCTTAACATTATTATTCCGTGCGCAAAGATAATATTTAATTTTCAAATGGCCAAGCGATATATGAAAAATAATTCCGTGGGCTCTGAACATCTGTATTGCGAAGTGTAATACGATGTGAAATGAGAAAGGCGGAGCGAGCATACTAAAAAGGGCCTGGAACGATGTGCGTCCAGGCCCTCAATTTGCGTTTGTCCGATTAATCGGCTGCTTCTCTTATTACTTCAACACCTTCCTACCGTTCACGATGTAGATACCCTTCTCGGCCTTCTCGACGCGGCGGCCGCTGAGGTCGAAGATGGTCTCGTTGTCGGCAGTAGCCTCAACCTTGTTGATGCCTGTGCCTTCAAGTACGAAGCCCTTCACGCCTGCAGCGCCCGTGTATTCCACGTATGCCTTGCCAGCGGCGATGGTTGTTCCGGCCTCAGCCTGGAAGAAGCCAATGGCGCCGTCCTTCTGGGCCAGCACATACTCGGCACCGGTTGCCGTCAGAGGCTCTGCCACGCCCTTCAGGTCGTTCTTCTCTACAGTAGCGCCAACACTCACGGGAATGAAGCTGTAGTAGCCCTGTGCTCCCTCCAGCACGACTGCCTCGCCGGCGGGGATGATGTTGGTCAGCGGACGGAGGGCAATCCAAGGCGTGTCGATGAAGCCCGTGTAGGCGGTCACGCCTTCGGGAATCATCACGTTGCTCTCGGCGATGTACTGCGTAGCATAGCCGGCTGCATCAATCTTGTTCACGATGCCGTGGGCTGTGTCGAAGATGGGATTGTCATCATAACCGAGGCTCTGACGCCATACGGGGTTCTGGATGTCGCCCTG
>JAEEGL015142475.1_pt1 | contig 13036 bp, 16 predicted proteins | sample 9134231 | NCBI WGS metagenome assembly JAEEGL01 (sample SAMN16246548, study PRJNA631951) | gut metagenome | biome: gut microbiome; feature: rumen; material: fiber-attached | host: Bos | place: Iran: Karaj | collected 2018-10 | reverse complement strand
GTGACATTGTTCACCTTATCCCGATTAATGAAATTTCGCGCAAGGCAGGAGATGCTGCAATTGCCGAAGCACTTCGCAGAATGGAAAGCGTTTGCGGTCCTGAAGATGTAGTATTCAGAATTGGCGGCGATGAGTTCACCCTGCTTACAAACTCAACAGACCAGGCCTACGCCGAAGAGCTCAAAGAAAAAATCCTTGCCATGAACGGCCAGCTTATTCCATATGATGACAAGGAAATCCCGCTCAGCCTTTACGCAAAAACAGTAAAGATTGACAGTAAAACAGTTCGCTATTCAGAGATGTTTCCAAAGCTCATGATTCCGAACATGGAGAAATTGGAGACTTCGCCAAAACTCGATGACAAATAATATCAAGAATCCCCTTATTGAAAAATAATTCCTTCTGTATCGATACCCAGACCTTCCAGAACTTCTTTCATGGTCTGGGTAGTTGCCCAAACTTGTGGTTCGTAGCCTTTGCCGTCGCCAAGATAATTTGATGGCATATATTGCAAAAAAGAATTAACTCCAAAGTACAAACCAATTTTCAAATCTTCATTTACAAAAGTTTCGCAGTTGCCATATGCCTGACAGCCACCGGAATGAGTACCGACAAGAATACTTTTCCAGGGATGCATATCCTGCCAGGCAAAATTTCTCCAAACTTCACCGGCGCTATAACTCCAGTTGTCTTGAAGAACCACTATCGTTCCTGAATAATTCCAGGCATCAAGTCTTCCTATCAATTGCATTTGAGGACCATCACTTCCGCCGTAATTACTTCGGGCATCAAGAATTAAATAGTCTTTATTAAGCGCGTTCTTATAAGCCATTGGAAGATTTGTCGTATATTCTTCAGACACACAACTGTTGAAACGAACATAATATGCGTTTGAAGTTTCTTTTTCAAAATAAGTTTTTCCGGCAGGGTCTACACTTTCGGTTGTTCCTTCATCATGTGCAAATGGCTGACGATATTCTAAATCATTAATCTTAAAATAAAAATGGCAGTCACAAATATACTGATCAAAAATTTTTATAAGGTCGGCATAGGTTTTGGTTTTAAAGAACTTTTTTTCTGTAAGCCCCTGCTCTTCCATTTCATCAAAACCAGCATAATTATCACTCAAGGTTTCCCAGATATAGGACAGTTCCGCTTTTGAGAGCTTATATTTTTTATTTTGATTGTTATTCTCTTTTGCAAAAACAACAGAGAACATCAGCAGGATTACGATAAATATAGTCTTTTTCATTTTATTTATATTAACATATCTTTGACGAACCGGACAAGCGATAGGAATAGCGCACGAAGTGCGTTCCGTAGCGAAGCGAAGGAATGGAGCCGAAAGGCGAAACTATGGATAGCGCGGTTTTTGCCGTAGGCAAAAATGGCCCAAGAGAATATAATTTTAACTTAGATTTAGGGTAAGAGGTCAGAAAAAAAAATGGACACACGAAGAGACAAGACAAATTATTATCTCGATATTGCAGAGGAAGTTTCTAAACGCTGTACATGTTTGCGAAGACATTATGGAGCTGTCATTGTTAAGAATGATGAGATTGTTTCTACAGGATATGTTGGTGCTCCAAGAGGTAGGGCAAATTGTACAGATCTTGGTTATTGTATCAGGGCAAAACTGAATATTCCACGCGGAGAGCGTTATGAGCTTTGCCGAAGTGTTCATGCAGAAGCTAATGCTATCATTTCAGCTCCAAGAGAAAGAATGATAGATTCGACATTATATTTGACTGGCCTTGAAGTGAGCGACAAATCGTATATCAAAAATGCAAACAGCTGTTCTATGTGTAAACGTCTTGTCATCAATGCAGGAATAAAAACTGTTGTCATCAGATTAAACCGTGATGAATATAAAACTATTGAAGTAGCTTCCTGGATCGAAAATGATGAATCTGTAGATGGCACTTTGGGATATTAAAAATAGTCACGTTGAGATGAGAAAGATTTTGTAATATCAAATTTTTTTGTTAAATAAAAAACCCCGGAACTGTGATTTTACAATTCCAGGGTTCTTCTAGTTTTCTAGATTAATCTATTTGATTTTGATAATTTCAACCTTTTTCAAAGTTGCATAATCTCCCCACCAGTTAATCATGAAACCATCTTTCAAAGCAGCTACGGCAATAACTTCAGAAACAGGAATTTCATTTACACCTGCTGCAGAAACATTTAATTTGTCTGCAAGAGAATTGTTTGCATATGCTGCATCATTGAAAGCTCCTGGGCCCCATCCTGCTTTTGAAGCATCATCAAGAGTATATGTTACTCTTACGATATAATCAGCAGCATTATCAGCAGTAATTGAATAATCTGACCACTTGAAGAATGTTCCATGCACTCCAGTTGCAACTACAGTTTCACCTGTGGCTTCTGATCCACCACCTGCTGGTTCATCTGTTGGTTTGTCACATCCTACAAAGAGTAATGAGAGTGCTGCAACCACTCCCAAAGCCAATAAAAATTTTTTCATAAGTTCCTCCTAAGAACCGAATTTTTTTTGTAATCCCTTTTGTTTTTTTTAGTTTTTTAGGATTACTTTTAATAAAGTATAAACCAGATTTTTTTAGAAAGGAAATTAAAAGATTTTAAAATTTTGTTATTATTAATAAAAAGTCACGCATAGTCGCATGTTAAACCTTTAACATCAACCTTGCAGGTAAAAAGACAGCCGTCGAATTTTCCTGTTTGATTTTTTCCGGAGGTTGTTATGAAAAGTGTATCCATGTCGTGGCCAAAGAAGCAGCAGGAAGTAACGTTTGTGGCATCTACGTTTACTGTTGCTAAAAGAGATCCGTCCTTTGTGCTTCGCTGTTCAATTCTGTGGCCGCCCCAAAATGCTACCCAAAGATTGTCCTGCGAGTCTATGCACATTCCATCAGAAATATTTTTTTCTACCTTGAATAAAATTTGTCTGTTTGAAATTTCGCCGGTTGCAAGATCATAATCATAAACAAAAACTGCATGCTCAAGAGAATCAGAAAAATAAAATTTTTTGCGGTCGCTGCTCCAGGCCATTCCGTTTGAAATTTTTGTGTCGGGTTGTTTGCAAATCACTTCCTCTTTATCAAGACAAAAAAGATTTCCGCTTGCCTCATGAATATCATCATCAACAGAAGAGCCAAACCAAAGTCTTCCTGAAGGATCTGCCTTGGCATCATTTGAACGCTGATAAGCTTTGTAATATTCAGAAAGATTTTTAATAAGTGTTGCGTTTCCATTTTCCAAAAGATAAAGTCCATCTGTTCCGGCAACAATGTAACTTCCCTGATTTTTTGAAGGAACAGCTGCGCCAACAGGTTTTTCAAAACAAAAGGATTTTTTTTCGCCAACAGGATTTACATCATCAACCTTTTGAGTAAAAACCATGCCTCGTGGAATATCAACCCAAGAGAGAGTCTTTGTTCTTATATCATAAAACGGTGATTCACCAAGCTCATATTTTTCTGTAGAAAAAACCTTTGCGGTGTAAGTTTTTATTTCTTCTTTCAATGACATGCTTGCCTCCTTTTTTATCATAACCGAATATTTTATTTTCTTTCAACCTGATTTTTTTCATGTTATACTGAATGCATGGAAAAAATAAAACTTGCTTACATTCGAAGTACCTGGGAATTGAGTAATGGAAAATACTGGACGGCTCAGGACATAAAAGGAAACCTTCTTACAGACCTGAATATTTCTTTTGCGCTCATAGACTCAAGCGGACAGGTTTATCTGAACAACAAGGATTATATTAAAAATCAAATAGACGCTCTGCAAACTTCGTACCCTGATTTACGAATAAATCTTTCAATCGGCGGCTGGGGAGCAGATGGATTTTCGGACGCAGCAAGCTGTGAAGAAAATCGCAGCATTTTTGTTCAGAGCACTCTTAAGCTTGTGAAGGAACTTAACCTTAATGGAGTAGATATTGACTGGGAATTTCCTGTAGGCCCTGATTGGGGACAACAAATAAAATCCCGCGCCGAAGATAAAGAAAACTACATTCTTCTTTTAAAGGATTTACGTGAAGCGTTTGATAAAGAAGAAGCCAATTGCAAAAAACATTTTTGTGTGACAACAGCTGTCCCTGCCTGGAGCTGGTTCCTTGAAAAAAATGATGTTCAAGCTGCTGCTCAAATTTGTGATTACCTTAATCTGATGTGCTATGACTACTATGGCCCATGGAGCGAAACAACAGGATTCAATGCAAGTCTTTTTACGAATCAAAATGATCCACGAGCATGGGGCACAGACCTCTGCGTAAAGCTTTATTTACAGTACGGAGTTCCTGCCGAAAAAATTGTTCTTGGAGTTCCAACCTATGGCTTTGCATGGCAGGGCGTTCCAGACAACGGTACTCACGGATTATTCCAAAAGCCTAAAGCTTTCTTAGGAAACTTTGATACAACCCAGCTTGAACAATTATACAGCCAGGGCTATGAAGATTTCTTTGATGAAACTGCAAAACAATCTTACAGATACAACAAAGAAAAAAAGATTTTTGCAACCTACCCTTCCAGGGATTTTATTGAAGCAGCCGCTGCCTTTACAAGAGAACAAAACCTTGCCGGTATCATGTACTGGGAATACGGCCACGACATGGAAGCAAAAGTTTTGCAGATGATAAATGATGAGATGCAAAAGCCCCGCAACTAAACTACAAAATGAAATTCACAATCACAACGTAACTGATTGTTCCAACAAGAATGCTAAGGATTGTATTTTTCTTCCACCAGTGAGTTAGAACAATAAGCAGGATTGAAATGATTTCTGGAAGACCATGAACTCCGCCTTTAAAATCTACAGACTTAAGACAAAACACAACAAGCATTCCCATAATTGAATATGGTAAAACTTTTCCCAGGTATGAAATGAACTCAGGTGTTTTTTTATCACCACGGAAAATTATAAAAGGTAAAAATCTTAGGAGCGCAGTAACAACAGCCATTATGATTATTGAAAGGATTGTGTTAGTCATTGCTAACCTCCTTTCGCTGCACAAGCTTCCAGACAGTGAGAACAACAAGAATCAAAATCATTGTTGGAATTAAAAACTTGTCTGCACCAAAAATCAAAAGACACAAAACAGAAGCAAGAACTCCTGCAACTGCCGCAAAGTGAGAATCGGAATGAAGCCACTGATCACAAAAGACTGTTACAAAAAGCGCAGTAAGTGCAAAATCAATTCCAACAATTGTGAACGGCAAAAGCTCTCCAAGAACACAACCAATCACGCTTCCACTAACCCACCAGCACTGATTCAAAAGCGAAACAAAAAAATAATAATCATGCTCAAAAGCTTTGTCGCCTTTATAGCCGTTGCACACAAGAGAATAAGTTTCATCAGTAAGGGCAAAAATCAGATATGGTTTTTTTGCACCCGCATCCTTATAGCGGTCAAGCATAGAAATGCCATAAAAAACATGACGTGCGTTAACCATGATTGTAGTTAACGCAACTGTAAGAAATGAAGCTGGAACGCCACTAATTAAATCAACAGCAACAAACTGCATTGAACCCGCAAAAATAAACAAGCTCATTCCAAGCACCCACAGCACTCCAAAGCCATGAGCATTCATCAAAAGTCCAAACGCAATTCCCAGAAAAACATAACCCGCCAGAACCGGGGTAGAAGCAATAAAGGCGTCTCGAAAAGCAGTCTTAATCCCAGCTGTTTTTGAAATATCCTTTTCCATAGATTGTATTATTATACAAAAGTATAAGAAGGGGGCAATAGCCCCCTATATGAAATTACAACGCTTCATTAATCTTCTTAACTTTGTTTTTGTAGTACATTGAAAAACAAATCCAGAAAATTACATATACTACAACGAACACACCAAACCAGATTAAAGTGCTGCCAACAGTGTGTGGGAACCAGCCGCACAAGAATCCTGCGATGTACATCACTATGCTTGTGATTACAAAATGAATGATTGTCTGGTGCAAAAGGCTCCACTCGTCCATTTCGAAAATGACTGTTGTTGATGCAAAGGTTGTACCTATAAGTCCTGTTAAGAAATACTGGATGATTACTGCGGCAATTTTTGTTCCTGCAAGTTCAAGTAAGCTTGTGCTAACTGCGTAGAAATTTCCATCTTTCATAAAAAGCGATTCGATTATCAGAATTGTTTGTCCGATAAACACACCATAAATAAATCCTAAAATTGCTCTCTTGGCTACTGCCTTTTTTATTTCATTCTTTGTCATAATAATATCTCCTGTTATTTGTTTGGGCTTTCTGAGGCTCTCGAAGTGCCTCTGCTCATCAAGATCCTATCCTTGATTTTGTTCATGTATCTTCTTGAAACTATTGCGACTTTTCCGTCTCCGTAATTTACTTTGATGATGCCCGAAAGTGACATATCAAATTTCTGAACCTTAGAAATGTTCACAATATCCGTGTTTGAAATGCGGATAAATTCTGTCCAGCCGCAGCGTTCTGCAAGCTCTTCAAATTCATACAGGCGCATTTTCAAAAGCAGTGGTTCTTCTTCGCTATCGCATTCCAGATAAACCTTTTTATCCATGCTGTAAATTCTTAGAAGCTCGTTCTGCTTAACCTGAATGCAGTAATCTCCATCCCATCCGGAAACTGCTGTGCTTTTTCCGCTTTCATCCATCATGCTGATTTTCTGAGCAATGTCTTTTATGCTGTCTGTTTCAGCCGGTGTATGAATTACGCAAAATGGTTTTTCGCATTGTTCAATTTTAATTTGTGTTTGCACAGTTTCCTCCTACTTAAAGCTTCTGTATCCTATTGTAAGCGATGGTGTACATTTTGAAAAGTTAGAAAGTGCACCTGAAGGCTGACCTATCAGGAATCGCTCAACGCCACCAAACTCAACAACAAATGCCATGTTGCTAAGATACTGGAACTCAAAGCCTCCACCAAATTTTACGCTCAACAAAAAAGGTTGTGTGTAGAACAAGTGGTCATCCCATCCGATCAAACCAAAGGCAGCACCTGCATAACCATAGGTTCGAACAATGAAACCATTACAGTTTGCACGTCCACCAAAAAGAAGCTTGTCTCCAATTTCGATTCCGCCAAAATCTACGAATCTATCTGTCGTAAGATTTCCGCTTCCTCCTTCGCCCTGCACAAAGAAACAATTTCTGAAGACAATGTTCTTTTCCTGCTTCAAAAGGTTAATTCCAAATTCGCCTGCGCCTCCATTGCAGTTTTCTTCCCAAATCCAGAATCCACCAGAAGTAGTTCTATAATTATATTCTGCACTTGAATACTCATTTGTATCCTCTTGTGCAAAACCAACACAGCAGAAACCTGCGACCAAAATCAAAGCAATAATTAATCTTTTCATGGTTCGCAGTATAACCCGGGACTTTTGAAAAAGGGGGATTTTTGAGATAAGTGGTAAAATATTGGGATAAGTGGTAAATAAAACAGATTCTGGAGCGAATTTGTTTTATTTACCAGTGGTGGGATTATTCGAAATCATCTGTGACGGTGTCGGATTTTGTGAAGCCGTTTTTTTCTGTTGAATACTTTGTGCCGCATTTATTAAAGGAAAAAGAACCACCTTCCAGTGTAATTTTGTGTTCTTTTGTTTCACCTTCACTGTCATCTGCAGTTGTATCTGTCTTCAATGCAACTTTTTTAATGTTCTCAAATTTGAAAGTTCCTGAGGCAATAGAAATTGTATTATCAGCTTTGATTCCATTTTTTGCATCTTTTAAAGTTGCTGTAAAAGTTTTATCTGCTTTTACCTCAAAATCATTACAATTTATAGCGGAATCTTTTGCTGGTCCAAATACGTAATTTCCGCTTCCCTTGAGTTCTATCTCATCACCTTTTACACCATGTCCGTTTTCGCAAGAAATGGTACCTGTACCTGAGCCTCCAATTTCAATTGCTTTTTCGCATAAAAAGGCTGCCTTTCCATAAGTTGCATCGGCAGCTCCTGTTACAGTAATTGTATTTGTTGTGTCTTTTTCGAATTTTATTTCAGTTTTTAATTCACCGTAAATTACAGCCTTACCTTCTGTGTTTTTAAGATTTGCGTTATTAAGAACAATTACAGTTCCCTTTGTTTTATTAATAATCTGACCTTCAAAATCACCAGTGATTGTGTATTTCAATTCTCCTTCTTCTGGAGCAAGTGTGATTGTTTTACCATCTTCGCTGATTGTAATAGTATTTTCTTTACCTTCTGGTGCAGTTATTGTATAAGCAGGAGTTTCCGGTGTTTCCTGAGATTCTTGTGCTCCATTTGTTCCCTGATTTTCTTCCGCATTATCCGACTCAGGCTTACAACCAAACATAAACATTGCAGCCGCAACGCATGTAAACAAAACTAATTTTCTTGCAAAAAGTCTTTTCATAAATCCTCCAGGGCCCTTCGACAAGCTCAGGGACCACATTAAAAAATCTCAAGAATCACATTAAAAGAGAATCTTTATATTATTATACTCTGTTTGCTTGAATTTTGAAAATTTAATTTTCTTGACGATTCTCGCGCCACGTTATTATATTCACATATATGAAGATACTTATTTTATCATGCAACACTGGTGGTGGACATAACTCCGCCGCAAAAGCAATTAAAGAAATTTTTGATGCAAAGGGTCATACCTGCGAAATCACAGATGTACTCGCGTTTGGAGGACAAAAAGCCTCTGATCTTGTTTGCGATGCATATATTGAAATTGTAAAAAAGACGCCGCAGCTCTTTGGAAAAATCTATGAAATGGGAACAAAGATGGGCCAGCTCACTCAGGAAAATACAAAGCTTCGTTCCCCAGTTTATCTTGTAAACAAGCTTTATGCCGATGCTCTTGAAGATTACATAAAGCAAAATGAATTTGATGCAGTTGTCTGCGTTCACATTTTTGCAGCCGAGGCAATGACAAACCTTAAAAAGCATCACAGAATAACAATTCCATTCTATTTTGTTGCAACAGATTATTACTGTTCACCAATGCTAGAAGAAACAATTCCGAATGCAATTTTTATTGCACACAAAGACAGCACCTTCACTTATATAAATCATGGAATAGATAAAAAGCTTCTTGTTCCAGCAGGCATCCCTGTTTCGCAAAAGTTCCTTACAAAAAAAGATAAGACACAGGTTCGCGAACAGTTAGGCTTGGCTAACTCAGATCAGGTCTTCCTTCTTATGAGTGGCAGCATGGGCTTTGGCGATTTGATTGATACAACAAAATACATTTTTGAACACGGCAACGAAAACACCAAAGTTATAGCAATCACCGGTAACAATAAAGATTTATATAAAAGTCTGGAAAAAGAATTCAAACACGAAACTCGTCTGATTCTCGTTGGATTTACAGATCAGGTTTCTGATTACATGGATGCCAGCGACGTTCTTCTTACAAAGCCAGGCGGACTTTCAAGCACCGAAGCTTTAGCCAAAGGAATTGCAATAGTCCACACAGCTCCAATCCCAGGCTGCGAAAGTGAAAATGTTCAGTTCTTCACCGAGCATCATCTTTCCCTTTGTGCCCAGGATCCATCTGACGCAGGTCGAATTGCAGTAGCTCTTATGAATGATTCTTTCATGCGCGACCAGATTCTCGCCGCCCAGGATCACTTCAGATGCCAGAACTCCGCTCAGCAGATTGTGGAATTTATTGAATCTAAAAATTAAGAAAGAAAAACTGCTCGCAACTATCGCAGATAATTTTGAAAAATAACTGTTGTCTTTAGTTTACCAATATTGTAAACATGTATTGACTTATTCCAAAACACTGTTATACTATTCTCATGGCAATGAACAACACAATAAAGGCTCTTAGAGAGCAGAACAATTATTCTCAATCAGCAGTTGCTCAATTCCTGGGCATTTCCCGACAGATGTATATCAAATATGAAACCGGACTAGTTGAGCCTCCTGTTAAAATTGTTTCTGAACTGGCACATTTTTATCATGTAACGTATGACACCATTATTGATGATTCTTTAGGAAATAAAAAAGGAATTTATGAAATTTCAAAAGAACCTGTTTTAGAAGTACACAGCTCTGTCCCTCAGTATAGAGCTGCACACAAGCCACAATCAATGTATTTAAAATCAATTGTCGAAATGCTACCAAAGCTTATTTATAGTGAGCAGCTTATGGTTTTGGAAATGATTGCTGAAATGGTAAGAAATTCGACTGAGGAAAAAATTATGCCAGATAAAAAAATGCAAGCTTTTGAAGATTTACTATCATATACAAAAAGCTTGAATATTAAATCCGACGGCAAAAAGATGACAAGGCAGGAAATTTATGAAAGAAAGTAAACAAGTCCAACAAGGAAAAGTTTTTCTTGATTCAAATATTCTTGTCTATTTTGTCGATCAGCACGATAGTAAAAAACAAAAAATCGCCGAAGAATTGATAAAAAATTCTGTTGAAAGGAAAACAGGTATTTTGTCTACACAAAGCCTTCAAGAATTTTATTCTGTTGTTACAAGAAAATCTCTTTGCTCAAAAGAAGAAGCAAAAAACATCGTTGAAAAATTCAAAAACACTCTTCCCGTTACACAAATTTCTGTTTCACATATTTTAAAAGCAATAGATATTAGTATTCAGACTCAGTTTTCTTTTTGGGATTCGCTTATTGTTTCTGCGGCACATTCTTCTGGTTGTGTGATTGTTTATTCCGAAGACATGAGCCACAACCAACTTGTAAATGGTGTAAAGATAATTAATCCTTTTATAAATTAACTTAGCCCCTTGTATACAAAACACTAGGCCTTCCGCCGGTACCATAATTGATTTCGGCGGTAATAACACCCTTCTCTTCCAGATAGTTCATATAATGGCGCGCAGTTACAATTGAAATGCCAAGCTTCTCTGCTATCATTCCAACTGTGTGCCAGCCTTCGTTTTGTTCAAGATATTCTTCTATCAAAAGAAGTGTTTTCTTTTGTATGCCTTTCGGGAGTTCCTGCTGGTCAATGTCGTTTTGTTTGGCTACGGAATTTTCTCCTGCATTTGAAATCATGTTATCAATGCTGGACTGATCAAGAATATTATTTTTTGAAAGGATTGTGTGGTGCGCTACAAACTTTTCTAACGCAACCTGAAAGCGCTCAAAGGCAAACGGCTTTATAAGATAATCGATTACACCAAGATGCATTGTCTCTTCAATTGTGGCAGAATCGTTGGCAGCTGTTACCATAATAACTTCGGCAGCAATTTTTTTCTCACGGATTTTTTTCAGGGTTTCAATTCCGTCCATGTAAGGCATAAACACATCGAGCACAATCAGATCTACCTTGTTGGCTTCCAGAAACTCAAGAGCTTCCTGACCATTTCTGCACGATGCTGCAACTACGAACTGCGGATTTTTGCAAACGTATTGTTCGTTTATCATTGCGACCATTGGATCGTCTTCAACAATTAAAACCTTGTATTCCATTTATTCTGCCTGACCGTTTATCCTTACCATAAAACAGGTGCCCGCTCCCGCCTGCGATTCAAACGAGATTTCTCCGCCAAGGTGCTCTATCAAAAGCTTGGTGTGATATAACCCTACACCACGACCATCTCCCTTTGTAGAAAAACCGTTTTCAAAAACATGCGGTTTTACTTCATTAGGAATTCCCTTTCCCGAATCTTTGACTGTAATCAAAAGAGAACCAGGCTTTGTCATAACACTAAAGTTAAGCTCGTTCTGCCTATTGTTCTTACTTTCACTATGCTGCATCTCATTCATAGAATCAAGAGCGTTATCTATTAAATTACCTGTGATTGTAACAAGCGCCTCTGACGGAATATCAATATCCTGTGAACAAAAATGAAGATTTGAATCAAGAATAAATTTTACATTGCATTCCGAAGCGCGTGCAATTTTACCGATGAGCAAAGCGGCAAAGCTTGCGTTGTCAATTGAGTTCATCACGCGGCTGATTGTCTCTCGCTGGATGATCGAAATATTTTCGATGTACGACTGCGCCTTCTCATATTCACCAATCTGAATTAGTCCAAGAATTACATGAAGCTTGTTTGTAAAGTCGTGATTATTTGCACGCATTGAATCAACAAGAAATTTTGTTCCTTCAAGATCTTCAGCAAACTCCAGAAACTGACGTTTTATTTTTTTGGAAAGTGTTGCGCTTATTGCAAGCTCAATCAAAATTGCCGCAAGAGTAACGACAAGAAAAAGCAGGACTGTTCTTATGGTAACACTGCGCATAGAAGTCCGCAGCTTTATAATCATAATAAAGCCTTCGTAATTTCCGTCGTCATCATAAATTGCAGAATAGGTTCTACGCTGCGGGCCGGAAGGACCTGTATTATTTTCAGTCAAAAAATCAGAAGACATTGTAGAAAAATCAGGATGTGTTCCGTCAAACTGTGTATCAATTAATTCGTGATGTGCGTGGTAAACACGGTTATTATTTTTATCGACAATCGAAATTACATCAATATCTGGTAAGTCCTGGACAACCGAATCCATGTAGCTGATTAGCTCAGGCTTACTCATATCCTTTGCAAAATGATAAAGTCTCGTAACAAGCTCCGAGGTATCCTGCAGCGACTGATTAAATGCTTTGTCATTCGAAGAAATATTTATTGTCATTCCACCAACAGTAAGCAGAATTGTAATTCCAATAATTAAAGCAAGCTGATTTCTTTTTATTTCTTTTCTAAGTGCATTCAGAGTCTTTCGGCTCAAGGTTGTTTTCATAATTCCATAATATAGTAAATTTCATTTTTCGGCACACTTTTGAAAGTTAAAAAAATTTGCTTTTGAAAAGTAAAGAAAATCTGCACGCAAAAAACATTTTAAAACTTTCAAAAAATTGAACGCTTTTTATTTTGCGATATTATGTTCGTAAACTAAGTGATGAGCTTAGAAGCGAGGAAAAATAAAATGGAATTTGGACATCTTTTTGAAGCATTGATGCTGATTTGTTTTGGGTTTTCATGGCCTTTAAATGTTATCAAGGCATACAAAGCCCGCACCGCAAAAGGAACAAGTCTGGCATTTATCTTCTTAATAATTACCAAATATCTTGCAGGCATTACAGCAAAGTTTATAAATCATCAGTTTAATTACGTGC
>JAEEGL013497854.1_pt1 | contig 13036 bp, 8 predicted proteins | sample 9134231 | NCBI WGS metagenome assembly JAEEGL01 (sample SAMN16246548, study PRJNA631951) | gut metagenome | biome: gut microbiome; feature: rumen; material: fiber-attached | host: Bos | place: Iran: Karaj | collected 2018-10 | reverse complement strand
GGAGCCTGTGGTTGGCAAGCCTGAAGACGAGACTACTCTTACACCTGAAGATATAGAGATAGTAAAAGAGCAATACGAGATTCTTGCAAAAGACATGCTCCGCCGCGAAAAAGAAGGTCATCCTATTACCTTCTATCACTATATGCTCGATCTTACCGAGGGGCCTTGCATTTACAAGAGGATATCAGGCTGCGGCTCAGGTACCGAATACATGGCTGTAACCCCATGGGGCGACCTGTACCCATGCCATCAGTTTGTAGGAGAGGAGTCTTACAAACTTGGAGACGTATTTAACGGCGTAACAAATGATGCCGTAAGAGAAGAATTCAGAAGCTGCAACGCTTATGCCAGAGAAGAATGCAAAAACTGCTGGGCTAAGCTTTATTGCTCAGGCGGTTGCGCTGCCAACGCTTTCCATGCTTCAGGTTCAATAAGAGGCATTTATGAGCCCGGCTGCGAGCTTTTCAAGAAACGTATTGAGTGCGCAATAATGATGCGAGTAAGTGAAAACAGTGAAAAACAGTAAGACGCCTATATTGGATTTTCTAACTGAATATGCGGCTTCAGATACCGCAAGACTTCATATGCCGGGGCACAAGGGAATGGCTCCTGCCTGCGTACCTGCGGCGCTTTCCGCGATGTATCGCTTTGATATCACAGAAATAGCAGGGGCAGATAACCTTTTTGCCCCTGAAGGTATAATAGCCGCAAGCGAAGAGGCTGCAAGCAGGATATTTGGCGCTGCAACTTTTTATAGCTGCGAGGGCTCAAGTCTTGCTATCAAAGCCATGCTCTATCTTTCCTTAAAGCATTTTGATAATGTGGCAGAAAAAAACGCTTCTTTTAGGTCTGCCCTTATAGCCATAGGGAAAAACCACAAGGCTTTATATAACGGAGCTGAGCTTTTAAATATTTCTGTAGAGCATACAGACTCTGTAAATGACGGCCTTGTATCAAAGATAAAGGAACTTAAAGCAGGTGGCTATACCGTAATCGGCGTATATGTTACTTACCCTGATTACTTTGGAAATGTAACAGACCTCAAGTCCATAAAGCAAGCTATCCTTCCTTTTGATGTACCTCTTCTTGTAGACGGGGCACATGCAGCTTACTTTAAGTTTTTAAAGGGCGAGTTTGCAAAAAACTATCCTCACCCTATAGATTGCGGTGCTGATATGGTATGCACTTCAGCGCACAAAACCCTTCCTGCACTTACAGGGGCAGCTTATCTGCATATTTCAGACTCCTTAAAAGATGTTATCCCACTTGCAAAGCACGCCATGGATATATTTGGCTCCTCAAGCCCCTCTTACCTTATTATGGCATCTCTTGACGGAGTAAACGGCGTAGCAAAAGAATTTGAAGAAAGTCTTGAAGGCTTTTGCCTTAAGGTAAAAAAGCTTAAAGAAGAGCTTGCCGATATGGGTTTTGACATAGCAGTATCTGACCCTATGCGTATTACCGTAAGAAAGCCGGAGCGCTTTAACGGCAGCGACTTTGCAAATGCTTTGCGAGAGCACGGCTGCGAGCCTGAATGCTTTGCAGATGGCTACGTGATCCTGATGCTTTCCCCGTATAATACGGATAAAGACCTAAAAAAGATCAAAGAAGCCTTTGAGAGCCTTCATGAAGGCAGAGTTACGCAATCCCCTCAGGGCAAATGCTACGATTGCCTTGATAATTTTTCATAAAAAATCCGGGCCATTCCCCAAAAAGAATGGCCCTCTTTTCTATCCTTTTACAGCTCCATCTGCTATCCCTTTTAATATCTGTTTTTGAAACAGCGCATAAAAGCCAATCACAGGTATGGCCGCCAAAATAAGCGCACTTAAAATAGCCGTCCAATCACTGCTATATTGCCCAAATAAAGTATTGGTCGAAAGCAGCAACGTATATTTTTTATTACTGGAAAGAACAATGAGTGGCAGTAAAAAATCATTCCATACCCATAAAACATTGGTGATGCAAATGGTTGTAGTTATCGGCTTAAGCAAAGGCATGATCACATAAAAAAAAGTCTGAATACTGCTGCTACCGTCTATTCCTGCTGCCTCTTCAAGTTCCATAGGTATCCCTTTTACAAAACCGTGATACAAAAAAATAGCCATGCTGACACCAAGCCCGGCGTAAACAAGCGAAAGACCTAAGAGTGAATTTTTTAAATGCAATGTCAAAGTCACCTTATATAGCGGAATCATGATTGAACTAAAAGGTATAAGCATTGAAAAAACAAATAGGCTAAATATGATTTTTGAAAGTCTGGTTTTCGTTCTGCTAAGTTTCCAACCGGCAAGTGCAGAAAACAATATCATAAGCGAGACACTGACAGAAGCTAACAGCACCGTATTTCCTAAACTTCTTAAATACTTCATTTTTTCAAATGTCCTGATATAGTTTTCAAAATGTATTCTATCCGGAAGACTGATCACGTTGGTTAAAAGCTGTCCGTTGGTCTTAAATGAATTCATAAGCGCCATTAAAAGAGGAAAAAGTGTGTACATAGCACCTATGATCAAAAACAGGTATACAAATATATTTACCATCATATTTTTCCTTTTCATAGCTCAGCCTCCCTTCGTTTTGTTAGCCTTAATTGCAGCATAGTCACCATAAGTACTATAAAAAAGAGTACAGTTGATTTTGCTGTCGCATATCCATAACGAATATTGCCTTTAAATGCTTCTTCATATATATTTATTGCAGCAGATTGAGTTGCTCTTCCGGGGCCCCCGCCTGTAAGCGCATATATGACGTCAAAAACCTGAAACCCGGAATTTAAAGCCCAAAAAATACAAATCGTTACCGCATGACCTATCAAAGGAAATGTGACTTTCCAAAAAATTTGCCATGCGTTTGCTCCGTCAAGAGATGCTGCAGATTTAAGCTCTGTTGGTACCCCTTGAAGTGCCGCCATGTAAATGATCATCAAATAACCCACTGCTCCCCAAGCAGCCACTATAATTATTGCCAAAAAAGAATATTTTGGATCACCTATCCAAGATTTATCAAGGAATTTTAAATTCCAGTTATCTGCCATATAATAAAGAACCTTTGTAAAAATAAACATCCACATATATCCCCCTATGACCATACTGATCATATTTGGCATATAAAATACAGTTCTGAAAAATCCTTTCCCTTTTGGTCTGCTTTCTATAGCTACCGCTAGAATAAGCGCCACCACATTTGAGACAACAACTATAGCCAGCACATATTTTAAAGTAAACCTCATTGATCCCCAAAAATAACTATCATCTAAAATCTCTCTAAAGTTTGATACCCCCACAAATTTATATGTCTTGGTAATCCCGTTCCAATCGGTAAGAGCGTAAAAAAAGCCGGAAATTGCCGGATAAAGTTTAAAAACGAAATACACCAATAATGCCGGAGCGCAGAAAAGCAAAAGACTCCGATTTGGGTGTTTTTTATTCATGTATATAACTCCTTTTTGAAAAAATATAAAAGAAGAGAGGGAGAAGAACCTCCCCCTCTCCATATCCTTATTCTAGTTCAAAGAATTAGCGTTTTTAAAGGCTGCATCTAATCTTTCGATAATATCATCTACGGTAACAGTTCCTACATAGTATTCCTGTAAAAGTTTACCCTGTTCATCTGTAACAGAAGATGGAAGTACCAGATCCTGATACGCTTTTCCTCTTGCGACATATTCTGAAGCCTCATCAACCCAAGATGAAGACTCATAGTTATGACATGAAGCAAGCGGATTGAATGAACACGACTGGAATAATTCAGATGAGTCATTGTCATCAAGCACATAGTTTGCGAATTCTAAAGCAAGATCCTTGTTCTGAGACCCCGGATATACTGCAAGTGTTGTTGATGTAGAAAGATTTACACGTGTACAATTAGGGTCATCGTTTATAGGAAGGGCAAACACCCCAAGCTTCATATCAGGATTTGTTTCCATTATGGTATTAGCTGCCCAGGTTCCCTGAACGTACATAGCTGCTTTTCCGATAGCAAAATCAGCTGATCCGGCCTCAGAGCCCTCTTCCATGGCACGATCTGTTCCGTTTTGCATAATAAGATCAATAACATCAAAGATTTCTCTTACTTCAGCATAAGAACCTTCATCCTTATACATACGATCAAGCCAGTCTGTAAGTTTTCCGCTTACTATATCTCCAAGCGTAAGTCCGGTCATAAGCTGTGGTACCCACTGCTCCTGAAAGGCAAGCATGAAAGGTGTAACTCCGTTGCTGTTTAAAGTCTCACAGATACTCTTTAAATCACTTAAAGTTTCCGGCGGAGTAAGATTATACTGCTCAAAGATATCTCTGTTATAAAGAACTCCCCATGCCTGGCTCTCGATAGGAACCGCAAGTAGCTTACCATCCACCGAAACCGTCGATCTTACATTTTCGTAAATCTTACCGGCAAGCTTCTCACCTGAAAGATCGGTAAGATTTCCTGCCTTATTGTAAGTTCCGATATTATTAGAGTGAAGCGTAAAAAGATCCGGCGCATCATCGCCTGTCAGTCTTGTTTGAAGAATTGTCTCATACTGATCAGAACTTGGCATTTCAAGATTAACCGTTACCTTGATGTTCTTTTCAGCCAGCATTTTTTCTTCAAACTTCTTACAGTAGCTTTCCCATTGGTCCATATACTGAGGAAAACTCATCATAATATTAAGTTCAGCTTCCTTAGGAGCTTCTTCTGTTGCTCCGGTATTTTTCACTACACCGGTTTCACTGGCTGTTTTACCACTTTCTTTTGTGTCGGTGCTTTTTCCACCGCAAGCTGTCATAGATAACACCATAACACCTGCCAGAATAAGTGCCATTATTTTTCTTAGTTTCATTTTGTTCCTCCTCACAATCTTTGTGTGTTTTGATGATGTGAGTATATCAGACAAGCTTTTAAAAAACATTTTCCAAAACTGACATTATTTATTGTCAGTTTTTAACCCTTCCCGCATATCTCCCGGGGTAATTCCATAATATTTTTTGAAATTTTTATAGAAATGAGCCTGGTCCATGTAGCCTATCATAGCGCCAACTTCTCTTAAAGGCACTTTATACTTAATGATTAATTCTTTTGCTTTTTCCATCCGAATCATTAAAACATATTCAGAAAAACCTATCTTCTGATCGTTTTTAAAGATTTTGCTTAAGTATTCTTTGCTGATATGAAAATGATCGGCTGCTTCTTCAAGTGTAACTCCTTCTTTATAGTGTTCTTCAATATACCTGCGAACACTATCGGTATCCATACGTGTTTTCTTGCTTTCCCTTTCTTTTACGTAATCAATCGTTTTTTTAAACAAATTTCCTATAAAGTCTAAGATGTCTTTTAGTTTGCTTTCCCTGCCAAACACGTATACATCTCCGGTTCCGTTTAAAACTTCTTTTTTGTTATAAGAACTTTGGCTTATATATCTTTGCCAAACTCCGATAAGGCTGTAATAAATACCAATCTGAATAAATTGAGTTGGGCATTCGCCCTCGTATTCAGAGATGAGAGTTTTAAGACAACTAAGCCCCTCATCTATTTTTGATGAATTACCGATACTAATATTTATCTCAAGTTCATTAAGTATCTTGTTAAAATCTTTTTCCCATGCCTCCGGTGGGAATTCAGCTTTAACTCTTAGTTCGCCGGTATCTTCATTTCTGTTTAACTCTTTAAGGCAGTTTTCAAGCTGACGAGTAAGTTCTTCAGGTTTAACAGGTTTAAGAAGATAATCTACCACTCCAAGTTTGAGTGCTTTATGGACATACTCATAATCTTCATAACCACTTATAACTATAGCAGGTGCCATTATCGATTCATCTCTCATAAGCTGAATAAGGTCTAAGCCCGTAAGTCTTGGCATCCTTACATCTGTTATCACTATGTCAGGTCGTACGTTTTTAACTAAAGACCAGCCTGTTTCTCCATCAGAAGCTTCCCCCACAACTTCAAGTCCAAGTTTTTCCCATGGTCCAAGAGATCTGATAACATTCCTTGTCCAAGGTTCATCATCTATTATCACTACTTTGTACATTTTGTTCCCCCTGTTCTTTTATAGCTTTAGTCAGAATTGTAACTACCGTCTCTCTATATTGGTCACTCTTTACCGACAGCCCATACTTATCCGAATCCCCATGAAGGCGTAGTCTTGAATGTACATTTCTTAATCCTATATGAGAATTAAGTTGCATAGAGTTATCTGCATCACTCTTTAATGCTTTATTTACCTCTTCAAGCCTTTTGGGCGTAAATCCAACGCCGTTATCTATCACTTCTATCTTCAGATTCCCATCTTCATTTATTCGGCTGACAAATCTGATAACACAATCTCCTGTTTTATCTGAAAAGCCATACTCAAAGCTGTTTTCTGCCAACGGTTGCAAAATTAGTTTTGGCACCAGAAGGTCAAGGGTTTCTTCTTGAAAATCAAGTTCCATTCTTATCCTGCCACCAAAGCGTTCGTTTTGGATCATTATATAGCTCTTAAGATATTCTGCTTCTTCAGACAGTTTAACCATTTCCTTTGAAAAGCTTAAGGAGTATCGCATAATATCGCATAATGCAAGGGTTATCCTGTATATTTCGGGTGCATCGTGACCAAGCGCCATTCCACCTATTACCTGAAGGGTGTTATACATAAAATGTGGATTTATCTGAGCTTGCAGTGCCCGAAGCTGCGCACTTCTTTTAGCAATCTTGCTTTGGTATTCTTTTTCAATAAGTTCTTTATTTCTGGCGATCATAAGGTCAAAGCTTTCCTGTAAAACACCTATCTCATCGGTTCTTTGACTTGATTGTCTGCTATTATAATTATCAAGTTTGAGATTTTGCATCTCTTTTGACAGCTTAGTGATGGGCTTACTGATCAAGGCAGAATAACCCACAGAACATACAATCCCAATGAAGGCAGTTGCGCAGGCTATGAATATTCCCATCATTAACGTAGGTAACAATGTCTCAGAGATGGTTTTTTCCGGAACTGCCACCAAAAGTTGTAGTTTTCCCCTTCCAATCGGTCTGTAAAACCAAAATCTCTCATTATAGAGTGTTTCCTTTTGTTCACTTTCAGAAAGCATTTTTCTTACATGAGCTACTGTGCTCTCAGAAAGTTCGTATTCTTCACCATAATCTGCCTCAATGATATTTCCCATATCGTTAAGTATCATTATTGACTCTTCAGGAACTGATTTAATCTCATCTAGCAGTTTTTGAAGTGCATAAGGCCGAAGATGCGCTACCATAAGTCCTATGGGGCTATTATCTTCAAAACGGTATATTTGATGTACCTCTAAAATTTCTTTTTCTGTTCGGTAGAAAACGAGATTCTTCTGAAGATTATCATCATGATCTTTCCAGAAATCAAGTCTGCCTCCTGTCTTCTCCATAGTGGCGCCTGAACGTTCCGCTATCAGCACTTCACCTTGTTTATAATTGTATAGTTCAATTGAATTAATACTACTATCTATGCTAATGATTGAGTTTAGCGCTGTTATAAGTACCCATCTATCATCGTAATTAAGTTCTTTGTCTGTCACACACCAATTGATCAGCTTCTCTCTGACATTTTTATCAGTTTCAAAGCTATAAATCTGTTTAAAAGTGTCCTGCATTTCTACGTTTAGCCTGTCCTGCAGCCAGCCGCTACTCATCCTGTGGTAATATATCAGTTGATCTCTTGCTTTATTGTAATTAACCGTTAACGCGATTGCTGTAACCAAAGCTATAGGTATCACTGTAAAGACCAGCATATAATATAGCAATTTCTTCCTGATAGACAAATTCTTAAACCATTTGATCATTCTCAACCTGAACCTCCAACACATACCCTTATAATCCATTTCATCACATTGTATTATATCACGGAATTTACTGATATTAAATCGTTTTAAATTGGTTGTTTTTAATGTATGCGTTGTATATTATTAATGTCATTTAATATAACCGAAAACAGATATTTCAAAAAAAGAAAATCAAAATGATTACGTATATACAATGTTTTTCTTTTATTGCCATGTTATTATCTTACTACCATAAAAAAACAAGGAGAAAAGTAATGATGAAAATGAAAAAAAATCTATGCATCATCCTCTCTCTGCTTTTATGTGTTGGTTTGTTAAATGTCCCAACACGTGCAGAAGGAGCCCAGTTACCAATGTCGCTATTACATATTGAAGGTAATCGCATCTACAACTCTCAAGGTCAACAACTGACCCTTCGCGGAACCAATCTTGGAGGGTGGCTTATGCAGGAAGGTTGGTTGTCACCTCTTGGTTCAGGTGAACTAGATCACGCTTACATCACTGAGATTATCGCATCATGTACTAATGGAGAGCACACTTCTTATTTAGCTTATGATACCAATACCTCAAATGGAATAGTAACCAATAATCTTAATACTTATTGGCAGTCTGACCGCGCACAAGACAATGACAACATGGAACTGAAAATTGTATTAGACAAAGCAAGAACATTTGACACCATCGTTGTCGAAACCGATCCAGCGCATACCGGCGACTATCTTAGAGGAGGAATTGTATGGATAAGTACCGATGGATACTCTGATTGGCATCAAGTCACAGACTTAAAAATTGACGAAAGCAAAAAACAGCTTGGAATCATTACTATCAAAACGGGTGAACAAACAGCTAAATACATTTCTGTCAAGCCTTCGAGAGCATCAGAAAATGGTCAGTGGTGGGCTGTAGGAAATATCAGTCTATGCATGTCAGACGAGTATTCAGTAAGAAACAATCTTATTCGAAGGTTTGGCGAAACACAGGCTAATCAACTTATCGCAACGTTTCAATCAAATTGGATTACATCGGAAGATATAGCTCATATAGCCGAAATGAATATGAACTTTATTCGTGTTCCGGTTTATTGGATGGATTTTGCTCTTAAAGACGGTACCATACGTACTGATTCTAACAGTGGATTTGCTAGACTTGATTGGCTTTTAGCTGAATGCGCGCAGCACGGAATTTATGTATTAATAGATTTCCATGGTGCACCGGGTGGAGCAAATGGATGGGCAAGCAGTGGTCAAGCAGGTACAATCCCTACTGAACTTTTCGTCGGAGATTCTGAAACAGTTGAATGGAATAGACGCACAACACTGAATATATGGTCAGCAATCTCAAGCAGATACAGAAATAATACCACGGTTGCAGCTTATGGACTATTAAATGAGCCTGTACTTTCATTTAGTCCTGATTCTCATTTAGATGGGACAAAATATTGGTTTTTAAACGAGATTTATAATACTGTCAGAGCCAATGATCCAAACCATATTGTTATTTTTGAAGAATTTGGTGATTGGAGTATAGCCCAGAATCGACCCGAACGGCAAAACTGGACAAATTATATGTTTGAAAAGCACCCATATGATATGGCTAACGCCTCCAGTTGGGATGCTCAAAAGTCATTGGCAAACAACACTGTTTCTTCCTTAAGTAACATTCAGCAAACCTGGAATATACCGGTTCTTGCCGGCGAATTTTGTCTGTATTACTTTAATGATATATGGGACGATTTTCTCTCCGACATGAATCGTCAAAAAGTTTCCTGGACTAACTGGAGTTATAAGGTTCGAGGTACAAAGTTCGAAGGCGGCGGCGGAAACTGGGGATACTATAATACTTATTCCGGAATTGACCCCGATATAATGCATGACTCATATAATCAAATAGCAACAATTTGGGCTGGAACCAGAACTTCAAACTCTTTTATCCCTAACACTCCGTTAATCAACATTGTATCAGCACGCGCTAACGGAAGCACTAATTATCCTTATGTTGCTCTGCCAAGGAATACTTGGACTGTATCTGCGACTAATACCAGTCAATGGAATCCAATATCTAATATGATTGATGGATCAGAAGATAGTATGTGGAGTTCAGGTACACTTCAGTCAGCCGGTCAATTTGTTACTATAGATTTTGGGCAACCTGAAAATTATGATAAAATAGAGCTTTTATCATCAGGAGATGATTTTCCGGGATATTATAAAATATCCAAATCCGACGATGGTATTAATTTTACGGATGTAACGCTGAACAATGTAGATATAGGATTTGGAGCAAAAATGGTACTCCTTCCATCTACTCCGCAACGTTCAAGATATATAAGAATAACGCTCACCGGAGAAAAAGATAAATGGTGGGCAATCAAAGAGTTAAATGTATACTGGAGAAATGTAAACTAATCTCATCTTACATATGCAAAAATACCCCATCTTATAATCACTTGTTCAAGAGTGATTTACTAAGATGGGGTATTTTTATCTATGCCGATATGCTCTTTAATTCTTTCTTGTTTTTGTACATCTCCTTGTCGGCGCGGTCAAATATATCAGATACGCGGTTGTCGGTGTTGGGGTCGTATTCGGCATACCCTGAGGCCAGTATCGGCCTTTTTCCGATCCTTTGGTTGCATTCTACCTGGTCTCGCAGTTTTTTAAAAAGTTCATACCTTACAGGAAAATCGTTGCCTCGAACAAAGACCACGAATTCATCTCCGCCTACCCTAAATACCGGGCTATGCTTAAATATATCGCAAAGAAGCTTTGCAGATGCCTTTATATATTCATCGCCTGCAGCATGGCCTTCCGTGTCGTTAATACGCTTAAGATCGTTAGAATCGCACACCACAAGGGCAAACGTAAGATAATCCATTCCGTTTTCCATGTTTGTCTGAACCGACCTTTCAAGTTCCCTATATGCCGTCTTATTCTTTATGCCTGTTAGCTCATCTCGCCTTGCAAGCTCTTTCTCTGTATTCAGCTCTTTAAGCTGCTGTTTTTCTTTTCTTACCTCGGCATCAATGTTTTCAACACATATGATAAAGTGACAATCATCAGCAGTTTTGTGCGCGGTCATACGGGTGTATTTTGCCTTTCCGTTTACCATAAGTCTGTAATCAATGCTGTAGCTCTTATGTATCTCAAAATTCGAGATCATGGCATCCTTGTTAAGAAATCCGATAACAAGGTCCTGATCGTTTTTATGAACTATCTTACCGCAGTTTTCTTCGGATTCAGCAAAGAAATCATTGCCGATCTTACCAAATTTCAGCTGTCCGTATATGTTGTTAAACTCATAGCTTACGTACTTTGAAGTTGCCCTGTCGATGTAGTATACCACATCGTAGTTGGAAGCCAGTCCCGAAACAATATTGTCGTAGATCTCTTTTTCTCTCATTTCGCGGGCTTCCACAAAGGAGTGGACTACGCAGGTTCCGACAATAAGTCCCATGGAATAGCATGCAAAGTCGTAATTAACTATCTGCATTATCAGGAAAAATTCCATCACAAGTGTGTTAACTCCGGCCACATAATAACGCGTCTTCTCGGATTCCGGAGCTTTTCGTGCAACAAAAAGAACATAAAAAGCTGTAAACATGTATAACGCACTCTGTAATATGAAAATGAGATGTCTTCCAAACTGAGCAATATAAACATTTGTATCAGATAATGTAAAGATAACCGGATAAAACAAGTTGACGCCAAGGCACAGCACACTGAAGTCAAACAATCCCCAGACAAGATGAAGTATTAATTTGCTGCAGGTGCTTTTACTGTCAAGATTGGCAACAACGTAACGCATCCAGGTCAGCATGGTAAGAAAAATAGTCAAAAAATACAACAGATTATTTGTGTAAAAAAGCGTACGAATCCCGGGGATACTTCGGTTTTGATCGATCAATCCCCATGCAATATCCATAATGTAGTAAAAAGTATTTGCAATAATAAACAGACTGTAGAAATAGGTCGCTCTTTGCTTTTTTCTCCCATTAAAGTAAACACGAAGATTCTTAAAAATGTCGCGGTTAATTATTAAATTTAAGATCAGTGCCAAAACACCTACGCTTGAATATAGCATGCAGCTATCATCCCTCCGAATATCTGCGTCAAAAAATACCATCACATTATTATTATAACATTTTACTTTCACTGAATATATACCTTTTTAGCAGTGATTTGGGCCTTTTATCTTTTTTTTTATGCAATATTCTCATTTTTACACCACTTAATCATCCGGAAAGTGATGTGATTTTTCATCTTTCATGGATTTATTCTCGATATATTGAAGCAAAAGACAAAAATGTGATAAAATATCCCTTGTGGGCGAAAACTAAAAAACGCCCTACAATAGGAGGATCATTATGAAAGACTTTAGTAAACTCGACAGACTGATCGAGGGATTTGTCGAGAAAGGGACAAATCCGGGCTGTGCTGTGGCCGTTATGCAGGGGGATGAGCTTATCTACCACGGCGAAGCTGGATACGCAGACATTGCATCCGGCAAAAAAGTGGATGTTCACAGCATGTTCAGCCAGGCATCTACCACAAAACTATTTACCTACGCCATTTTGGGGATGATCTTTGAAGAGGGTAAATTCCTCTTTAGCGATCCGCTTTACTATTATCTCCCGGAGTGGAAAAACACGCAGAAATACATCAGAAAGCCAAACGGCGAGATCGATACGGCTCCCCTTGAAAAGCCAATCACTATTCGCGACGCGGTAGCTATGATGTGCGGACTTCCGTATTGCATGATTCCTTCCGTAAATGCCACCACCCCTACTCTTGCTGCCATGAGTAAGCAGATGGCAGAGCTTCTTAAGAAAGGGCCTACTACAATACAGGAAGAAGTTCGCGCCATGTCGGAAGTTCCTGTTATGTTTGAACCCGGCTCACACTGGCTGTATGGTTTTGGCTCTGAGATAACCGGCGTCCTTGTTGAAACCTTTGAGGAAAAGCCACTCCGCGAGGTCTTTAAGGAAAGACTTATAGATCCGCTTGAGCTTAAAGATGCAGATACTCTTGCCCGTCCGCATAACAAAGACAGGATAGTTACAAACTATGCTAAGAAAGGCCCCGGACAATTTGAAAAGGCAGGTGATTTTTCTGCTCTTGACCCTGAAAGCGTTCCTGCCGGCGCACGCCCAAATCTTCTTATCAGCGCTGCGGACTTTGCGGTATTTATGCAGATGCTTGCAAACGGAGGAACATATAAGGGCCGTAAATTCCTTGGAAGCGGCACCGTTGCCATGCTTCATG
>JAEEGL013339152.1_pt1 | contig 13036 bp, 18 predicted proteins | sample 9134231 | NCBI WGS metagenome assembly JAEEGL01 (sample SAMN16246548, study PRJNA631951) | gut metagenome | biome: gut microbiome; feature: rumen; material: fiber-attached | host: Bos | place: Iran: Karaj | collected 2018-10 | reverse complement strand
GCAGGTGCTGGGGGACGAGCTGCCGGATCGCTATATCAAAAACGGCGTGGAGAATCACAAGTGGGGGGACGAGTATCCCAACTGCATCGACGCCTGCGTTTTCTATGATGAAGAGGGGAGACTGTGGATGAGCTACGGCTCCTGGTCAGGCGGGATCTTTTTGCTGGAGCTGGACGAGGAGACGGGGCTGCGGGATTATGCCGTGACCTATGAAACGAACGCCCATTCCGACGCGTATTTCGGTACCAAGATCGCCGGCGGAAAATACGTCTCCGGTGAAGGCTCCTATGTACAGCACATCGGCGATTACTATTACCTCTTCATCTCTTACGGCGGCTTGTCCGCGAGAGAAGGGTACAACATCCGGATCTACCGCAGCACCGCCCCTGACGGCCCCTATGTGGATGCCTTGGGGAATTCCGCCCTTTTCGATGCCTGGGTGCAGAATTTCAATCTCTCTGTGGGAGTGCGTCTCTTCGGCTCCTACAAGTGGAGAAACATGTCCGTGGGACAGGTGGCACAGGGCCACAACTCCGCTTTCGTGGATGATGACGGCAAGGCTTATATCGTCTTCCACACCAGGACCACAAGCGGCAACGAAGGTCACTATGTGAAGGTGCATCAGCTCTTCATGAACAGTGATGGGTGGCTTGTGGCGGCGCCCTATCAGACGGATGGGGAGACATTGCCGGAGCAGGGGTATGAGATGGCGCAGGTGGCCGGAACCTATGACGTGATCCTCCACATCCTGAATGTGGACTATGAGAACCTGGGGACCAACACGCCAAAAACTGTGGAGCTGGGGGTGGACGGCAGCATCTCCGGTGCTTATACCGGCTCCTGGTACCTGGAGGAGGGAACACCCTATATCACATTGGAGATCGAGGGTGTATCCTATAAAGGAGTCACCCTGGAGATGGAGATTGAGAATACTTCCGTGGTGACCATGACTTTTACCGCTTTGGGAGAGCAGAACCAGCTTACCGTCTGGGGATCCCGGCAGGTGGAGTGATACGAGAGGATACCTATGCAGGAAGAAAGACCGAACCTTTCGAAAAAATCGCAGGCTCCGGAGGAGGTAAAAGCTCCGGAGCTCTATGACGACGTAACCCAGGAGGCGGTGCGCAGACTGAAGGAGACCGCGGCCTCTGCAAAGGAGGATTACCGGCCATACACAAACGGGGAGATCGTTCATGACGTGATCTTCTTTTTTGTCACCGTGGCCGTGGCTTTCGGGTGGCTTTTGATCATGCTGCTCATCGTCAGTTTTGTGGGAATGCACTACGTGCATCTGAAGATCGGAGGGATGTTGATCGCCTCCGTGATCTTTGCAATCTGTGCGGCTGTTTGGTACGGTGTCCGTATGGTCAGGAAATACAAAGGATATTTTGAGAGAAACCGGGAATAAGTTTCCGGTTTCCTTATTTTCCCCCGTAAACACTTAAATCCCGGCAAGTAAAAATTGACATTGGTTCCCTATTTTCTTATAATTTCTCTAAGGGCCGAAGGCCAAAAAACGAATAGTAAAAAGGGGGACCATCTTATGAACCGTAAGAAGAAACGCAACGTGATCGTCGGACAGTCCGGAGGACCTACTGCTGCCATCAATTCTTCCCTGGCCGGCGTTTACCGCACCGCCATTGACCGCGGATACCAGAAGGTATACGGCATGATCCACGGGGTACAGGGTCTGCTGGAAGAGCGCTACGTCGATCTGTCCGAGCACATCCGCACCGGCCTGGATGCCGAGCTTCTGAAGAGAACTCCCTCTGCATACCTGGGTTCCTGCCGCTACAAGCTGCCGGATATCCACGAGAACATGGAAGTATATCAGAAGATCTTCCAGATCCTGGAGCATCTGGAGATCGACTGCTTTATCTACATCGGCGGCAACGATTCCATGGATACCATCAAGAAACTTTCCGATTACGCGATCCTCACCGGATCCGAGGTACGCTTCGTCGGTTGCCCCAAGACCATTGACAACGATCTGGCCCTCACGGACCATACGCCTGGTTACGGCTCCGCCGCAAAATACATCGGCACTTCCGTGAAGGAGATCATCCGCGACGGCTGGAGCCTGGAGACCAAGAACGGCCAGGTCATCATCGTGGAGATCATGGGAAGAAACGCAGGCTGGCTCACCGGTGCGTCCGCTCTTGCCAAGGGCGAGGACTGTGACGGCCCCGATGCCATCTATCTTCCCGAGCTGGAGTTTGATATCGATAAGTTCCTGAAGAACGTGAAGGCACTTCTTAAGAAGAAGGCTTCCGTTGTGATCGCTGTCTCCGAGGGCATTCAGACCAAGGACGGCAAGTATGTCAGCGAGCTGGGCCACTCCACCGATTATGTGGATGCCTTCGGCCACAAGCAGCTCACCGGAACCGCTCGTTACCTGTGTGACGTGGTCGCCGCCGAGATCGGCTGCAAGACCCGTTCCATCGAGCTCTCCACCCTGCAGCGTGCAGCCAGCCACTCCGCATCCAGAGTCGATATCCTGGAAGCTTACGAGGTAGGCGGTGCAGCCATGAAGGCAGCGGATGAGGGTGATTCCGGCAAGATGGTAGTATTTGTCCGTACCTCCGACGATCCTTATCAGTGCAGCACCGAGGTCAAGGATGTGCACAAGATCGCCAATGACGAGCGCCTGGTTCCCAGAGAGTGGATCACCAAGGACGGCACCTATGTTACCAGCGAGTTTATTACCTATGTGAGACCTCTGATCCAGGGAGATGTATCACCTATCATGGTGGACGGCGTTCCCAGACACCTTTATGTACCGGGCTTCCAGGAGAAGCTTTGATAGTCCCACAAAAATATTTCCTTTGAAAGGAGTCTCGTAACAATGGCAGTACAAAACGAAAACGAAAAGATCGGTTTTTTCCAGAGTATCCGCTTTAAGCTGATCCTCATCATGGTCCTGATCGCAGCAATCCCCATGACCCTTGCAATCCTGATTTCCTACAACACCTCTTACAGTATGGGATCCGGTGATGCGAAGGAACTGAACCTTTCCCTGGCAAAGCAGGTGCAGGAGTCCTATCTGGAGGTCATTGAGACTAATGTCGCTTCCCTTCAGACCCTGGCAAACACCACGCTGATGCAGCGCGTGCTCAGTGGCACCGCATCCGATGCGGATAAGGAAGAGGCAGTAAAGATGCTGCAGGATCTGCAGACCACCGTGGGTGACAAGAACTCCGCAGCCGTAACCGGAATGGACGGTATGCAGGTGCTCAGATCCTCCGGCGATTGCGTAGACGTTTCCAGCCGCGACTATTATGCAATGGGTATCAAAGGTACCACCTATGTATCTGATGTTGTGGTCAGTAAGACCACCGGTGCCTGCATCATCGTTATCGAGGTTCCCGTGAAGGATGCTTCCGGCAATGTACTGGGCTTCATTCAGAGAAACTACGACCTGAAGGCACTGCAGGAGATGCTGATGACCTTTAACATCGGCAGCAGCACCGAGATCCTGATCGCCGACAGAGCCGGCCTCATCGTTGCCGATACCCAGAAGGAGATCACTGCCGAGAACATGGCAGAAAATGACATCTCCGGCGCACCTTTCTTCGGTGCAAGCGAGAAGGAAGGCTCCATGGAAGTCGATTACGGCGGAATCAAGAGCGTCTACTCCTACACCAACGATGACCTTACCGGTATGACCATCGTTGTGGCAAGACCCTACTCCGATATCATGTCCGGCGTACAGAGATCCACTTCCATCATCGTTCTCATCGGCATCGTCATGCTGATCATCGTTGCTGTCCTGTCCGTATTTATGGCTTCCAGCTTTACCAAGCCCATCGGCGTCATCAATGAGAGCATGGGAGAGCTGGCTGACGGATCCTTCAAGCAGATCGATACTTATCAGACCCGCAAGGATGAGTTCGGCCAGATGGTGAAGGCTACCAATTCCCTGATAGATAAGCTCAGCGGCATCGTTGCTCAGATCAAGGAGTCCGCAGCCAATGTGAGCGAGTCCTCCAATGATCTGGCAGAGACCGCAAGACAGATTTCCCAGACCGCAGACGACGTGTCCACCGCAGTTGTGGAGATCGCATCCGGTGCTACCCAGCAGGCCGACGAGATTCAGAGTGCTACCGACAATACCAACCGCATCAGCGATAATATCGCACAGGTGACCGACAGTGCCGAGCAGCTCAGCAAGACCGCAGAGATCATGGATACTGAGAGTAAGGAATCCGTATCTCAGCTGGATCGCCTGAAGAACTCTTCCGCAGAGATGGCAAAGGCTGTTGACGAGATCACCGAGAGTGTCAGCGCTACCGGCGCAGCCGTTGACCGCATCAGCACCAAGGTCGAAGCTATCAACTCCATCGCAAGCCAGACCAACCTGCTGGCTCTGAACGCTTCCATCGAGGCTGCAAGAGCAGGTGAGGCAGGCAGAGGCTTCGCAGTCGTGGCAGAAGAGATCGGACACCTTTCCGACGATTCCGCAGCATCTGCAAACGAGATCCGCGCAGAGATGACCTCTCTGTACAACGAAGCACAGTCTGCAGTCAAGAAGGCAGACGAGGTCAAGAAGGTCATGGTGGAGCAGAACGAGATCCTCATCAAGACCATCGAGAACATCAACGCCCTCATCGAGGAGATTTCCAATACCGTGTCCGGTGTGAAGGAGATCACCCTGAACGCAGAGGCCTGCGATCAGTCCAAGGTTGTCATCGTGGATGTCATGGATTCCCTGTCTGCAATCTCCGAAGAGAATGCGGCATCCTCCGAAGAGACCTCCGCTTCCATGCAGGAGCTGAACGCAACCGTCAATATCCTGTCCGGATCCGCAGATTCCCTGCAGCAGATCGCACAGGCACTGCAGGAGGAGATCAGCTTCTTCAAGATCTGATCCGAAGGAAACAGATAACAGTTTCAGACATTACAAAAGACCCCGGAGCAAACGCTTTGGGGTCTTTTCTGTATTGTTTCATATATAATAGAATAAATCATTCCGCGGTCCATCTGCCGCTGGCGCCGCAGGGCAGGATGAGAGGGCTTCCCTCCAGGGGAAGGCCGATCTCGGAGGCACTTACGGTGCCGCCTCTGTGAGCGGAGATGGCGGAGGACATCATATAACTGAGGACTGCACTCTGGAGTCCCGTGGTGTAGCTGTTGATCAGGAAAAAGGCCGCATCGTCATCCAACAGCTCCGCCGCATCGCAGACCAGAGGCCAGAGACTCTCCTCGATCTTCCAGATCTCACCTCCGGGGCCTCTGCCGTAGGAGGGAGGGTCCATGATGATGCCCTGGTAACGGTTGCCTCTGCGGATCTCGCGCTTTACGAATTTTCCGCAGTCATCTACCAGCCAGCGGATGGGAGCATCTCCCAGTCCGCAGCCTGCAGCATTTTCCTTCGCCCAGGCCACCATTCCCTTGGCTGCATCCACATGGGTGACTGCTGCGCCCGCTGCTGCGGCCGCCATGGTGGCGCCGCCGGTGTAAGCGAAGAGGTTCAGTACCTTGAAGGACTTTCCTGCATCAGTTCTTTCCTTAATAATAGAAGAGAACCATTCCCAGTTCACCGCCTGCTCGGGAAAGACCCCCGTGTGCTTGAAGGCGAAGGGCTTTAAATGAAAGCCGATGCGCCTGCCGATGGCCAGGTCATATCCGATCTCCCATTCGTCCGGAAGATTGAAAAATTCCCATTCGCCGCCGCCCTTGTTGGAACGGTGGTAATGTCCGTTCTTTTTCTTCCAGTTCGGATTATCGTGTCCCGTGCTCCAGATCACCTGCGGATCCGGACGCACCAGAAGATAGTCTCCGAAACGTTCCAGCTTCTCTCCGTCCGTGCAGTCCAGGACGGTATAGTCTTTCCATCTGTCAGCTACCCACATGTTCGCTCCTTTGGTCTGATATCAAAATAATTGTTGCAAGATAGCAAGCAAGATTCTAATATACATTATAGTAAAAATCAAATCCGGGCGCCCCCAAAAGCCCACATATAAATTCTTACAAAATTCTTGAAAAAACTTCTTGCATTTTTCCCAAACCTAAGGTAATATATCTCTTGCTGTGGCATGATAGCTGTGAAGCGTGAGGTTGCTGCAGGCGGGTGACCGTTTGCAGGTTTTCCGTGGAGCGAATGTCAAGTTATAAAACTGACGACAAGTCACTGTACCGTTTTGGATTCTACAGTAGCAGTAGAACAAAGACCGTGAGGTCCGGCCGATCCCGGTGCTAACTGTTCGGGATACACCGAATAAGAGCGCTTTTGGCTCGCGACACACACGGGAAAGTGTACAGTCACCGCTTGTCGTACTTACAAGGCATCGGAGCAAAGCTCCGGTGAAAAGTGCGAAAAGGAGGCGACTTTTTTTATGGCAAGTGAATTGATGAGAATTACCCTGAAGGCTTATGAGCATGATCTGGTAGATGCTTCCGCAGCAAAGATCATCGAAACGATCAAGAAGACGGGCTCCAAGGTCAGCGGACCCGTACCTCTTCCCACTAAGAAGGAAGTGATCACCATTCTGAGAGCTACTCATAAGTATAAGGATTCCAGAGAGCAGTTCGAGCAGAGAACTCACAAGAGACTGATCGACATCATCGCTCCCACCCAGGGTACCGTTGATGCTCTGCAGCGTATGGAGATCCCCGCAGGTGTTTACATCGACATCAAAATGAAGACGAAGTAATCAATCATTACTTTGAAGAAAACCTCTACTAGACACGAACGCAGGCGCTACACTGCGGTCCACTATGTAGAACACAGGAGGTAAATATGAAGAAAGCAATTCTTACAACCAAGATCGGCATGACCCAGATCTTCGCAGAAGACGGCACGCTGATTCCCGTAACCGTACTGCAGGCAGGTCCCTGCGTCGTTACCCAGGTCAAGACCATCGAGAACGATGGCTATGAGGCAGTCCAGGTCGGCTTTGTCGAGCAGAAGGACAAGACCGTAAGCAAGGACGCTAAGGGCAGCAAGCAGGTTGCTCACCGCAACGGTGCTACCAAGGCTGAGCAGGGCCACTTCAAGAAGGCCGGCACCACTTCCAAGAAGTACATCCGCGAGTTCCGTTTCGAGAACTGTGCAGACTACAAGCTTGGCGATGAGATCAAGGCTGACATCTTCGAGCAGGGCGATCACATCGACGCAACCGCTATTTCCAAGGGTAAAGGCTTCCAGGGCGCGATCAAGAGACTGGGCCAGCACAGAGGACCCATGAAGCACGGTTCCAAGTTCCACCGTCATCAGGGTTCCAACGGCGCTTGTTCTTCCCCCAGCCGCGTGTTCAAGGGCAAGGGTATGCCCGGTCACATGGGAAGCGTTAAGGTAACCGTACAGAATCTCGAAGTGGTCAGAGTAGACGCTGACAAGAACATCCTTCTGGTAAAGGGCGCAGTACCCGGAGCCAAGAAAGCTCTTGTGACTCTGAAAGAGACCACCAGAGCCGATATTTAAGTCAGAGCGAAAGGAGGACCAATTAAATGGCAAACGTATCCGTTTACAACATGGAAGGCAGAGAAGTTGGTACCATTGAGCTCAATGACGCGATTTTCGGTGTAGAGATCAATGAGCACCTGGTTCATTTGGCTGTAGTACAGCAGCTGGCAAACAATCGCCAGGGCACCCAGAAAGCAAAAACCCGCTCCGAGGTTTCCGGCGGCGGCAGAAAGCCCTGGAGACAGAAGGGCACCGGTCATGCAAGACAGGGATCTACCAGATCTCCTCAGTGGACCGGCGGCGGTGTGGTATTCGCACCCACTCCCAGAGATTATTCCTTCAAGCTGAACAAGAAGGAGAAGAGAGCGGCTCTGAAGTCCGTTCTTACCGATAAGGTTCAGCAGGAAGCACTGATCGTCCTGGACGAGCTGAAGTTCGATGAGATCAAGACCAAGGATTTTGCAAAGGTTATGACCAACCTGAAGGTTGACAACGGCCTGGTTGTGATCGCTGAGAACGATGAGAAAGTTGTTAAGAGCGCAAGAAACATTGAGAAGGTTGACACCACTCTGGTAAGCACCATCAATGTGTACGATGTAGCCAAGGCTAAGACCCTGGTGATCACCAAGGACGCTCTCGCTAAGATCGAGGAGGTGTACGCATAATGGCAGACATTAAATACTATGACGTAATCCTCAAGCCCGTAATCACCGAGAAGAGCATGGCAGGCATGGGCGAGAAGAAATATACCTTCCTGGTACACACTGAGGCAAACAAGTCTCAGATCAAGGAAGCTGTCGAGAAGATGTTTGAGGGTGCTAAGGTTAAGAAAGTCAACACCATCAACGTCGAGGGCAAGACCAAGAGACGCGGCCTGACCTATGGCAAGACTGCCAAGACCAAGAAAGCGATCGTATGGCTTACCGATGACAGCAAGGATATCGAGATCTTCTCCGGACTTTGATCCGCAGATCCGATAGGTATACGGTAGATATTCCGTGCTAACAAAACAAAGGAGATAAGAAAATGGGAATCAAGAAATATAATCCCTATACCCCCTCCAGACGTAATATGACCGGCTCCGACTTCTCCGAGATCACCAAGAAGTCTCCCGAGAAGAGCCTGGTTTCTTCCAAGAAGAAGAACGCTGGACGTAACAATCAGGGTAAGATCACCGTTCGTCACCAGGGCGGCGGCAACAGAAACAAGTACAGAAACGTAGACTTTAAGAGAAATAAGGATGGCATCCCTGCAAGAGTGCTGGGTATCGAGTACGATCCCAACCGTAGCGCCAACATCGCACTGATCTGCTATGCAGACGGCGAGAAGGCTTACATCCTTGCTCCCGACGGACTGACTGATGGCATGAAGGTTATGAACGGACCTGAGGCCGAGGTTAGAATCGGTAACTGCCTCCCTCTGAGTGCAATCCCCGTTGGTACCCTGATCCACAACATTGAGCTTTATCCCGGCAAGGGCGGCCAGATGGTTCGCAGCGCAGGTAACAGCGCTCAGCTGATGGCTAAGGAAGGCAAGTATGCCACCCTGAGACTTCCCTCCGGTGAGATGAGAATGGTTCCCCTCGAGTGCCGCGCAACCATCGGCACGGTCGGCAACATCGATCACAACCTGATCAAGATCGGTAAAGCAGGCCGCAAGCGCCATATGGGAATCCGTCCTACTGTCCGCGGTTCCGTAATGAACCCTAACGATCACCCGCACGGCGGTGGTGAGGGCAAGACCGGTATCGGTCGTCCCGGTCCCAGCACCCCTTGGGGCAAGCCCGCTCTGGGTCTGAAGACCAGAAAGAGCAAGAAGGCTTCCAACAAGCTGATCGTCAGAAGACGTGACGGCAGAACCATTAAGTAATTGAGGAGGAAATGAAATGGCTAGATCACTGAAAAAAGGACCTTTCGCAGACGCCAGCCTGCTGAAAAAGGTGGATGAAATGAATGCTTCGGGTCAGAAGTCCGTTATCAAGACCTGGTCCCGTCGCTCCACGATTTTCCCTTCCTTTGTAGGACATACCATTGCCGTACACGACGGACGTAAGCATGTTCCGGTATATGTTACGGAGGATATGGTCGGCCACAAGCTCGGTGAGTTTGTTGCAACCAGAACCTACAGAGGACATGGTAAGGACGAGAAGAAGTCCGGTGTAAGGTAAGGTATCTACTGTTTGAAAGGAGTGTAAATCTATGGCTAAGGGACATAGATCTCAAATTAAGAGAGAGAGAAATGAGCAGAAGGATACCAGACCTTCCGCAAAGCTGTCCTACGCAAGAGTATCCGTTCAGAAGGCTTGCTTCGTTCTGGACGCGATCCGCGGCAAGGACGTAAAGACTGCAATGGCTATTCTGGAGTACAATCCCAGATATGCTTCGAGCCTTGTTAAGAAGCTCCTGGCATCCGCAATCGCCAACGCTGAGAACAACAACGGTCTCAACCCCGAGAACCTCTACGTTGCAGAGTGCTATGCCAACCAGGGTCCCATCATGAAGAGAGTAAGACCCAGAGCACAGGGCAGAGCTTACAGAATCGAAAAGAGAATGAGCAACATCACCATCGTCCTCGACGAGAAGAAGTAAGGAAAGGAGCATAGATAAAATGGGACAGAAAGTTAACCCTCATGGCCTCAGAGTGGGTATCATCAAGGATTGGGATTCCAGATGGTATGCCAATGATCAGGAGTTTTCCGAGCTTCTGGTTGAGGACAACGAGATTCGTAAGTTTTTGAAGAAAAAGCTTTTCAACGCAGGTGTTTCCAAGATCGAGATCGAGAGAGCAGCCGGCAGAGTACACGTGATCGTTTACGCTGCAAAGCCCGGTGTCATCATCGGTAAGGGCGGCACTGAGATCGAGAACACCAAGAATGCGGTTACCAAGCTGACCGGCGGCAAGAAGGTTCTGATCGACATCAAGGAGATCAAGAGACCCGATCGTGACGCACAGCTGGTTGCCGAGAATATTGCACAGCAGCTCGAGAACCGTGTTTCCTATCGTCGTGCAATGAAGTCCTGCATGGGCAGAACCATGAAGGCAGGCGCACTGGGAATCAAGGCAGCATGCGGCGGAAGACTTGGCGGCGCTGATATCGCCCGCACCGAGTTCTACAGCGAGGGAACCATTCCCCTTCAGACGCTGCGCGCCGACATCGACTACGGCTTCGCTGAGGCTGACACCACCTACGGTAAAGTTGGCGTAAAGGTTTGGATTTATAAGGGAGAGGTCCTTCCCACCAAGGGAAACACCACCCCGGAAGGGAGCGATAAATAATGTTAATGCCTAAGAGAGTAAAGCATCGTAAGCAGTTCCGCGGTAACATGGCAGGAAAGGCAATGCGCGGAAACACCCTGTCTTACGGTGAGTTTGGACTGGTAGCAGTTGAGCCGGCCTGGATCAGATCTAATCAGATCGAGGCAGCCCGTGTCGCTCTGACCCGTTACACCAAGCGTGTCGGTAATGTCTGGATCAAGATCTTCCCCGACAAGCCGGTTACTGCAAAGCCCGCCGAGACCAGAATGGGTTCCGGAAAAGGTACCGTTGAGTACTGGGTAGCAGTGGTCAAGCCCGGCCGTGTCATGTTTGAGATCGGTGGAGTGCCTGAGGATCAGGCCCGTGAGGCTCTTAGACTTGCAATGCACAAGCTTCCCTGCAAGTGCAAGATCGTGTCTAAGGCAGATTTGGAAGGCGGTGCAGAATAATGAAATCTAATAAGTATGTTGAGGAACTTAAGGGCAAATCCGATGCTGAATTGAGCCAGGAGCTGGTAACGGCGAAGAAAGAGCTCTTCAATCTGAGATTCCAGAATGCAACCAATCAGTTGGACAATACCGCAAGAATCAAGGCAGTCAGAAAGAACATTGCGCGTATTCAGACTGTCATTGCTGAGAAATCCAGAGCTTAAGGCATAGGAGGATAGAGCCGTGGAAGAAAGAAATTTGAGAAAGACTCGTACCGGTAAGGTTACAAGTGACAAGATGGACAAGACCATTGTTGTTTCCATCGAGGAGCGTGTGAAGCATCCTCTCTATGGGAAGGTTATGAAGAGAACCTACAAGCTGAAGGCTCATGACGAGAACAACGAGTCTCATGTAGGCGATACCGTTAAGGTCATGGAGACCAGACCCCTTTCCAAGGATAAGCGTTGGAGACTGGTAGAGGTCGTAGAGAGAGCAAAATAATACGCTTAGAATCATCCCGAAGAAAAACGGGATAGAAGGAGGAAACCAATGGTTCAGCAGGAAACTAGACTTAAGGTTGCTGATAACACCGGAGCAAAAGAACTGCTTTGCATCCGTGTTATGGGCGGCTCAACCAGAAGATATGCGCAGATTGGCGATATCATCGTTGCTTCCGTTAAAGATGCAACACCCGGCGGAGTTGTAAAGAAGGGCGATGTAGTAAAGGCAGTGGTTGTTCGTACTGTCAGAGAGACCCGTCGTAAGGATGGCTCCTACATCCGTTTTGATGAGAACGCAGCCGTGATCATCAAGGAGGATAAGACTCCCAAAGGAACCCGTATTTTTGGACCGGTTGCCAGAGAGCTTCGTGACAAGCAGTTTATGAAGATCGTCTCTCTTGCACCCGAAGTATTATAAGGAGGCGCCTGATATGCAGAAGATTAAGAAAGGCGATACCGTAGAGATTATCGCAGGTAAGGACAAGGGTCAGCAGGGCAAGGTTACCGCTGTCGATCTTAAGAATCACAAGGTTACCGTGGAAGGCCTCAATATGGTCACCAAGCACAGCAAGCCCTCTCAGGCAAATCCGAACGGCGGCATCGCTACCATGGAGGCAGCACTTGATATCTCCAACGTGATGCTGGTCGTAAAGGGCAAGACCACCAGAGTAGGCTTCCGTACTGAAGGCGACAAGAAGGTCCGCGTTGCCAAGGCAACCGGCGAAGTCATCGATTAACGGTAGGAAGGAGAAGTATTGTGAGCAGACTGAAAGATTTGTACAACGACGAGATCGTTGCTGCCATGACTAAGAAATTCGGCTACACCAATGTGATGCAGGTACCCAAGCTTGACAAGATCGTTATCAACATGGGCGTCGGCGAAGCAAAGGACAACCCGAAGGTACTGGAGAACGCAGTCTCCGATATGGAGACCATCACCGGACAGAAGGCCGTTCTCACCAAGGCTAAGAATTCCGTTGCAAACTTCAAGATTCGTGAGGGTATGAACATCGGTTGCAAGACCACCCTTCGCGGCGAGAAGATGTACGAGTTCCTTGATCGCCTGGTGAACCTGGCACTTCCCCGTGTCCGTGACTTCCGTGGTGTGAACCCCAACTCCTTTGACGGCAGAGGCAACTACGCTCTGGGTATCAAGGAGCAGTTCATTTTCCCTGAGATCGAGTTCGACAAGATCGACAAGACCAGAGGCATGGACATCATTTTCGTAACCACCGCAAAGACGGACGAAGAGGCACGCGAGCTTCTGACCCTGTTCAATATGCCGTTCGCTAAGTAATCAGGAGGAGAATTCACATGGCAAAGACATCCATGAAATTAAAGCAGCAGCGCAAGCCCAAGTTCAGCACTCAGGCTTACACCCGTTGCAAGATTTGCGGCCGTCCCCACTCCGTGCTGAAGAAGTACGGCATCTGCAGAGTATGCTTCCG
>JAEEGL012729180.1_pt1 | contig 13036 bp, 13 predicted proteins | sample 9134231 | NCBI WGS metagenome assembly JAEEGL01 (sample SAMN16246548, study PRJNA631951) | gut metagenome | biome: gut microbiome; feature: rumen; material: fiber-attached | host: Bos | place: Iran: Karaj | collected 2018-10 | reverse complement strand
TTTGCCTATATTGCACCGTTTCAAAGTATTTATAGAATAAACATAAACTTATGGTAACAAGGACGTTCCTGTCAAAAACAAATACTATCGTTAACGGTTCGAAAGATAATTTCGGGCTGAACCCGATACTCGTACTGTCATACGGGGCCATAAATTCTCGCGGGCTTATTTGGTTTGACATTGACAACATAAAGAAAAAGGTGGAAGCGGGCGATTTCCCAAGAGAAACCACAAGGCATTATCTGAAAATGTCCAATTGCGGTTCATGGGACCCGTCGAAGTTTATGCAGAAAAAGGAAATCGGAAAACACTTTTCTGACGAAGAAAGGCGTGCCGCTTCTTTTGATCTGATACTTTTCAGACTTCCAAGAATGTTTGACGCCGGCGTCGGTTTCGACAACTCGCTTGACGTATGGTTTGTCGGGTATAACTCAGCGTCTCAGGACGGAAGCACTTGGTTCGAATCAATGAACGGACTCAAGTGGGACGCCCCAGGCGTATATTCTCCTCAGGAACTTTGGGATGAATACGAGAAATGGGCTAACGGCGAAAAAAGCATTGTTGTAGGAAGGCAACATTTCGACTACGGAAACGAGAACCTTAACATCGATATAACCGATTACGTCAACTCCGTCCTTGACGGTGCCGACAATTACGGACTCGGGCTTGCATTCTCACCGAAATTGGAAATGTCGGGAGAAAAGCACACCAGTTATATCGGTTTCTTCAACAACAACACCAACACGTTCTTTGAACCTTGTGTCGAAACAAGGACTTCTGACACGATAAACGACAGCAGGTACAAGTTCTACGCAGGAAAGACTAACAGGCTCTATTTTTACGCCGTTTTAGGCGGTGATTTCGCTGACTTGGACGAACTACCCACCTGTGAGATAGAAGGCGTAGAATACCCCGTTACAAGGCAAAGAACGGGCGTTTATTACGCCGATGTGAAACTCGGTAAGAAGAAGGTAACGGATTACGACGATTGCGGCAATCCGGTTGACAAATACGAACCAAGAAAGTCTTCCGTACTGTACGATACGTGGGGAAACTTGAAGTACAACGGCGAGGAACTTGACGACGTGGAACTCGAATTTGAGGTTATCCCTTCATCGGAATATTTCAATTTCGGCTCAGAAATCGAGAGCCCGAAGAACCTCGTTCCGACTGTCGCCGGTATCAACGACGACGAGAAACTTTATCAGGGCGACAAGAGAGAGATTGACGTGGTGTTCAGGCTACAATATTCTTCCGACGAATACGATTTGCTCGACAACGCATATTACAGAATTTATGTGGAAGACGGGCAGCGTGAGATTGACGTCATCGATTGGGACGCAATTAACATTATCGGAAGGAAAAATGTGTTCACGATAGATACTGCCGAACTCGTCCCTTACGACTATTACGTGGATATCAAAACAGAATTCGGAAGGGAGAAAAGGATATTCAAGAGCAGACTACATTTCAAAGTGGTTGATAACGTCACCGAGATTAAGAGATAAAAAAATGCACCGACTTCGGTGCATTTTTTCGCTATTCAAGCCCTGATTCCGGTGCAGGCTCGTATGGAACCACGATTGCCGCCACAATGTAGGCGAACAAACCTCCTCCGAAACAAAGTGCCAACAGTACCGTTGCGAGCCTGATTAGTGTAGGGTCGCACATTAAATACTCGGCAAGCCCTCCGCATACTCCGCAGAGTTTCTTGTCTTTTCTACTCTTGTACAGTCTTTTTACCATATTGCTTGTTGTAATATTCTTTGTATGCTCCGCTTGTTACGTTTTTGAGCCATTCATCATTGTCAAGATACCATTTTACGGTTTCTGTAATTCCATTCATGAACGACTTTTTTGGATACCATCCAAGTTTATCCATTAGTTTCGTACAGTCTATTGCATAACGCATGTCGTGCCCCTTCCTGTCCGTAACAAACTCAATGTAATCACCGATATTGTATTCACCGCCATGCCAATTTTCGGCTTCCATCTTATATGCGGCGATAAGGTTTAGTACAAGGCGATAGTTTGACATTTCGCACATTCCGCCTACGTTGTATGTTTCACCCGGTTCGCCTTTGTGGAAAATAACATCAATTGCGTTCGCGTGGTCCCCGACGTATAGCCAATCACGTACATTCTCTCCCTTACCATAAATAGGGATTTTCTTTCCGTTTTTCAGGTTGTTGATGGCGAGAGGAATAAGTTTCTCAGGGAACTGATACGGGCCGTAGTTGTTACTGCAGTTCGAAATCGTCACGTTCATTCCGTATGTGTCGTGATACGCCTTGACGAAGTGATCGCTTGAAGCCTTACTTGCCGAGTAAGGGCTATGCGGATCATACTTCGTATCCTCGTGGAAATAAGTGGCGTCACCCAGTTTCAAGGAACCATAAACCTCATCTGTGGAAACGTGATGGAAACGATGCTTTTCATATTCGTCTCTCCATTTGTGCCTTGCCATTTCAAGCAGGTTAAATGTGCCTAACACATTTGTTTCAACGAATGCTCTTGGGCCATCTATACTCCTGTCCACGTGACTTTCTGCGGCAAGATGGATTACATCAGTTATTAGGTATTCATTGAAAACTGTCGCAATGTGTCCGTAGTCCCTAATGTCGCCGTTAAAAAAAACGTAGTTCGGCTCGTTTTCGACGGGCTTCAAATTCTCGAGGTTTCCCGCATAGGTAAGGCAGTCGAAGCATACTATGAGATAGTCAGGGTATTTCTTCACGAAATGCCTGATGACTTCGCTTCCGATAAAACCGGCGCCGCCGGTTACGAGTATCCTTTTCTTGAACTTCTTTATGTCTACCATTCTGTTCATATCCGTTTTTAACCGCTTATTGCTCGTCAACGTCTACCGCTGCGGTGCCGTCATCAAACAACGGATTATTTTCGTCTTTCTCGGACAGTTTGATGTCTGACAGGTTAATCCATATACCCCAAGGAATTCCTATCCTTTCGTCGTTGAAATAGTAGGCACCTTCCGATTCCTTGCAATATGCGTTGTCGCACTTGTATTGGAACACCGTGTCGTCCCGTAGTGCTACGAATCCGTGTGCGAATCCGCGTGGGACGAAAAACTGCCTGTGATTCTCTTCCGACAGGTAAGCGGCATACCACTTCCCGTAATAGATAGAGTCCGGACGGATATCGACAACGACGTCCATTACCGCACCTTTCACCACCCTGACAAGTTTCGCTTGGGCGTGCTCGCCCGTTTGGAAATGCAGTCCTCGAATGACGCCGTACGACGAACGGCTTTCGTTGTCCTGTACGAACGTCGTGTCGCATACTTTTTCCCTGAATTCCTTATCATTGAATGACTCGAAGAAGTATCCCCTGTCGTCTCTAAAAATTTTCGGCTGTATAATTACCGGACCGTCCGGTGCAAGTTTCAATGTCTCCATTAGGCTGATTTTTATTAAAAATACAAAATTTTCGCTGAAATAGTATATTTGCTGTATGGAAAACATGAACGTAATATTTGTTGGGGATAAGCAGTTCACTTCATCGGAGTATCAGAAGTCCATTTTCAAGGAGATTGCACACGGCGCCGGGAATATGGTGATTACCGCAGCAGCAGGCTCTGCGAAAACCACAACCATTGAGAACTGCCTACGTTTCATACCTGAGGGAAAGAAAAAACTTTTCCTTGCGTTCAACGTGTCCACCGTAGAGAAACTTAAATCGGAAATCAAGTCAGCCGACGGTACCAGAATAATGACTTTTCACGGACTCGGTAACAGAATACTCCGTGAAAACGGGTACATAGGCGACGAATGCATCATCGACGAATTCAAATATCCGAGATATGTGAAGAGCAACATATTGGAACTCACCGAATTCAAGGAAGTTGCGTCACTCGGCATTGAGGCTTTCCCGTATATGACGAATATCGTATCAATGGTGCATTATGCAAGATATTATATGGCTATGCGTGTAAAAGACATAGCCGAAGTTGCTGAAATATACGGTATAGTGCCCGTACGCGATGAGTTCGATATAGTCAGGAAAGTCCTTATTTGGGGTAAAGAGAACACGGACGTTATTGACCATACCGATATGATTTGGTTGCCGAACACAATGAACCTGGTTACCAAGAGATATCTTTTTGACTACATTTTCATTGACGAGGCACAGGATACCACCCTCGCTCACCAAATGCTGGTTGACAAATGCTTTAAGCGTGGTTGCCGTTTTGTGGCCGTCGGGGATCCAAAACAGCAAATCAACGTATGGTGCGGCGCCACCGAGAAGGCAATCGAGAATTACGAGAACCGTCCAAACACGAAGAAGTTGAAACTTCCGATATCTTACAGGTGCCCGAAGAAAATTGTTGACCTAGCGAAGAAATACTCGCCTGAGATTACTGCGGCTCCCGAAGCGAAGGACGGAGAGATTAGGTACGACGTGTCGCCAAACGATGCGAAGCCGGGAGATATGGTTCTATGCAGAATCATTTCAAAACTTATTGAACAGTACCTTTCTTATCTTCGTAACAACAAGAAGGCATTCTTGAAGGGAAGCGACGCCGTAAAGAGCACCTACCTCGATTTAATTTCCAAAGTGAATGCGAAGAGGATTGACTCGAGATGTGTGACAACTACCGGACTGATTCCGCAACTGTACAAACTGTACTTCGACAGACTCGAGGCAATCAAGGAAAAGTTCAGAATCGACGAGGAGGAGGCTATGTATCACTATGAAGCCCTGAACCTTTACGACGATATTGAGGCGTTGAAAGTGCTTTCTGAAGGACTTACGTTCACTGACGAACTCGTTGATAAAATCAAGACGATTTTCAACGGAGACGACGAAGACGCAATCATACTTTCAACCGTCCACAAGGCAAAGGGAATGGAAGCCGACAACATTTTCATTCTCTGCCCGTCACTTATGCCAAGCCAGTTGGCACGCAAGAAATGGGAAATACAGGCGGAAGAAAACCTTCTGTATGTCGCCGTTACCCGTGCGAAGAAAACCCTGAACTATATAAAGGAAGAAGAAAAGGGCTTTTACAAGAATTTCGTAAACACAAAGAGCATGGAATCCGAATTGAGTGCCATGCGTAAGCGTCTTGGGTGGATAGCCGCAGTAAGAAGCGGAGCCCAAACCATACCAACCGTAACAACGCCCACCGCAGCCGATGTTGCAGGCAACGGAACGGGCGACGAAAAGCCAAAAAAGAAAAAAGGTGGGCTGAAATTTTTGGATTTGTCATAAATCTTCACTATTTTTGCAAAAACAAAACAAACAAAAATGGCTCAAAGAAAAACTAAGCAAACAAGCACACCCGCACCGGAAACCAATAATACCTCCAATGTCGGCAGGATTCCCACCCCGTCGGATATCAAGGCTTTTCTTGATCAATATGTGATTGGTCAGGACGAGGCTAAGCGTGTGCTGTCTGTGGCTGTTTACAACCACTACAAGAGAATTATCTACAACCAGAACCCGAACAGGAAGATGGATATCGAGAAGTCGAACATCATTCTGCTCGGAAGCACCGGCTCCGGCAAAACCCTGATGGTGAAAACTATCGCTAAGATGCTCGGCGTTCCGTGCTATATTCAGGACTGCACCAAAATCACCGAGAGCGGGTACGTAGGAAGCGACGTCGAGGAATGTCTCGTCGGACTCCTGAGAACCTGCGACTACAACGTGGCCGCCGCACAGTGCGGTATCGTCATGCTCGACGAGGGCGACAAGATTGCCACGAAGGGTGCGGGCCCGTCCATTACGAGAGACGTTTCCGGCGAGGGTGTTCAGCAGTCGCTGCTCAAGATTGTCGAAGGCGACCTTGTTGGCGTCCCTCCGGCCGGCGGAAGAAAGCACCCTGAGCAGCCGTTGATTTACGTGAACACGTCCAATATCCTTTTTATCCTCTCCGGCGCCTTTGTCGGGCTCGACAGTATTGTCGAGAAGCGTATCGGACGCACGAGAATCGGTTTCAATGTCGAGTCTATCGACATGTCCGACTGCGACAACGTGAACTCCCTCGTAACGCCTCAGGACTTGAAGGATTTCGGACTTATCCCCGAACTTGTCGGACGGTTCCCTGTTATCGCCTACACGAACAAACTCACGGAAGACGACCTTATCAGAATCCTGAAGGAACCGAAGAACGCCGTTATCAAGCAGTTCTCGGAACTTCTGGCTATGGACAACGTGGAACTCGCATTTGACGAGGACGCACTCAAGTATATCGCCAACACTGCGATTGATCTTGAAACAGGCGCACGAGGTCTGAGAACCATTATCGAAGAGGTTCTTTCCGAGGCTATGTACAACGCACCTGAAAAACTGAATCCAAACAAGCCAACTGTTCTCCGCATTACCGAGGAGGAAGTGGCCAAGAGAATCGAGAAACGGTATCGCAAGATGCTCGACGTCAAGAAAACAGCCTAATGTTTGTCGACACTTCTAAAGAATACGTTATCTGTGCCGCCATTTGGTACCCGGAGAAACTGGACGTGGAGTCCCCGAGGGGCTTCATAGCACAGAACATATCTTATGGTATGGTTATCGGGCAGTGGAGGCACTGTAACTGTATTCACGTTAGAAAACAATGCGGGCTAACCAGGCTGTACAAAAATCAAGAGGACCGTGCCGTTCAAGGATTTCTCACGTCAAAGGGAAACTTCGTGGACAGATGGCAGGCGTCGGAAATTGCGTATAACGCCGGACAGATTACGAAAGATACGGCCTTTCGGAGAACTTGGAACGGAAAGTACGAAACCGCACTCGGAGATAAGCCGAAAGAAAGATGGGGAGAATGCGACGACTATAAGTTCAGCCCAATTTATTCGGAAGATATCTATTAACAAAGAACCCGCACTGAGTGCGGGTTTTTCGTTAACTTATGTTAATGTCTTTGCTGAGCAGTTTGTCGTGCATTTTATCCAATGTTCCGTATTTTTCAATGAACACCGTTGAAGTAGGGTCCCCGTCAGTTACGGGAGGGAAACCTGGGTATGCATGATAGTGGCTGAAATACATGTTCATGAACGTTTGGAAGAAGTCACACAGTACGTCGCCGTAAGGCAGTTTGTGGGCACGTTCAAGAATGTCCGCCATCTGTTTGTCGTTGATACCTTCGTTCTTGTCCGACAGTCCGAACGATGCGTCTGAATTCTGCGTTATGAGGTTGATTTTGTCAGCCACGATAGTCGCAGTACTTCTCGTCTCGGTATGTTGGTTGCCAACTCCGTTATCGTTCTTTTTCTCGGTTTTTAACGGCGGGTCGTGGTGTTTCAACTTGATAAAGGCGGGTGCGTCCCTGTTGAACTTCACAGTCTCTTCATTTGGTTTTGTAAGCCTCACTCCTGCCCTTATCCTGACGTCATCGTCACTTAGTATTATGTCGGTGTTTTTACGCCCCAGAATGCCTATTTCCTCGTCTTTTGGCATAGCCCCGTCTGCGGTTCCACGGTTGCTTACGGGAATGGCAGGCGGTTTCACGCCTCCGCTCAGGAAACGGGTTGGCGAGAACGTGAAGAAATTGTCGTAGCCCATCTTATCCGGCTGAGAGATTATCGGCCCGATGTACAATCTCTGGCCGTTAGCCTCCTTGTCGTTTGACACCAATACTATCACCGCCTCGTTTACCTTCGGCTTGATATGTATGAGTTTCGGAATGGCAGGAAAGGCATACGGTATGTTGGACACGGGGGTTCCCTTGTCTTCAGATATGACGGCTTTTATTCTACCGGCATCGTATTCGTCTTTCGACTCTACTACGTATCCTACGTATAATGATAGCATAACTTATCTTGCTATTGCGTCCACGTGGACGGGGTTAATGTTGAATCCGACAACCTCAACGGGGCCTGCTGCGGACGCGCCCGTTCCTTGGAACTGAATACCGCCAATGTTTATACCGCCCTCAATTCTCATGTCGGATTTTATTGCTTTCACAATCTCTTCAATACGGATCCTTTCGACTGCCTCCATTATGTTAGCACTTCCGTTCTTCAAGGGTCCGAAATAGGCGCCGGCTTCAGGCAGTCTCCTGATTATGTTCGATGCTATGAGCATAGGGGACAAACCTGGCCTGTTCACGGCACCGCAGAGTATCAACGCAGCCGGTATGGCGTTCAACGGTTTTCTTACCATCGACACCAAACTGTTCAGTTTTTTACAGATGCTTTCAATTGTCATTTGTCGAAGGTGTTGTTTGGACAGGTATTATGTCCGCATAATTTACGTTGGCTATCTCCATATTCGTCGTCTCAAACAGAGATAAAGTAGGAGAAGGCGTACAGGCAAGAATAAGTTCTTCCAACAGAACCTTGTAATAGTAAATCGTCTCGAGCATCAGTTTCTTCACAATCAAAGAAACGATAGGCTTGAGTTGCCCTATTATCAAGTCCAGGAGTTCCTGCATAACGATATCGCTGATTCTACGTATGCAAGAGCGTAGAACGTTCCAGAAATTCTTGAAAAACTCTTCCCAATTCGCAACACTCGTCAAGTCCTCCTGCGTGTCGTTCAGGAAACGGCTGTTTATCGCAAACAGTAGCATAACCTTTGGCGACAACACCTGCATCGCAATCTGAACCATCGCTTCCTTGATGAATTTAAGGATAAGGTTCTTGCTGTATCCGAACGAAGCGGAGCCGTCTATCTCAACGCTTTCTGAAAGGTTTTCGGTGGTATTTTTGAGTGCGGTAATGATTGCACTTTCCTTTGACTCTCCCGTGGTGGAGTCAATTTCTGAAATGTACGTCGTTATGGCATCAATGTCGATATCCGCCAATTCTCCCGTATCGTTGCCCGTCTCGTATTTTCCGTTGTACCTGAGCGTGGCGTCATTCATTATTTCGTTGTAGTCGTCATCCGAAAAAATGAAATAGCCGTCGTCGGCACTGTCTGAATTGTCTGAACCCTCTTGCTCGATAACCTTTTCAACGAGTTTTTCAACCTTCTTCGCAAGGATATTCATTTCAAGCGACAACGTTCCTGACAGGGAACTAGTCAGCCCGAGTATTGAATTTATTATCTGCGTGATTATGGTTTTACTGTTGAATAGTTTCAGGCTGTATATGTAGTCAAAATTAAATTGGAATACCGTTTTGTTGAGCCTTTGCAGGTTACCGCCGACGGTAAGCCCCTGACGGTAATATCTGTCTGATACACCCCATACCCTAATAGTATTGTTTTCTACTAGCCTGTTTATGGTTAAGTCAGAAAGGCTTTCTTCACGGCCATCAAAACCGCCTTCAAAAAATTCGCATTGTATGATTTCCTGCTTGATTCCAACTCCACGTATCACCCTTGTAGGCGAGTTCTGACAGGAAGCATCAACGAAATGCCCCCTTACGGTGCCTGTGTCGTCTTTCTTGAATGCAAGCCTGTGCTGTGCCCTGTTGTCCCACACGGAACGATGGTCACCGTTACCCTTGTTTATTACATGCCAAAGGTAGGCGTTGAAATCGGTTGAGCGGTAAACCGTGGAAGGCGTAAGCCCATTTTCCTTTGTATCGAAATAGAACACTGAGCCCTTCTCGGAAGTCGGGCAGTTCTGCAGCAATGCGAACGCGTCTATGTCTGCCAACGGTATCGTCATACCGGTTCCCCTTGGATAGTCCAAATCATACCCTTCGTCAAGGTACGGGGATTTAAGGAAATAATCAGGAAGTATAGGATCGATAGGGCAGGTGTACATGCCGGTTATGTACGACAGTAAAATTGCCTTAACCGTTTCTTCGATAACGGCCAATATGCCCTTAGCCACCCCGCTCTCCTCTTCATCAGAAAGAAGTCTCGCCAACCATTTGTACAAGAGTTCGTCCGTGATTCCGAGAAGTTTCAGGATGTCCAACATGAAAGAAATGGTGGTTAAGGTACTATCTTTACCACCATATTCATCACCTGCATAAAGTTTCGGATAACTTTCGAGCATTGTCATGAATGCTGCGAGCGTTCCCAAAACGTTCTTTGTCGCTGTTACGTTCATTTCTTGGTTTCGTATTCTTCCGCTTCGTTCTTAACCGAAGAAGCGTCCAATGCGAGTTTCCTGAGTTTGTCCAAATCCAACGTTGTAGGAGTAGACTTGGACGCATCTATCGCACCCTTCACGTCCCCGCCGTGCTTGACTACTTCGGCAAGAAGTTTTGCAATATCGAACTTCTGTCCAATCGCTTTCTGTTGCAACGTGAAGAAATTGTTCATTATCTTCCCGTATTTTTCCTTGCCATCGATATCCAAATCCTTATAGGTGGTTGAGGAGGAAAGTTTGTTGATTTCCTCCTGTATAATCCTGTGCTGTTGGCACGCCTGATCGTACGTTTCCTGAAGGAGTTGTTCTATCTTGTCGTTGCTGTTCAGCTTAACGGTATATTTCTTAATTTTAACTGTTCCCATATGTCTATAAATACTCCGGAACCGGTTTTCACTCAATGACGTAGTTCTTGATCAGAAGGAATTCTTTCTTGAATTTCTTCATATTGTCCCGTATGCCTTTCGTATCAAGGCCCGTCTCTTCCCTGAGGAACAGAAGGATAGCGTTCTTGTTTAGTTTGTTGCTTGCGTCCGTGGAAAGCACGTACTCCCAATTCTTGAGAAGGTTAATCAGTGCCTTTCCGATTTTCACCTCGTTTGGACGCAAATCATTGTCGTCCGGATTATTCACCATTTCGGTTATCCTGTCCACCAACCTGTCGACTGTTTCGGAGGCAATCTCCTTATTCTTGTCAGGCTTGTCTGAATATCTCAGGTTGTCGTTGAACTCTTCCGCTATCACATCGTATGAAGGATTTCTCTGCAAGGATGTCGAATAACTCTGTATCCTACCGATAAGGTAGTTCCTGCAAATGGTTCCGTAATACGAGTATGCCTTGAACTGGCCGGGTTCGAACTTGGACATTTTTGTAATCAGGAACGACAGTGTGTCGTTGAACGTATCTTCGAACGTTTCGTTCGGAACAAACAGTTTGTATCTCCTAATGATTGACTCAGCCATTTTCTCGAAAGCAGGGCGGAGGACTGTGTTGTATATCTCGTTCTTCTCCTCAGCAGTTGTTGCGCTCAGGTACGCCAACACAGCCTCTTCCTCCCTCTTGTAAAAATATCCTGTTTGTTTGTTTTCTTTTGGTTTTCTACCTCGTTTTGCCATTGTGCGTCAATAGTTTCATCTATTGAAGCCCGCCAAAATCTATCAACAAAATATCATTGTTCTTTCTTAATCACCATACTTAAAAGTATCTTTCCTGTCATGTGCGTCTTACCGTTATTTTATTCCCCGAATTTTTTCTCCCTGTCTTTCTTGAAGAAATATTCCTGACGGGCCGTCTCGATCAGCCAAGTACCTTCTTCCTTTGAGATATCCTTAGCGGATTCGGACATATAACTGCCGTCGCGCCAGATTGTGTGTGAATATCCGAGTTTCGGAACGACATACACGTCAAGACCGTTCTGACAAGCCCTGAGAAGGAACTCGTACCAAGCGGCGACTTTCAACGAAGGTTTCAGTCCGCCGATTGAAATAAAGTCTTCCGTGTTGATAAATGCACCCGTGACGTTGAAATCCATGAAGATATTCAACTGGTCTATGTCAAGGTGTCCGAGTCCGAGAAGCATCTCGTCTTCCTTTCCGAATGCGGCACTCCAAGCAAGTTCATTGGCGAATGCGGCAAACTCTCCGTTCTTCACCAACTGAACGAGCGGTATCAGGATCTTCGCACCCGTATCGTTTTGGTAGTCTTCCGCAACTTTCGGCCAATACTCCATAATCGCGTCGTCGTACTCAACAACGCAGAAGTACTTCGTGGTGCAAGCGAATGCGCCGGCGTTCACCTGTGAGGCAAAATCCGTTTTTCCCTCGTTCTTCACATACTTGACGGAAGTCTTCATCTTCAACTTCTCGACAATGGGTTCCGTCTTCGAAAGTACGTCTTCCGGGCCAACGAGAATCACTGTGTAGTCTTTCTTCGTATCCTTGATGGAAGTCAGTGCATTCGGAAGCAAAGTCTCAACGCTCTCATCAAATTTGTGGATAGGAATTATGTACGTAACTTTTCCCATTATTCTGCTTTTTCGTTTTCTTTCTCTTTATTTTCACAGATTGACAGGAACACTTTGAGTTCCTTCTTTCTGTCCTCGACGAGTTTTCCGTATACATCAAGGACTTCCGCCTTCTGCCTGTCCGGTGAATAGTCCTTTACGGTTTCAGCCATTTCATCGTAGATTGACTGAGGAATGCTTTCGGTGATGAATGACTGCACCACGGAAGCGATTGCGTCCTGTGCCTCGAGGTTGTTATAGAACCACATTCCGTTGTTCTTGATGCTTCCAACCTTCGAATCGCCCATCCACTCAGGAATGTTCTCAGGGATTTTTCCGATAACAATGCTTCTTGCAGCCATTGCTTCAAGAGCGGATTGTCCGAAATCTGTCGTGGTGTCACACCATACGGTAGCAAATCCCTCGGAAAGCCTTTCGGCAAAGTCCTTCCTCTCTCTGTTAAGCAGAGGACGGAATGAAACCCATCCATATTGCGGGAACTTCCACATGAACGGCTTCACGATTGCACTCGCCTCACTCTGGTTTTTCACAATCACGTTCACGATAAGTTTCTTCTCGCCTGTCTGCTTGAAGTAACTTGGAACTGAACGGTGCACTATTTCCGTCTTCACCTCAGGGAATACGGTATGCAGGCGTTCCTTGAGTGACTCGCTCGTGGCGATACAGTCACGAACCTTCAAGTCGTCCCAAGACGCACCCGTCGGGATAACCTCGGTAACGTAGCCGAAATTCTGAAGAAGTGCAATCCTCTTGCAAGGGTATGACTTCAATGCAGACATGACGTTCGAGTAAATTTCAGGAATGAACACGAAATCGTCAGGGCCAAGTGTTACCTGAATGTTGTTGCGGTCACCGACTCTGCTGTGCGGAAGTGAAGAATATTCCTCACCAAGCCATGAATCGACTCCTGCAAAGTCGGGCTCTGCGTAAAGCATTTCCACTTTGTATCCTTCGTCGTTCAGAATCTTAGCCGTCTCATAAATGTAAGCGAGCGAACCGTTCG
>JAEEGL012202823.1_pt1 | contig 13036 bp, 13 predicted proteins | sample 9134231 | NCBI WGS metagenome assembly JAEEGL01 (sample SAMN16246548, study PRJNA631951) | gut metagenome | biome: gut microbiome; feature: rumen; material: fiber-attached | host: Bos | place: Iran: Karaj | collected 2018-10 | reverse complement strand
TAACCGGCGGCTTCGGCTTTCCGTTCTGCGGTTAGCGGGGTGCGTTTGGGTTTCGGTGTGTTGTTTCGGGAGGTGTAATGTTGAAGGTGGAGGGGGTAAGGTTGAAGGGGTGAGTGTTGATGGGTGGGGGGGTTGGGGGTTGGGGGGTGGGGGGTGGGGGGGGTGGGGGTGGGGGGGGGGGGGGTGGAGAGGTTGAGGGGTGGAGAGGTTAAGGGTGGGGGGTGGGGGATGGTTGGGTTGAAGGTTGAAGGTTTCTCTCTAGGTATTCAATGAACCGAGACAGCATCTTGCTTATCCGCGAGACGTCATTGACAGCGTCGTCAAACTGCTCACGTGATATGTAGCCCAAGTCGAAGGCAATGTACAATTGAGCGCGAACCTCTCCTGCCGACCCCTTCGCTATGGCAAGGAATTGCAGAAACGACTTGCGGGAACTCCGTTCGAAACCTTCGGCGATATTCGAGACGATCGAGACCGCCGCCCGGCATATCTGGTCGCGAAAGCCATAATCGCGGCTGAAGTCGCCGGTTTTGGCAAAGGAGTATATCTTTGCAGTGAGAGCCCTCGCGAGCTTCCACGCATCGACATCTTCGAATCTCTCGATCTTTGCCATAACCTTCAACCTTCCAACCTTCTAACCTTCTAACCTTCAACCTTCTAACCTTCTAACCTTCAACCTTCTAACCTTCAACCTTCTAACCTTCTCCCCCCGCGTCCTCAGGCCTGAATGGCGTCCCGCATCGACTGCATTTCAGCCTGGCGGACCGCGTTCATGAGCTGCACGACGTTGTTGACGAGCTGCTCGGCCTGGCTGAAGAGGTCCTTCGTCTGGTCGAGTTCCTCCTCGGACTTCTTCTGCTGCGCGGCCATCTTCGTGGCCTCAGCCTGCCTTAACTGGGTCCAGTTCTGCACGAAGCCCTGCGCGAAACCGCCGATCGCCGCGATCAGGTTGTTCTGGGCCTGTGCCTTGTTGATCGCGTTGCTGGCCTTGATGTAGTCCACGCTGTTCGCGCGCGCAGTCTGCGCTACGCTGTAGCCCGTCCTCGCCTCCTCGACGTCGGCGAGATGGGTCTTCACATCAGTGACGTCGGGCTGCATGAGCTTCAAGTTTCCGAACGCGCGGGCGTACTTGAGCTCGTTGGCGGCCGTCTGGAGCTTCGCGTCCGCAGCCGCGATTTCGGTCTTCGTGCCGGTCTTCCTCACCTCGTTGTAGTCCTTGAGCGCCGAGTCGTAGGAGTCCTCGAACTTCTGCACCTCAAGCTTGACCTGGGCGCGGAAGTTGGTCTTCGCGAGCTCCAGATCGACCCGCAGCTGGCCTGTCGGCGCGAGCTGGGCGTCCAGGTTCGCGTTCAGATTGTCGAAGGCGGTCTTCACGTCGGCCTTGAGCTGAGTGTAGTTGCCGTCGAGCTGCACCTGCGAAAGCCCGTCGTGGGACATCTGGATGCCCATCAGCTTGGACCTGTCCGCCATGCTGAGGCTCTCGAACGGCTGCGTGCTCTTCTCGATGAAGAACTGCTTGTCCGCCGGGGAGAGATCCGCGATGCCTGCGAGCTTTGCCTCCGCGTCCGCCTTGAAGGCGTCGAGCCTCGCAACGGCCGTCTTCACGTTGGCGAGCTCCGGCTGCTCGAACGGGGCGAGCTGTTCGCTGGTCACCTCGTCGATGTACGCATCGGAGCCGAGCGACTTCATCGTCTGCGAGAGCTCCGTCTTTGTCTGAAACGCGTTCTTCGCCTCGACGAACTTGTTGCTCGCGTCGTTGAACTGCTGGTTGTTGAAGCTCTGCTCGACCTTCGTTGATATGCGGGTGTGGCCGTTTAGCGACATCTTGTCGCCGACCTCGGTCTTCACCTTGTCGAGCTGGGCCTGGGCGTGGTCCTGGGTGTTGGCGGCCTTGACCATGTCCACGTTCTGGCGCGCGACGTCGAGGCCGGCCGTCTTGTCCGTGCCGAGCTGGTCGTTGAACGCCTTGCCCTGCTGCACGAGCGAATAGAGCGTCGCGCCGGCCTGGAGGACGCAGCAGATCGCGCCGGCGATCATGCCGGTCGTCGCGGCGCGACGCTGGGCGGCGGCCTGGTCGAGGATGCTGTTCTGGATGGACAAGTTCTCCGAAAGGCGCATCGTGCGACTGGCGTCGCGCTGCTTCTGGGCGACCTGGACCAGAAGAGCCATGATCTTGTAGAGGTCGAACATCGCGCCCCTGATAGACTTCGCCCCGCCCGCCGACGCCGCGGAGGCGAGCGTCTCGTTCAGCGCGGCCGTGAGCGCGTCGTGGAACTCAGCGATCTGCTCGTCCGAGAGGTTGAGGCCGGCGTCGGCCGCGAGCTTCTCGCAGAGCGAGTCTATCGCCGCCTGGTTCAACTCTCCCGGCAGGTCGAGGTCGTCGGGGATCCTGATCGTCGTCGGCGTCTCGACGCCGTCCACCTTCCTCGTGATCGTGACGTTCGTCGTGCTTGCGGCGCCTTCGGCGCCACCGGTCTTCGTCACCTCGCCGAGCTTGCTCAGGAGCGATTCCCAGTTGACCGCTCCGCCGTTTCCGTTCACTTGAATGCTCATGGGTAGGTTCCTTTCCTTTTTTGCCGTTGTAGAACGCGCCCCTACGCCATCGCGCCGAGGTTGTTGGCGATCTCGTTCGACGTGTCCGTAGCCGACATGAGCATTTCCGCCACCTGCGAGATCGCCTGCTGCAGCTGCTCGAGGATCTGGTTGAGCTCCTCCTCGCACTCGTCGAGGCGCTGCTGGAGGGCCGTGATGAACTTCTCGGTCTCCGAGACGTCGGCCTGCGACATGCCGGCCTTGTAGCCCTGGTAGGCGCCCACGCCGCCGGTGATGGTCGAGCCGACGCCGATGACCATGGCCGTGATGGCGACGGCCGCGCGGACCTTCTCGATCGTCTCCGCGCCGCCCTTGACCGCGTTGACCAGGGCCGATCCGCCGCCGCCGAGGAAGCCCGTGCCGATCGACGCGGCCATGATCGCGACGGTGATGAGCACCTGCGCCAGGATCTGCGCCGCCTCCTTGCTGAGACCCAGGCCTTCAAGGCCCTTGGCGAGCTTTTCGGCGAGCTTGTCCATCACGCCTGTCTCGTTCAGCACCTGGCACGCGATCGCGATGCCCGCGCCGACGACCGGCCCCACCGCGATGCCTGCGGTGGCGATGCACGCCACGACTGCCGCGACGACCGCGATGGCCGTCATGATCCAGCCGAATATCTTGCTGGCCTTGCGCGACTTCGCGGCCTTGTCCATGTCCTTGAGGGACTTGTCGATCTTCTCGGAGCGCGACTTGCGCTCGGTGTCGAGCGAGTCCTTCTGCAAGTCGATCCGGTCCTTGGCCATCTGCGCCTGACGCTCGTCGTTGTCCATCTTGATGTACGAGAGAAGCTTCTCGAGGTTGGCCTCAAGCTGCTTGACGTCCGCCGGATTGTCGAGCGAGGGAACGCCCGTCGCGCCGATCGGCTTGCCGGTCTCGGCATGGTCGGCGCGCGCGGTGGCGTTCACGCTCACGTTGCGCCCGCCCAGAAGCGAGACTACTTCCTTGACGGTCTCCGTCGCCTTCTCGGAAAGGCCGAGGCCCTTCGCGAAGTTCTCCACGTCGTTGACCGTGCTCGGCATCTGCTGTGCCGGTATGTTTGAGATTCCGTTTGCCATGGTTGTGTTCCTTTCTGCCCTGTTTACACGCAGGACCAGAAATGGTTACACGTTTTAGGTTGAAAGTTGAAGGTTGAAGGTTGAAGGCTGAAAGTTGAAGGTTGAAGGTTGAAGGCTGAAAGTTGAAGGTTGAAGGCTGATGGCTGAAGGGGGGCTTCAGTCCTTGAACGCCTCCTCGCCGATCGACTTCCGCAGCGCCGCCGCCTTGGCGCGGTATTCGCGGCCCAGGTCGGTGTTCGTGGGGCAGTAGTTCTCCAGCGCGAGGATCGCGCTCGCGGCGTTCGCCTTGTCGCCGAGCGCGAGGTAGCACTCGGCCGCGTGGAACTGCGGCTTCGGGTTCTCGAGGTCGAGGAACGACGAATAGCCGTAGGAGGCGATTGCCTTAAGATAGTCCTTGCGCGCCTGCTGCACCGCGCCGAGCGCAAACCAGTACTTCGTGTTCAGGTGGTCGAAGAGGACGAGAAACTCGAAGAGCTTCTGCGCGTCGTCGAACCTTCCCGTGTTGTAGTAGCCGAATCCGAGCGAATACACGGCCTCGAGCTCGTCGTTGGTGATGCCGCGCACCTCCTTAAGCGTCGTGCCGTCCTTGACGAACGCCTTGGCCGCTTCTGCGATTTTCTCCTCGGTGATCTTGTCCATGGTTTTCTCCTTTTTGCTGTCGGTGGCTGCCGAACGCGATCGCTTGCGCCCGGTCAGACGATGGTTGTCCTGTTTTCGTCGATTGTCTCCATTATGTCGCGCTCTATCTTGGAGAGCGCGTCGCGGATGGACTCGACGATGCTGAAATCGGCATCCTTCTCATCCTCCCTCCTTGCCTCGGCGGGGCGCTCCGCCTTCTCCGGGTCGGCGAGCGTGGCAAGCTCGTTCGCGATGGTCTTGAGCGTACCCTCGCCGATCGACTTCACGACGACCGAAATCTGCCCCTTCACGGAGGATATCTCGTTCTTCGTCTGGTCGATCTTGTCCTTCGTGTCGGATATTGTCTGCTCCTTCGCCTCCAGCTCGGCGCGGACGCGCTTCTGCTCGATCACAAGCTCGTTGTGCGCCTTGCCGTCCGCCACGGCCTGCTCGATCTGCTTCGAGAGCGCGTCTATCTGCGTCTGGAGCAGCAGGGCGGCGGCCTTTTCGTTCGCGAGCTCCGTGCTGTATGTCTCCGCGTCTATGTTCAGCGCATCCAGCTTCTCGGCAAGGGCAAGGCCCTGCTCAAGCGTGCGCTTCTCCGTCTCGCTCAGCGACTGCCCGATAGAAGAGAGCGAGGTGAGAAACAGCGAGAACTTCGTGCGCTCGCTTTCGTTCTTGAGCCTCGCGACAAGCGCCTCGAGGTCGGTGACCGTGCCGTCCGTCACGCTGACGGACGATTCTCCGAACAGGGCCGCCACGGCCTTGCTCGTCCCCTGCATGGGGGAGGCGTCCTGCGCGGACGTCTGCGCGGACCCTGAAAGACGGGTTGTGTCAAGTTGTATGCTCATGGTATTTGTCTCCTTTGCCTTGACTACACATCAGAGCTGGAAAGGTTTCATCATCATCGAAAATTTTCTGCGCCGCTCGGCGATCTCGCCGTCAGGCGCGGGGTCCGGGGCCCTGTAGGCGTCCGCCGGCTCGCCCTGCGCCTCGCGCCCCTCAAGCTCCCACCTCTCGAGCGGATCCAGCCCCCTCCTCTTCAGCTCCTCGTTGGCGGCGGCCATCTGCGCCTCGGTGAAGCGCATTGACATCACCTGCTCGCGGGTGAGCCCCTGCCGCTCAAGCATCCTGTCGGTCTCCGCGATGCGGAGCTCCGCCTGCGAGACCAGGTCGTTCGCGTCCGCAACGGTCCTGCGGATGCGCGCGAGATACGCCTGCACGTCCTTTTCGCCTTCAGTCATTTCGTTCAGCCTCCTTCATTTGCCATGCACCTACCTGTACACCGCCGCGCAGAACTGGTACACGAGAAATCCGCAGCAGACGAGCTTGATCAGCACTCCGAACGCGAAGCCCAGCAGCGCGCCGAGGGCGCCGTACATCGCAGGCCCGATCTTCTTCCCGGCGATCAGCTCGCCGACCAGGGCGCCGAGGAACGGGCCTGCAATGACGCCGATTGGCAGATAGAACATCCCAAGGAACGTCCCGACGAAGCACCCCGCCGTGCCCCACCGCGAGCACTTGAACTTCTTCGCGCCAATGGCCGGCACGACGTAGTCCAGCACCGTCACCACCGCCGTCACCGCGCCGGCAATGACGAGCATGGCAACGCCGGGGGACGAATGATCCCCCGCCGCCAGCGCGGCAAAGAGCGCCAGATACGCCAAGGGCGGGCCCGGCACCACCGGGATGAAGCATCCCAGAATGCCGACCGCAAGCAGAATCCAGCCAAGACAGATGTATAGGATATCCATGGCCTGTTTCCCGGTTGAGGGCGCGCAGCTCGAACAGTTGGCTTGCCATTTTCCTTTCTCGCGAATCGCTAGAAGTCTATCAAAACGAAGGGCGCAGCACAAGCAAAAAACAAGTTCAGCGACCCTTCGCAACGACCCCGCATACCCAGGCGACGTATTCGCCATACACGGCCTGAGCGTCGAAAAGCGCCGCAAGCCGCGCCGCGCCGTCGCGAAACGCCCCCACGCCCGCCCCGCGCAGCGAATCTGCCGCCCGGGCGAAGGAGCGGACGTCCCCGGCGGAGTAGTTCACCCCCGCGCCGCATTCGGAGACGAGGCGCGCCGTCTCGCCTTCGAGGGAGTTCAGCACCGGCAGCCCGGCAGCCGCGTAGTCGGCGAGCTTGTAAGGCACGCCCACGCACGATTCGGCGAACATCGGCACCACCGCGGCGTCCGCCCCGGCGAGCAGGCCGCGCAGCGCCTCGTCGCCGAGATATCCGAGGAACGCCACGCGGGGGCATCCCCCGGCCAGCGCCCGGAGACGCGCCTCGTCAGGCCCGCCGCCCGCAAGGTCGAGCCTCGCCCAGTCCATGCCCTTCACAGCCTCCACGACGGTGGCGCGGTCGTATGAGGCCCCCATGTTGCCCGCATAGACGATCGTGAACTCCTTCGCCCGCCCGACGGGCGCCGTCGGCCTTCCGCGCAGCTCTATGCCGTGGTGGAAGAGCCTTGCCGGGGCCGCGGCCCCGTATCCGCGCACAAGGTCCAGATAGCGCTCGGCCACCACCGTGATCGCCGCGGCGGCCCGGTAGTTCGCCCGCGCCACGCGCGCGAGCGGGGCCAGCAGAACGCGCGGCGCAATCCGCTCGAACGTCTCCGGCCAGGCGTCCATGACGTCCACCACGAACGGAACGCCCCGGCCAGCGCAGTAGCCGCGGGCGGCGGCGCAGAGGGAAAGCGGAGGGGACGACGCTATCACGAGGTCGGGACGCGTCTCGGCCCCGGCCATCCGCCGCCATCGGCGCGCCAGAGCGCGATGGGAGATGACGCGCCTAAGGCAGATGTTCCTCGGATACGGCGGCGTCGGCACCATCAGCACGCGGAAGCCGTCGCCCTTCACCTCGCCGACGAGCGCGCGCGGACGCTTCAGCGCGTGCGAGAAGTCGCTCGTCCACAGCGTCACGTCGTGCCCGGCCGCCGCGAAGGCGCGCGCCATCAGCCAGTACCGCTGCGGACGAAACCCCTCGGGCGGCAGATTGTCGAACGGATTGACGATCCACACCTTCATCCGGCGGCGCCCTCGCCCTTCCCGGCGAACACCCCCGCCCCTACGAACGCCGTGAACGGCGCCACCAGCACAAGCGAGAAGCTGCCTATGAGAGTCTTGACAAGCTCCGCCGAGACGAGCGTCGAGTTGACGATGTCGAGCGGGTTCGTGCCCTGGGCGGCGAACGCCATAAGCAGCGTGATGTAGCCGCCCGAATACGCCAGCAGCAGCGTCGTCGTCATCGTGCCCACCACGCTGCGTCCGATGCGCACCCCGGAGAGAAGCAGCTCGCGGCGCGGCACGTCCGGCCTGTGGCGCACGATCTCCTCCATGCCGCTCGCGATGTCCATGGCGAGGTCCATCACGGCGCCCGAGCTGGCTAGGGCCATCGCGCCGATGAAGATGTCCTGCAGGTCGAGGAACTCGTACCCCGAGTAGAGCAGCGTCTGCACGTACGGCATCGTCGCGCCGTTGATGTGCATCATGCGCCCGAAGAGATGCGCCATGGCGAGGCCGGCGAACACGCCGAGCGCCGTGCCGAGGAAGGCGACGAGCCCCTTGCGGGTGAGGCCGGCGACGAGGTACATGATCACGGCGGAGAGCAGGCACACGGCCGCGAAGGAGGTCCAGCTCGCCGGCCACCCGCGCAGCGCGAGCGGTATCACGCCCTTCCACACCACGAGGCAGCTGAAGAGAAAGCTGAAGAGCGCCTTCACGCCCGTCCAGCCTCCGAACATGCACAGCAGGGCGCAGAATCCGAGGAAGAGCGTCGCCGCCCATCCGAAGCGCCAGTGGTCGCGCGCGACGAGCGTGTCGGCGGCGGGGTCCTCGTCGCCCCTCTCGATGACCACGGCCTGGTCGCCGGGGGCGAAGTGCTTGTCGAGGTCCATCTGCGCGCGGATCTCGTTGACGGCGCGGAACGTCCTGCCCCTGTGCGGGCCGTCGAGCATCCCCACCTTCAGCCGCTGCGTGCCGAACTTCAGAAGCCCGTGCACGGCGACGCCGGAGTCGTCGACCTCCAGAACGCGGGCGCGCCGCGCGACGCCCTCCTGCGTCGTGACCGGCGGCGGCGACGGCGCAATCCACAGCGCCGCGCACAGGAGCCCCAGCAGCAGGACGGCCGCGATGTCGCCAAGTCGCTTCATGGCCTCGTCATTCGTAGAGGGCCTTGAGCCGCTTCGCGATGTCGGTGTTGTCCAGCAGCCCCACGAACGCCTCGGCGCCGACGCCCTCGCTCGTGCTCAGCACGGGCAGCGCGGTGTGCGAGGTGGAGCTCCAGCCGATTCCGGCCTTGGCGCTCATGATGTGGATCGCGGTGAACTGGAGGGCGTTGCGCCTGAAGGAGTTCTCGAGCCGCTTGACGTCGTTCGCGCTGAGCCATATCTCGTCCTCGTGCGCCGACCTGCCGCGCTTCGCGAACTTGCCGCCCGCTGCGGCGTCGCCGGAGTCGCGCCCGATCTTGCCGAAGTCGAATCCGAACCACTTCTCGAGCAGATGCTGCGCGTCCCTGAACGTGAACTGCCGCCCCTGGGCCTTCGCGGCGCGCCTCGCGGCCCTTATCTTCTTCGCGAACGCCTCCCACGAGCACTTCTGCAGCGCGAGGCGGCGCGGATGGAGGGCGTACCCGGTGCCGCCGAAGCCCATGGCCATGCCGCCCGTCTCGTGGTCGCCCGTGACTACGATCAGCGTCTCGCCGGGATGCTCGTCCATGAACTTCTTCGCGACGCGCGTGGCGTCGTCGAGCGCGAGCACCTCGCGCAGGTTGGTCGCCGAGTCGTTGACGTGCCCCGCATGGTCGAGCTTGCCGCCCTCCACGAACAGGAAGAACCCGCCGGGGCCGTCGAGCAGCTCTATGCCCTTCGCCGTCATCTCGGCGAGCGTGGGCTCCGAGCCGTCCGCGTCGATGGCGTACTGCAGCTCGCCGTCCGCGCCGCGGTAGAACGCCCGCCTTCCGGGCTTGAGGGCGCGGAACTGCGGCGTGTTCGTGGCCACCACGAATCCGGCCTTGGCCGCAAGCTCCAGCAGGTCGCCGCGGTACTGGGGGTCCTTCGTGTCGTTCTGCTTCCCGTCGAACCCGCCGCCGGCGAAGTACTCGAACGGGGAGTCTATGAGGTCGAGGCCGATCTGGTACATGAGGCCGCGGTGCCTGCGGTGGGCGCAGAACCCCGCCGGAGTCGCGTGGTTGATCGTCACCGACGTCACCACGCCAACCTTCCGGCCGTGGCGGTGAGCCACCTCAAGTATGCTTTCGAGGCGCTGGCCCCTCGTGCCGACCCCCGCCGCGCCGTTGTTGGCCTTCTCGCCGCACGCGAGCGCCGTCGCCGCCGCCGCGGAGTCCGTCACGAGCGACGTCGCCGAGCGGGTGCGCGTGGTGGCATGGTACTTGAAGCTGTTCAGGGTGAGCGGACCATGCCCCGTCGCCAGGGCGAACTCCTCGGCGATCATGCGCTGCGGGGTCGACATCCCGTCGCCCACGAACAGAAAAACGTACTTCGGCGACGCTGCAAAGGCCGCCGCCGCCACGAAAACGCTCCCCACTGCTGTCGATAGCTTCATCTCGCATCCTCTTCTAACACGAAACCCGCGCCAAGGCGCGGGTTCGCTTGTAAATGGAGGTGGGAAGCGGAGTTGAACCGCTGTACGTGGATTTGCAGTCCACTACCTAACCGCTCGGCCATCCCACCGTCAAGAAGCGCCTACTTGGCCTTCTTCGCCGCGAAAAGCCTCGCCTGCACGCGCTTCGCGCGGGCAATGCGACGGTTTCTCTTGGCTCTTTTTCTAAGTTGCTGTCCCATGGCGCAATAGTATATCAAATTCTCCCCGGCCTTGACAAGGGGTTAATTCAGAAAAAAGCGGGCCCGTCAAACCTCCGCCTCGTCGGTTCCGTAGAGGCGGCGCTGCAGGCTTTCGGGATTGCGCGTGAGCCCGAACGCCGTGCGCTCGTCGATGGCGCCGGCGAAAAGCAGCTCGGCGAGCGACTCCTCGACGGTGCGCATGCCCACGTTGCCGCCCGACTCTATCGCAGACGACAGCTGCGACGTGCGCCCGGTCGCGATGAGGTTCGCGACGCCGGACGTGTTGACCATCACCTCCGTCACGGCGTGGCGGCGCGAGCCGTCGTAGGACGACAACAGATGCTGAGCCACCACGCCGCGCAGCACCATCGCGAGCTGCCGCCGCACGGAGTTCTGCTCGTCGGCGGGGAACACGGAGATTATGCGCTCTATCGCGCCCGGGCAGTCGCCGGCGTGGAGCGTCGTGAACACGAGATGCCCGGTCTCGGAGGCGCGCAGCGCGGTGCGCACAGTCTCCATGTCGCGGATCTCGCCCACGAGGATCACGTCAGGATCCTGCCGCATCGCCTCCACGAGGGCGTCGTTGAAGCTGCGCGCGTCGCGCCCGACCTGGCGCTGGTTGACGAGCGAGACCTTGGACGGATGGAGGAACTCTATCGGGTCCTCGATCGTCACTATGAAGCACTCGCGGGTGGAGTTGATGCCGTCGATGAGCGTTGCGAGCGTGGTTGACTTGCCGCTGCCCGTCGGGCCCGTGACTATCACGAGGCCGTCGCGCTCCTGGCAGAACTCGGCGATGCGCTGCGGAAGCCCCAGCTCCTTTATCGAGCGGAAGGTGCTGTCGAGACGGCGCAGGGCCACCGACGTGCGGCTCTGCTGGCGGAAGAGGTTGAAGCGGTAGCGCTGGCCGTCCGGAGCGGTCACGGCGCCGTCGATGGCGCCGTCGCGGATGAGGTTCTTGCGGACGAGCTCCGTGCCGTCCGGGCATCCGAGCGGCAGCGTGTAGAGGCCAAGCTCCATCGCGATCTCGTCAACCGTGTTGGAGTCCAGCTCCTCGAAGTCCGGACGCGGCGCGAGCCGCCCCTGCACGCGGAAGCGCGGCGGCTCGTCCACGGAGAGGTGTATGTCGCTCGCCTTGAACTCGGAGCAGTACTCGAAGAGGCTCTCGAGAATCGGTATCATCGCCTCGCCCCCTTGCGCCGAATGACGAGACGGCCCGCGTTCAGGCGCGCGCGGACGGCCGCCTCGGCGTCGCCGCGCCCGTTCTGGGTGGGAGAGACCGACTGAAGGCCCGTCTGCACGGCGGAGCGCGTCAGCTTGCCCCCGAACGGCACCACTAGGATGCGCCTGTCGCCGCTGCCCATCTCCTGGAAGAACACCTCGTAGCTGAAGGAGGTCGCGGAGACCCCGCGTCTCTTGATCACCTCGTGGAGGTCGCGGAAGTCTTCGAGCGACGGGTCGATCGTCTCCCCTTCCGCCGGAACGGGAACGCGCAGCTCCCACCTGCCCTTGTCGCGCGGGCTGTAGTAGCACATGGACCCCTTGGACAGCAGATACGACGCCTTCGACACCACGCCGTTGAAGTCCTCCATCTTGACCTCCTCCACATTGCCCTCCTCGTCGAGCAGCGACACGTGGAGCTCCTTGTTGGGCAGCGCGCGGATCTCGTAGAGCGACACCCCCGTGCGGCCTCCGGGGACAAGGCACGAGAACCACGTCTCGTTCGACACCCTCACCGGGATGTCCGCCGCCGGCGCGGACGATATCAGGGCTAGCGCCGCGCCGCGGAAGCGGTCCATCGCCGTCTGGTAGCGCTTCATGTTCTCCTGCTTCACACGCCTTGCCTCGGCCTTCTCCGCGGCCGCGCGCTTCTCCTCCTCCCTGCGCCTGAGGGCCTCCGCCTGCGCGGCCTTGATCTGCTCCTGACGCTCCTTGCGCGCCGCCGCCGCCCTCGCGTCGCGCTCGGCCTGCTCCTTGGCGCGCCTGGCGCGCTCGGCCTCCTCGCGCTGCTCCTGACGACGCTCCTCCTCCACCTTCTGCTGGTGCTTGATGTGGACTATCCAGCCAAGGCCTACAAGAAGCGCTATCACGCCCACAAGGCGTATGCCGTCGCGCAGAAAGGCCGCCCGCTCGGACTTCTGCCTGTTGCGGGCCACCGCCGCGGAACGCGCGGCAATGACGGCAGATGGATCTACCTCCGCAGGATTCTGCCCAGACTGCTGCTGGGCGGCCGACGGGTCTCTGGTCTGTCTGTATTGGGGCTGTTCAAAATTCATGCAATCATTATCGCATAAATCGCCCACGCTGTCAAAGGTAAAATCAGCAAGGCAAATCAACCTTCATTACATTTCTATGCGGACAGAAAGAAAGCATGGCCTGGTACGCGAGGCAGACGAGAAGCACCCACACGAGGCCCGTACTGCCAACGCACTTCTGCGCGAAAGCATCAGCCACGCTGCGGCCGCCGCCGCGAGCGCGCCGTAGATGAACACGGGCGTGAGCGCCGCGCAGATCGCCTTGACGAACTGTCCGAGGGAGATGCGGCTTGCCAGGAGCGCCGGTGAAGCCTTCCGACGACACCGTGGACATCTCGCTCTCGACCACCGTTCCGTTTTCCACCGTGGCCAACTTCACCCGGCTGCCACCCATATCCGCGCTCAACGTCTTCATGTCCGCTCTTCCTTTTCAGCAGTTGACACGCACGTCGAAAAACGACCCATCGACGTTGGCGGCAACGGCGCACTGCACATGCCCCCGGTCAAACGCGAAGAAGTGCCGGTGCACGTGCCCGACGAATACGCCCAACAGGTTCGGCGTGGAGAACACGGCCTCGCGGAACGCGAACGTCGTGGGCGTATGCCCGGCCTCGGGCCACTGCGGACGGCGCTCGATCTTCCAGTGGGGATCCACCTTCGCGCCCCACTCGGGATGTGCGCAGCCAGCCTCGCGCGGACCATATCCCGGCATGTAGAGCGG
>JAEEGL016717352.1_pt1 | contig 13037 bp, 13 predicted proteins | sample 9134231 | NCBI WGS metagenome assembly JAEEGL01 (sample SAMN16246548, study PRJNA631951) | gut metagenome | biome: gut microbiome; feature: rumen; material: fiber-attached | host: Bos | place: Iran: Karaj | collected 2018-10 | reverse complement strand
GCTTTAACGGGATTTGTGGAGCAAAATGTGATCTATTCAAGCTATCCCGACAATGAAGCCGTTGGACATGCCTAAGAAGGAGGAAAAGGCGGAGGCCGCTCCTGCGGAAGCCGTTCCCGAAGTGCCCGCCGAGCCGGAAAAGATCGACTTTTCCAACGTCGTGATCGAGCCGCTGTTCCAGGATCAGGTGGATTTCGACACCTTCTCCAAGTCCGATTTCCGCGCCGTGAAGGTGCTGGACTGCCAGGCGGTGAAGAAAAGCAAGAAGCTCCTGCAGTTCACCCTGGACGACGGAAGCGGCACGACCAGGACGATCCTCAGCGGTATTCACGCCTATTATGAGCCGGAAGAGCTGATCGGGAAGACCTGCATCGCCATCACCAATCTGCCTCCGAGAGCCATGATGGGCATCGAATCCTGCGGTATGCTTTTGAGTGCCATCCACAAGGAAGGGGAGGAAGAAAAGCTCCATCTTCTGATGGTGGATCCCCACATCCCTGCCGGCGCGAAGCTGTATTAAAGGCAAAAAAGAGCAAAAAACCCGATTCAATCACCAATAATTCTTTGACCCACCAATCAAGGAAAAATCCTGAATGGTGGGTCTTTTTGTTTTTCAGGTTTGTGATTCCTACGAGGGGAAGAACGGATGGGCTCATAACTGCTTGGAGACAACCGATTCTGTTGAAAATGGCGCAGACGATACGGAACCTCGTCTGCGCCACAGTCTTACTGATTCAGCAGAATAAACGTCGTGGGGAACAAGTCTGTTCCGGCATAGGGATGGAGGAATCTGCGGTCGCACAACTTTCGAACGGGTTCAGAGATCGCGTCGTCGAGCAAGCGTACATATGCAAGCGGCCTGCAAAGAGTTCTGAGATGGTTCGGCGCATGATCTTTCAGGATTTCCTCGATCAGAGTCATCATCTTCAAAGCCTCGTCCGTAATGGCTGACGAAGCACCGTCGAGGATTGCCGTGAGCTCGTGAAACTGTGCTTTGGTAAACACCGGCATATTCACTGCGAACTGGCCATTATCGTTTCTGACATAGCCCCGTCGGATGAGCTCTGCCAGAATCTCTTTGTCGTTTTCGCTGACCACCGAGCCGCCCTTCGCGATCTCACAGAGAAGATTGACCGAACCGTTGACCTCGCTTACGATCTGAAACGGCATTTCGCCATTGACCGGAAAGCCAACAAACCGAATAGAGTCACCGCAGTTGTTTCCTGCGTTCGAAATACCGACGCTGAAGCGGTCGGTAAAAGCATCCGCATCGGCGTTTTCGACGCCCCAGATCAAACACTCCGTACCGAATTCGTCCTTCGGATGATCGAAAGTAATGCGAGTTTCCAGATCGTCGATCACGGCTTTATACAGGATCAGCGCACTGATCTGCCACGTAAGGATGGGAAAGCTCATATCGTTGTCTGCAAAGTCTATTGCTCGTATCTTCTCTTCGTTTTCCGTGACGGCGGCGGAGACGATATCCGCAATTCGGTCAGCAGCGTCTGCTGTTTTCATCCGAAGCTCGCGCTTGAGCTCATCTGTGATCAGGATGATGTTGGTCAGATAACGCGGCCCTTCTTTGAGAAGCAGTCCGGTTTTGCAAAGGTTTTCAAGATCGTCTTCCAGATAAGGAAGCGCTACGCCGATTTCAAGGCTGATCTGTTCCGGCCGAAGCCGGTCGTTGCAGCAGGCAAACAGGATGTTTTGCGCGATCCTGGAATCAGCGGCACGGTAATAGCGGCTGTCCGCGTTTTTCCAGAACCAGAACATCAGCTTTACCGATTTGGGGTTATAGCTCTTTTCACCGTAAGTCCTTTCCATGGTCATACCCTCCTTAAGGATCTTTCGTGACTTGAATAGCAGGTATTTCACCATACTTTCGCTTATGCCGAGCAGGCGGGAGATCTCAAGACAGGATCTGTTTTCGACGTAGTAGAGGATCACCGCACGGCGATACTCTTTATGCAGAAGCCCGAGCTCACGACGCAGGAGTGTGAGCATCTCATCTTCCTCCGGCAACAAGTCAAAGTCAGCCAAAGCCATGTTTTCATCAAATTCCGAAGTCAAGGGCTCGCGGCTTTTCCTGCGGTACCATTGCCTGTATACGTTGTTGGCAACAGACCAAATAAAACCATAGAACGCCGCCTCGCTTCGCAGATTGCCAATGCTGCGGCACAGTTCGAGAAGGATTTCCTGCGAAAGGTCCTCCGCGTCGTCCGTGCTCGCCGTCCTCGATTTGCAGAAATTGAAGATCGATTTCGACACGTCCAAAACCCTGTCATCTATTTCCATTATCCCACCTCTTCTTTCGGGACTTGCAAGTCTCTGTCTATATAGTGGAGAGAATAACAAATCGGTTAATGCTTTTTTTCAAATTTACCATGCGATTACACCGCGCCTCATGGAGGTGTAACCAGCGTTTTGTGTTCGGTAATAAAGCAGCAAGTCTGCATTACATATTCATTGCTCTCCAAATAGCCAATATCGAATTAAAAAAAGGAAAGGCGCAGGCGGTGGTGGCGGCGTCAGCAACAGCAGCCGCAGCGACAGGCGCCATTCCATTTCCATTTTCAGATGCCGCCCTCCTCGTACCTGAACAGGTCGTTATGTTAGCTGGAATCACAGCTGTGTTCGGTATTCCGATTGAGAAAGCAACGCTAATTGCTATTATCTCTGCAACTATCGGTACGGCAGACACTACTGTGTTAGGCAAAACAATAGTCGCAGGATTGATTAAGCTCATTCCTGTCGTAGGTAGTTTCATTGGCGGAGCAATTTCCGGCGCAACCGCCGCAGCTTTAACCGCTGCGCTTGGCGAAGCATATATCATTATTCTGATTAAGGTTTGTAAAGGTGAAATGAAGATTTCTGATCTCGCTACTGATGTGGGACGTCAGGAAATCACACAAATCTTTACAGATCAATTGAAGATAAAACGCAATGCTACAGGGCAACCAGAATAATAACAAGAGAGTAACAGTACAATTCGGTTTATACTGCCAGTTGAAAAGTACCTACCTCATTGATTTGAGATAGCTACTTTTTCGCTCGCGCCAAAAAGTCTAGCTTAATGACATTGGCCGGGGAGCGCTTGCTTTTTCCTTTTGGGATGCTATAATGATTTCGGTACTCTCTTTCGTCAGGTATGTCAACCATGATGACCGATCCGGTCTCCAGATACCGTTGGACGAAAGAGAGTATCTGTAAGCATACCCAAGGGGAGAGAAGCCGATGATCGCAAACTATCACACCCACACCTGGCGCTGCGGCCACGCCGAGGGCGATGCCGCCGACTATGCGGCCAGGGCTGCCAAGGCCGGGCTGCGCATCCTGGGAATGGCGGACCATACGCCCTATGATTTCTTCGACGTCGGGGCGCGGGACCGGCCCATGCGGATGAAGCCGGAGGAGCTGCCGGAATATGCCGCTGCCGTCCGGGCCGCTGCGGAGGAATACCGGGGCAGGCTGGAGATCCTCCTGGGGGTGGAAGCGGAATACTATCCGAAGTATTTCCCCCGCCTGGTGGAGCTCCTGCGGGCAGAGGGCGTGGAATACATCATCCTGGGCCAGCATTTCCTGGGCAATGAGGTGGACGGCTCCTACTGCGGCGTCCCCAGCCCGGATGCTTCGCTCCTGGAGCAGTATGTGGCCCAGAGCAGGGAAGCCATGGAAACGGGGCTTTTCACTTATTTTGCCCACCCGGACCTCTTCCGTTTCACCGGGGATGGAGAAGTGTACCGCCGGGAAATGCGGAAGCTGTGCCGCACGGCAAAAGAGACGGGAACGCCCCTGGAAATCAACCTGCTGGGCATTCGGGACGGGCGTCATTACCCGGACGAACGCTTCTGGCGCGTCGCCGCGGAAGAGGGCTGCAGCGCGATCCTGGGCTGCGATGCCCACCAGCCCCAATGGGTCACGGATCCTGCCAGCGAGGAAAAGGCGGTGGATATGACGAAGCGCCTGGGGATGGAGCTGCTGCAGCAGCTGCCCATCCGCAGACTGTGATCTCAAATGCGCCCAAAGCGGGCTTCGACAGGATGCCGACAACAGAAAAGGGGCCGCAGCAAGCTTAATGGCTTACTGCGGCCCCCGTGCTTTTTTCGTCAGTCTCCTGCCACGGTGAACAGATCCACGGCCCCGGCCATCCCCTGGGAACCGATGATCTGAGGCTTCCCCGGGGCAAACTCCAGGGCATGGTAGCCGTGGACATGGCCGCAGAGCACCGCCCGGATGGCGTCGCTGCCCACACAGAGGGAGATGAACTCCCGGGCGTTTTCCTCCGCCGTCTCAGAATCGATGTAGAAATACTCCATGAGGTCGACCATGGCTTCCCTGCAGAAGGGCGTGGCAATGGGGATATGGCAGAGCACGATCATGGGCACGCCCTCTTCGCAGAGGGCCTTCAGCGCCTCCAGGTCGGCGGGAGAAACGGTCTTCTTGCTGTTGTCTACGGCGGCGACGCGGAAGCCCTCCAGCTCCAGCGTGCGCACACCGGGGGCCCACACGCCCTCGCATTCCGCGTCCTCGTGATTGCCGGGGACGCAGAGGAACCTGCCGCCGTAGGCCTCCAGCTTCCGGCGCAGATAACGCTCACCGGCCGGGTGCATCCGTTCCAGATTGTCGCCGGAAAGCAGCAGGGCTTCCGGCTTCAGCTCCCCGGCCAGCGCCAGCTGTTTTTCAAAGGCTTCAACGGTGCTGATGCGCTGGGCATCCCCGTAAGGCTCGTCGTTCCCCTTGGCGAAATCCAGCTGCCCCCGGGCGAATTTCTCCTTGAAGACCGCCCACATGGCCTCCTGCTTTTCCGATTCCGCCCGTTCCTCCGGGGTGCTGAGGTCGTCGGTCACATTGAGATGGGTGTCCGAAATGTGCATGAGAAGATGCTCGCCCTTCACGCCGGGCAGGGTCAGGCGGTTCCTGCGGAACCAGAAGAAGCTGTCGTCGATCATCATTTCACGACACCTTTTACCGGGGCTCCCAGGGTTCGCAGGAGCCATATTCCAGAATATCTGCGATCCGCCTGCAGGCCTGCCCGTCTCCGTAGGGATTGCAGGCACGGCTCATCTTGTCGTATTCCTCTTTGTTTTCCAGCAGCAGCTTGAAGGTCCGGTAGATCGTCTCCTCGTCGGTCCCCACCAGCTTCAGGGTCCCGGCCTCCACGCCCTCCGGCCGTTCCGTCGTGTCCCGCATGACCAGGACGGGCACGCCGTAGGAGGGGCACTCCTCCTGGATGCCGCCGGAATCCGTGAGGCAGAGGTAGCTCCGCGCCTCGAAATTATGGCAGTCAAAGACCTCGATGGGCTCGATGATGTGGATCTGCTCACAGCCGCCCAGCTCCTCGCCGGCAGCCTGCCGCACCGCGGGATTCATGTGGATGGGGTAGACGGCCCGGCACTCGGGGTGCTCGCTGAGCACGCGGCGGATGGCGCGGAACATATGGTGCATGGGCTCGCCCAGGTTTTCCCGCCGGTGGGCGGTGATGAAGATCAGCTTCCCGTCGCCCACCCAATCCAGCTCCGGATGGGTATAGTCCTCCCGGACCGTGTGCTGCATGGCGTCGATGACCGTGTTGCCGGTGACGAAGATGCTCTCCGGCTTTCGCCCTTCCCGCAGAAGGTTGTCCCGGCTCTGGGGCGTGGGCGCGAAGTTGTACTTTGCGATGATGGATACGGCCTCGCGGTTGAATTCCTCCGGATAGGGGGAATAGATGTTGTAGGTCCGCAGGCCCGCTTCCACATGGCCCACCGGAATCCGGAGATAGAAGCAGGCCAGGGCGGTGACGAAGGTGGTGGAGGTATCGCCATGGACCAGGACCACGTCCGGCTTCTCCTTTTCCAGCACCTCCTTGATCCCGCCCAGGATATTCGCGGTGATGTCGAATAGGGTTTGCCGGTCCTTCATGATGTTCAGGTCATAGTCCGGCACGACGCCGAAGGTGGCCAGGACCTGATCCAGCATCTGGCGGTGCTGTGCCGTCACGCAGACGACGACCTGCAGCCCCTCCCGCTTTTTCATCTCATTGACCAGGGGGCAGATTTTGATGGCCTCCGGCCGGGTGCCGAAGACGCACATCACTTTTTTCTTTTGCATATTCTCTTGCTCCTGTGTATTCCGTTGTGTACTAAAGCCCGGAAAGAAGGAAACGGAAAAAGCTGCGGTCCCGTTCCTCTCTCAGCAGGCCGATCTCCACGCTGCAGGCTTCCATGACCCACCCCGCGTTGGCCGTGTGCATGGGATAGCGCCGGGATTTTCCGGCCTTGTCCGCATAATAGCGCAGATAGCTGTCCAGCCGCCGGGTGTCCTTGAAGAGGGCGGCGGCATAGGCCATGACGCTCCAGTCGAAGGTGGTGTCCTCTATGGGGCCCTGTTCCCATTCGTGATGCCTGCAGATGCCCTCATACAGCGCCCGCTCCCGTCCCTCGGTCCCGCGCAGGCCGGTGATCGCGGGGTAGAGCTGGGCGATGCAGTCGGGATAAAAGCTTGCGTAGCCCTGGAAGCGGACCGGATTCATGGATTTGGACAGGCCCACGTGATAGGTAAAGCTGTCCGGATCCCAGAATAGGGTTTCGACGGCTTCCCGGATCTCGTCGGCCAGACGGTCAAACCGCTCGGCCTGCCTGGCTGCATCCCTGTCGCCGGAATGCTTCCGCAGAAGCTCTGCCGCGGCACGGCAGCCCTGGTAGACCTCGGCGTTGTCCATGAGATAGGTCGCCCGGAAGCCGTCGTCCACAAAGATGCACCCCCGGAGGGACAGATCCTCCAGAAGGCCCAGCAGGAGGGCGGCGGCCTTGTTCCAGCCCTCGATGGCGCCGATATCTCCTCCCGCCCGGACGTAGGCGGCCAGCAGCGTCAGGTATCTGCCCGCATAGGCATCCACGGAGTCGGGCTCCTTTTCCGTCAGCACACCGTCCTCCCAGTCGAAGTCGGTGATCCTGCCCTTCTGCCGCAGGAGCGTTTCGGTATGCCAGCGGAGATAGCGCCCCGCCGCCGTCAGCCGCTCCTCGGTGGGGTCGCTCAGCAGCCCTATCATCGCCTGGCAGGCAAAGTAGGGGTTGATATATCCGTGATCCCGCTTCTCCGGCTCATAGACCAGCAGGGCCCCGCAGTCCAGCTGGTTGCGCAGGATGTATTCGGCCTCCGCGTCGGAGAAGGCGCGGTAATGGGCGATCTGCCCCTCCAGCTCGGCGCGGCGGCGCTCATAGGCGTCGTGCGCGCTGCGAAGGCCGATGAACAGCAGCAGAAGGAGCAGACAGGCACAAACCGCGATGGCCGCTTTTTTCACGAAAACCCTCCCCGGGATCAGTCGCAATTCTCGTAAAGGTCGGTGATATGTTCGTCGAGGAATTCAAATCGCCGGACGATGGCTTCCTTCAGCTGGGCCATGGCTTCCTCATAGCTTTTCAGGTCCCGGCCCGAGCCGGTGAGAAGATGGATCTGAAAGGAATACCCCCAGATCGCGAAATTCCGCTGGACAGCGTCGCCCAGGAGGGCAGTGGTCTCATCCAGTATATCCAACATATGCTGCTCATTCAGAGAAGATTCCCGAAGCTCGTAATATCGCCTGACGATCTTATCCACGAACGCCCGGTCGGTGAGAAGACGGTCAAACCAGGGGACATTCAGCAGATAATAGAGGTCGTAGCTTTCCTGGAAGCCCTGATAGTTGTCGTAGGAGTTGTTGTAATCCCAAAGGACGAGCTTCAGCTTGCCGTTCATTTCCTTGTAGGCATAGGTGGACAGCAAGCCCGCGTCATGGTTCATAAAGACTTCGTTGAGGATGAAATAGTCTACGAAATTGTCCGTGTCAATATAGGCATCGTAGCCGGTGACCGGGTCCTTGAAATCGTCGCCGTACAGCATGCGCTCGAAGCGGTTGACGTCCTCGGTGATCCACAGATATTCGCTTTCCGTCAAGCTGCTCTTGCCGGGATAACGGATATAGAGGTCGTTGCTGGTATAACCGGCGGTTTTACCGTAGCTGTCGATGGGATCGGAGCCGGTATCCACACGGTCCCGGTTGATGATGTAGGCTGCTTCGCCGGAGAGAAGGCCGAATTTCGACAGCCGCAGCCGGGCTTCCCCGTTGCTGACCGGCTCTACGGCCAGGTAAACGCCCCGATACTGCCCGTCGACAAACAGCTCGAGGTAGCGGCAGTCCGGGGCCCATTCCATGATCTCCCGGCCCAGCTGATAGGCCAGGTAGTTCCGCGCCAGGGTCTTATCCAGGAAGGGGCCGTTCAGCACCCATTCGGAGGCTTTGCCCATTTGCAGGAAATCGTAATTATAGGAGTTTTTGCCCTTGGCGTCCGTGAAAAACTCAATGCGGTACTGCGCCTTATCGAAGTTTTTGGAGGAAGCGCCCCGCTGCTTGAGGCTGATGTCGAAGCTGATGTCCGGGCGCTCCGCTGTGGAATGGACGGAGCCGTCGTTTGCGGCGTTGAGGATGGAGAGCCTGGCCATCGTCGGCGTGTTCTGATCGACCCAATCCCCGCCGGTTTCGATGAAAACCACAGGCAGAGCCGTGTCAAAGACGCCGACCCCGTAAAACTCGCTGTATTGACTGTCCAGGCTGATTTCGTCCGCTTTCCCCGCGATCTTCGGCTTGGTACGGTCATCCGTTTTCAGCCTTTCCCATTCGTTGTGAAGGCACAGCGCCCCCACCATGGAGATAATGAGCAGGGAGAGAGTGCCAATGGCGATCAGTGCTTTCTTCATGGCCCTTATCTGGCGATGTCATCCTGCTGCTCGACGATGCTGACCCGGTTTACCCCCACGATGTGCATGAGACGCTGGGAGATCTCCCGGACATTCTTCTCGTCCGCCTTGACCAGGTCGCCTTCCCTGACGGAATAGACCATTTCGCACATAGCGGCGTCCTGGCTCTTGGAGAGACGGTGGGCGCTGCGCCCGAAATGCTCCTCCACGATGGCCTCCACCTCTGCCTGGGCGCTGACCTCCGACTGGATCACCAGCAGCTGACGGTTGGATTTGATGTCCCGCTTCGTGACGAGGAGGAACAGGAACATGGCGATGCTGCCGCCCGCGATCATCAGATACTGGGAGACGCCGCAGCCGATGCCTGCGGCAATGGCCCAGAAGATGAACACCGCATCCCGAACATCCTTGACGGCGGTGCGGAAGCGGATGATGGACAGGGCGCCCACCATGCCCAGGGAAAGAGCGACGTTGTTGGAGATGATCCCCATGATGGTGGTGGTGACGATGACGATGGCGCCTACGGAGATATTGAACCGCCGGCTGTAAGCCGTGCCCGAGTAGGTCAGGCGGTAGGCGCACATGATGAAGGCGGCGACGATCAGCGCGGCAATGTCGTTGATCAGGATCTCCAGCAGGGAGAAGGTCTGCGGCGTCAGGTTCTCAATGATATATTCTCTCATGGTGAGGGCCCCCTTATTCGGTGAGTAATCGGGATTCGGAATATTTGCTGTTGGCGGTGGGAAGCAGGTCCAGGGAGGAGATGATGCGCTGCAGCGGCGTTACCAGAAAATCGTTGTACTTCACCTCCAGCACGCCATAGCCGGAGGGGAGCAGGGGATAGAGGGGCGTGCTCGGGTCATAGAGACCTCCTGGGGACATGCTGCCCCGGAGATTGTGGTCATAGGTGATGCGCACGTTGCTGACGGGATACAGGTAGGCGGTCCGGTCATAATCGACGACGGTTTTCGGCCGGTAGACGTTCCGCGTCATTTTGTCGTAGAGAAAGGCCGCCAGCTCCTCCTCCCGGGCGAGGAGAAATTCATAGGAGCAGTTTTCCAGCTTCCCGGCTTCGTCCCTGGTGATGTTCAGGGAGAGCTTTCTGGAATCCGAGCCGCTTTTGCATTTGTATTCCAGCAGGGCGAAATCGCTGGAAATATCGTAAGTTCGGACGCGGATCTTCCGCTTTTCCATCACGCCGTCCAGATTGTCGTGGAAGTCCCGGTCCCCCGCAGAGTCAAAATACAGGGAGCGGACGTTGTAGGTCCCCCTGACGCCGTGGGGATCCGGCTGCATGAAGGCCAGCAGCCGGTCGTTGATCCGCAGGAAATCCCGATACCGTATGACGTATTTGATCTCTTTTCTAAACACCTGCCGCATGCTTGGCTTTCCTCTTTTCCAGCCAGTAGGCCAGCTTTTTGGGGTAAGGCGTGGGGAACATGGTCTGCTTCCGGGCGATGAGAAGCTGAAGGCCGATCCCGGCGAGGATGATGAGGATCAGGGCCCAGACGGGGAAGCGGTAGATCTCATAAAGCCCCAGGGCGCCGAAGAGGGGCAGGAAAACGCAGAGGGAATGGACGGGGAAGATCACGGCCAGCGCGCCGCCCGCCAGGGCGCAGAGAATGACCGGGATCAGCAGCGGCGCGATCAGGAAGCCCAGCATCCCGCCGATCACGGCGCAGAAGATGATGGCTGCCACATGGTTCCAGCGGAAGGAGAGGAAGGAGAAGATGACCCCCACCACGCTGAGCGTCGCCACCGTGTTCTGCCAGGAGGTGCGGGGGGAGAGGAGCAGGATCGTCGCGGTCACGAACAGATAGAAGAAGGTCACGGAGAAATAGAGCTTGTAGATGTAGAAGCCCAGCAGGAAGGCCAGGCCGAAGATCACGGTGCAGATCAGCGCGCGGTGGTCGCCCAGGAAGGCGAAGCGTTCACCGATCTGGCCGAGTTCAAGAAGAGCTTGCATGAGTCTTTGCAGCAGTGTATACATTGCCTTTCACCCCAACAATCCGTTCAGCGTTTTGGAATAGGCCCTTCTGCCGACACGGTCGACGGCCTGGGTGACCACGAAGTCGCTGATGTTGTATTCGATGATAAGTTCCTTCATCACTTCTGTGTCGCATCGTTCGACGTCTACGGAGATGATGTTCTCATAATGCTCCGTGAGATAGGGAATGATGTATTTCCCCGTGGAATCCGCCAGGACCATGAGGGAACCCGAACCGTTCCCGAAAAGCTTGGCATACCGCAGGGTCGCTCCGATGATGGCGTCGTTGCCGCCGATGGAATGGATGATGACCGGCCGCTTGTATTCCACATCGTCCCGCATATCAAAGGCGATCTCATAGTTTTTGAAACCGCTTGCGTATCGGAATATGAACGGGTCGCCGGAGATATCGCGGACGATCATCTCCATCACGAGATCGCTGTCCTGATACTCGTGGACAAAGTGCTCCTTCAGGGTCCCGGAGAAGTTGTTGACGTTGTAATAGTTGAAATGGTCGATGTCGAAGGGCGTCAGCCCCAGGGCGCTGCAGGCGGCCTTATAGCCGTAGTACGCGCCATCCATGGTCCAGCAGTCCTGTGTCCGATAGAAGAGCAGATGTGTTTCGTCCGCGGCCAGATCCCCGTAGACATTCATGAGGCGGATGTCCGCGGGCAGCTCCGACGCCAGCTCATCCATCAGCAGCCCGTAGATTTCGTTGGATTCCTCCATATAGTCCGGCTCAAACTGGATCCGCTTCGGCACCGGGATGGCGGCGATCCTCGCATCCTCACCCACCAGCGCCCGCAGCGCCTGCATGCGCAGGGAGAATTGCAGATCCGCATCCTCATTGATCGCCAGCTTATTGACGACCCGGTCGGAAAAGATCAGCGCATCCCCGGTGTCTTTGATCAGACGGGTGGACGGGGATTCATTGCCGCGGAGCCCGAAGCGGTTATACCGGGGAACGAGCTGTTCCTCGTAGGCTGCGTCCTTGTATTCCGTGACCTTCCGATCCGCCGCGCGGATGAACCACACGATCAGGAAGAGCAGGACGCTGATAAGGACCAGGCCCAGGGGCAGGAGCCAGCAGGCAGCCCTCCTGCGTTTATCTTCTGCCGTCATACGATATAATCCACCTTCAGCTCCGGCAGGAGCTCCTTCAGCTCCGCGATACCGGGCTCGCTGGAGACGATCAGGGGCACGGTCAGGCTCCGGAGATGGTCGCAGCCCCGGAAGGCGCTGACGCCCACATGGGTCAGCGTCCTGGGGAATACCAGCTTTTTCAGCTTTTTGCAGTCGCGGAAGGCGTGATCCTCCAGGGAAACCAGCCTTGCGCCGTGGGCGAAGCTGACCTCCTCCAGCCCGCTCATGCCTGCGCAGGCGCTGGGGCCGATGCGCTCGATGGTGACGGGGAAGTCCAGCCGCCGGAGCCCGGTGCAGTTTTCCAGGCCGGAGGTGCCGATCTCCGTGAGGGCCGTGTCGGCCAGGGAGGTCATTTCCGTCAGCTCCGTGCAGTCGGCCAGGCCGAAATCCTCGATGGCGGTGAGGGAAGAAGGAAGCACCACCTTTTTCAGGTTCCGGCAGGCGAAGAACATGCTCTGACGGATCCCCAGGGCCCCTTCGGGAAGAGCGGCGCTGCGGACGGTGTCGTGCTTGCGGAAGGCCGCGTCGTCGGCGAGCTCGAATTCCTCCAGGCTGCGGAAGCTGACGTCCTCATATTCCTTGCGGAAGTCGATGAACTCATATGCGGGCTCATGGCGGGGCACGTCTTCCTCGTAGATGGGGCATACCATGCCGCCCGCCTCGCTGTTGACGTATCCGTAGATCACGACGTTTTCCTTGATGGTCATTTTGCCGCGGCTGATCACGGAGACGGAGGTGCCCTTTTTGCCGATCAGCACATCGTGCTCGATCTCCAGCTTTTCCTGGGAAAACACGTTGCCGGCCACGAAGCAGCCCGCCTCCAGAAGGATGCTGCCCTCCGCGAAGATATTGCCCAGGACGCCCGCGCCGGAGCAGATGCGCACGCTGCCCATGGCGTGGATATCGCCCTGGAGGGTGATGTCCTCCACGATCAGGGTCTTGCTTGGGGTCACGATGCTGTAAGGCGCGGTGCCCAGCTCGGTCGCGTTTTCGTTGGTGACGTGCTTGGCCTTGCGCTTGTCGCTCACCAGCGGCAGGGTGAATTTCAGGAGATCCCTGCCCTCCAGCGGGTCGATCAGCGCGTCGGGATACTGGCCGAAGTAGATCACGGGGGCATAGAGCCGGCGGAAGCTGACGTTTTTGCCGATGCTCAGGGCGTTGCCCGCCGTGGCGCTCACGCCCAGGTCGCAGT
>JAEEGL016294414.1_pt1 | contig 13037 bp, 8 predicted proteins | sample 9134231 | NCBI WGS metagenome assembly JAEEGL01 (sample SAMN16246548, study PRJNA631951) | gut metagenome | biome: gut microbiome; feature: rumen; material: fiber-attached | host: Bos | place: Iran: Karaj | collected 2018-10 | reverse complement strand
CAGAAACTGAAGTTTTCTGTGGAGAGCTTCGAACTGGACCAGTTTGACCTGACGGCCCGCAACGAGGCGCACAAGAAGACGGACAGCAATGGTGATCTCTATGCCATCATCAAAGTGACATCGAGCAATCCTGATGACAACCTGCGTGCCTATCACTTCAACTTCGGCAACATGAACAGCCTGATAGATGTTCACGACGGCGAGCTTTGGGTGTATGTTCAGCGCAATGCCAAGATGGTGACCATCAGCCGCGAGGGTTATGCCACCGTCAGCCGCTACGACCTGCAGACCACCATCGAGGAGGGTCGCACCTATACCATGCGGCTCACTTCGCAAGGTCCTGTGGTACGCATGCAGATGGTGCTGTTCCAGATAGAGCCTGCAGACAGCAAGGCTGTAGTGATGATTAAGTCTTCAATGGCAGGAGCCAATGAGGAGATGCTGGGTACGGCAGATGCCTCCGGGCAATTGGCTAAAAACATGGCATTAGGCACATATACCTATCGGGTGATGTCGGAGAACTACCATTCATCGGAAGGGCGGTTTGTGCTGAGCGACCCTAACCAGACGTACACCGAAAAAGTAAGCCTCCGTCCTCGTTTCTCGGTGGTCACTCTGAGCGTCGCATCTGGTGCTGAAATCTATGTAAATGGTGAGCGCAAGGGCGTTGGCAGCTGGCAGGGGCCATTGAATGCCGGAGTCTATCAGGTGGAGTGCCGCCAGCAGAACCATCGTTCCACGCAGCAGACTATCACTGTGGAGGAGAACAAACCCCAGTCGTTTACCTTGCAGGCTCCCGTGCCTATCACAGGTATGCTGTCGGTCATTTCCCAGCCGCTTGGTGCCAGCATCAGCATTGACGGGAAGGACTACGGCACCACGCCCCGCAATATCAGCGACCTGCTCATCGGTTCGCATAGCTTGACGCTGAAGAAGACGGGATATAACGACCTGACGCAGACAGTGAAGGTGAAGGAGGGTGAAATGACGGAGGTGAACCTAACGATGAACAATTTACCCGATGAGAAGACATTTACGGTGACTGGCCACGGCAAGACGGTCTCTTTCAAGATGAAACTGGTGAAGGCGGGAACGTTTCGGATGGGGGCTGAATCGGGTTACAGTAATGAGAAACCTGTTCACAACATGACGTTAACAAAGGACTACTTTATTGGTGAGACGGAGGTGACTCAGGCGTTGTGGTATGCAGTGATGAGGCAGTCGCCGGTCTTTAATTTTCCTGATGCTCCACCTCGCGGAATAGGTGATAATTATCCTATGTATTATATCAGTTACGAGGATTGTCAGGAGTTCCTAAAGAAATTGAACCAGCTGACAGGTCAGCAGTTCCGTTTCCCGACGGAGGCGGAGTGGGAGTATGCGGCCCGGGGTGGCCAGAAGTCGAAGGGCTACACCTATGCTGGCAGCAACACGATAGGCGACGTGGCATGGTACAAATATAACTCAGACAACAGGGCTCATGTCGTAAAGACAAAGAATCCCAATGAACTGGGCCTGTACGATATGAGCGGCAATGTCTTAGAATGGTGCTATGATTGGTATGATGGTTATTCTTCTTCCGATCAAACAGATTTTATCGGAAGTGTTGAAAGTACGGGCCACCGTGTGTATCGTGGAGGCTGCTGTTACGACGACTCTGAGGAATGTCGCTCTACTACTCGCTCTATGAGTCAACCGGGAGGATGTTGGAACATGTGCCTTGGCTTCCGTCTCTGCCTGTAGTTCTTCCCCAAGGAACAGAAGAAAGGAGAAAAAAGAAGAGAAAAGAGTTTATCTGTGTACGCCCGGCGGGGGCGTGTCGGAGACCGCCCCAAGCAAGCGTTCACAGATGAACGAAACGATGACCGCCGAAGGCGGTCGAAAGAAATGCAAATAAAGATATTTAGTTCTCCCCCCGAACACCTGAAATCTTCCGAAAATGGGTTACTTTCAGCAATCATCCGCTTTAATGAATAAGAAAAACAATAACAGAAAAAGACGAGATATGAAAAAAGAATTGCTACTGACACTGTTGATGTTTCTCCCTCTGGCGATGCAGGGCCAGAACTGGGACTATATCCAGACATCGGGCGAATACTATTACGGTGTGGGACACGGCGCTACGGAGGCCGAGGCTTCCGAACGGGCTATGGCCGACCTGGTGAGCATGATAGCCACCAACGTGTCGAGTGAGTTTATCGGCCTGAACGACGAGACCACTACCAACGGGAACATCGACCACAAGGAGCGCGTGCTGAACTGCGTGAAGACCTATTCACAGTCGTCGCTGACGAATGTGGAGAAATGGGTTGTCAGCAAGGAACCTGATGTGACGGTGCGCCGCTACATGAAACGCTCAGAGCTGGCTCGCATCTACAACGGGCGCATTGCCAAGGCCAAGGACATGATGCAGATAGCCGAAGAATCACTGAAAAGGGGCAAGATAGACATGGCCCTGCAGTACTATTACTGGGCCTACTCACTCATCCGCTCCGTGCAGCGCCCCAATGAGGTGAAGGACGCACAGGGCAGGATACTCGTCAACTGGATTCCGCTGAAGATCAACGACATCCTGAGTGGCATCAGCGTGGCCTTCGAGGGGCGCGACGGCGACTTCGTTGACCTCCTGTTCAACTACGAAGGCCGCCCGGTGTCCAGTCTGGAATATACCTATAGCGACGGTCGGGCCCTTTGCCAGGGAACAGCCAAGGACGGGCGCGGACTGATAGAGATGGCACCTGGCTATGAGACAGACACCTATCATGTGAAGATAGAATATGAATACAAGGGTCAGGCCAGGGGCGATGCCGAAATGCAAAGCGTGCTGGGGGTGATCACCAGCAAGGTCTTTCCCAAGGCTGCCATGAACATCAAGGGAAAGGGGGGCGTGGCCCACGTGCAGAAGCCGAAGACGCAGGACAAGACAGGCGTGAACCTGTCGCCCAAGAGCTCGCAGACCGCCGACAACGCCCGTGAGTATGCCGACATAGCCTTCAAGGTAATCGAGGCCATCAAGGCCAAGAACCTGTCGGAGGCATCAAGGTACTTCACCTTCGACGGCAAGGAAATGTTCCGCGAGCTGATAGGCTACGGCACCGGCAGGGTGGTGGGCAACCCCAACCTGAAGTTCTTCAAGAGCGCCAACGGCAGGGTGGTGGCGCGTGGCCTGCAGATGTCGTTCTCGTTCAACCGTGGCACCAAGAAGACCTTCGTAGAGGATGTGGTGCTGACGTTCAACCAGGAGAAGCAGATAGAGAGCATCGCCTTCGGACTGGGACAGGTGGCCGAGAACGACATCCTGTGTAAGAATGCCCCCGGCTGGAAAGACGAGACGAGGGAGATGCTGATGGAATTTCTGGAGAACTACAAGACGGCCTACTGCCTGAAGCGCCTGGACTATATACGTGAGGTGTTTGCCGACGATGCCGTCATCATCATAGGCAATGTGGCCAAGAGGAAGACCGCACAGACGGGCTATCAGGAACGGAAAGTGTCGCTGGAGGGACAGGAGAAGATTCAGTACAACAGATACACCAAGGACGAGTATCTGAAGAATCTGGACCGCTGTTTCCGTCGCAATGAGTTCATCAACATACGCTTTTCCAACAATGACATACAGTGGCTGGAGAAATACCAGAACGAGGAGATCTTTGCCATCCAGATAGGGCAGGAATACAACTCTTCCAGCTATGGCGACAAGGGATTCCTGTTCCTGCTGGTCAATATGACAGACCACGATCAGCCGCAGATCAAGGTGCGCACCTGGCAGCCCAACGAGGTGGATATGAAGAAGGTCTATAATGCGGGCGACTTCTATAGTAACTGATAAAAACGACAAGAACCATGAAGATAGTAAGAAGAGTGCTCATGCTGTTTCTGCTGCTCGCTGTGCTTCCCGCCAGTGCGCAGCAGAAACTGAAGTTTTCTGTGGAGAGTTTCGAACTGGATCAGTTTGACCTGACGGCCCGCGACGAGGCGCACAAGAAGATCGATGGCAACGGCTCGCTCTATGCCATCATCAAGGTGACATCGAGCAATCCCGACGACAACCTGCGTGCCTATCACTTCAATTTCGGCAACATGAATAGCCTGATAGATGTTCACGACGGTGAGCTGTGGGTGTATGTTCAGCGCAATGCCAAGATGGTGACCATCAGCCGCGAGGGCTATGCCACTATCAGCCGCTACGACCTGCAGACCACCATCGAGGCGGGACGCACCTACATTATGCGGCTCACGTCGCAAGGCCCCGTGGTCTATATGCAGATGGTGCAGTTCAAGGTGTCGCCCAAAGGGGCAAAAGCCATAGTGACCGTAAAAGGGGCTGCGACTAATGCGAATAAAGATGTGTTGGGCATTGTAGATGGGGATGGCATCATAGCCAAGAACCTGCCCTACGGCACCTATACCTACGAGGTGATGGCAGAGAGCTACTACTCGTCGGAGGGGCGCTTCACACTGAACGACGAGAACCAGACGCACAACGAGGAGATAACCCTGCGTCCACGATTCTCGACCATCACGCTGAGCGTTGATGCCGATGCCGACATCGTGGTAAACAACGAACTGAAGGGACGTCGATCATGGAGCGGTCCGCTGAATGCCGGAACCTATCAGGTGGAATGTAGGATGGCCAACCACCACCCTACACGGAGCACCATTGTGGTGGAGGAGAACAAGCCTCAGACGTTTACCCTGCAGTCGCCCACGCCCATTACGGGTAAGTTGTCGGTCATCTCGCATCCGAGTAATGCCAGCATCAGCATCGATGGCAAGGACTATGGCACGACCCCTCGCAACATCAACGACCTGCTGATAGGCAGTCACCAAATCAAGTTGTCGAAGTCCGGGTACACCGACCAGACTCAGGCTGTGACGGTGAAGGAGGGTGAAATGTCTGAAGTGAACATCACGCTGAAGAATGTTCCCGCAGACGAGAAGACATTCACTGTGACGGGTCATGGCAAGACTGTGACGTTCAAGATGAAGCTGGTGAAGGCCGGCACTTTCCAGATGGGTTCAAATACAGGCTATGATGATGAGAAGCCCGTCCACACAGTCACCCTGACAAAGGACTATTACATGGGTGAGACTGAGGTGACGCAGGCGCTGTGGTATGCCGTGATGGGTCAGTCTCCGACCTCTGATGGTAGTCAATGGGAGTCAAAATACGGTTTTGGTGACAATTATCCTGCCTACTATATTAGTTACAATGACTGCAAGAAGTTCTTGACAAAGCTGAACGAGCTGACAGGCGAGCATTTCCGGATGCCTACTGAGGCTGAATGGGAATATGCTGCCAAGGGCGGACAGAAGTCGAGGGGGTGTGAGTATTCCGGCAGCAACACGCTTGGCGATGTGGCGTGGTATGATGAGAATTCTAGAAAAACAACACATTCGGTACAGACCAAGCAGGCGAACGAACTGGGCTTATACGACATGAGTGGCAATGTATGGGAGTGGTGCTCAGACTGGTATGGTAGTTATTCTTCATCTTCTCAGACCAATCCCACAGGTGCTGTCAGTGGCTCCGACCGAGTTAATCGTGGCGGTAGCTGGGACAGCATTGCCGGGAACTGCCGATCGTCAATTCGCGGCAGCGGCTCGCCATCGTACCGGCTCAGCAGCAGAGGCTTCCGCTTTGCCCTGTAGTTCTTCCTCAAGAAAGGAGAGAGAAAAGAGAAAAACAGATAGAAAACGTCCTTGGCGAGTTCGGCAGGGCGTGTCGGAGACCGCCCAAGCAGGACTCGCAAAGGACAGGACAATACCGCCGAAGGCGGTCGAAAAATTTCGAATATGAGAAAGATCCTTTTGCTAGTTGTGCTGATGGCGCTTTCTTTGAGTGTCGATGCCGTGATTCACCGCGCCCTGGTGTTCGGCCTGGGCAAGCAGGCAGACAAGGCGTGGGGGAAGATACATGGCGACAACGATGTGTACTACGTGGTGCAGATGCTGCAGCAGGCAGGCTACACGGATGTGGTGACACTGAAGAACGAACAGGCCACGAAGGCTGCAATGGAAGAGGCTTTCGTGAGTCTGGCCAAGCGATGTAGGAAGGGCGACGTGGTCTATATACACTATTCGGGCCACGGACAGCTGATGACCGACCTGGACGGCGACGAGGCACTGAAGTGGAACAGCAGCCACGGACAGTGGGACGAGGCATGGATACCCTACGATGCCTATATGGTGTATGGACCGAACGACCGAGGCGAGAAGCACCTGTGTGACGATGAGGTGGCTCGCTACATGCAGGCGATACGCGACAAGATAGGCAGGCGCGGCGAACTGGTGGTGGTGGTGGATGCCTGCCACAGCGGTGATGCCACCTGCGGGCCAGACGATGAATGCGTGAGGGGCGTTGACGTGAGGTTCACTATTCCCAAACCTTTGGATGAGGACATGCCCCGACTGGCCGAGGAGAACTGGCGAACGGTGAGTGCCTGCAAGCCCTATCAGCTGTGTACGGAGGTGAAGAGCCTGCAGGTGGGAAAACTGACCTATGCCCTCTACAAACTGGGAATGAAGGTGCTGAAACAGGACAACCAGCAGCTGGAGCAGACATTGGACGACTTTATGGAGCAGCACCGTGGGAGAATCAGACAGACACCGATGGTGAGCGGCAGTAAATAAAAAATAGGAAAGACGTGGGTTACTTTTCCAGATATTCATCTTAAACAAACAGAAAAGCGATGATCAAGGAGTTGTTCACCAGGAAAAAGCAAGGCTACACCGACGCAGAAGTGGTGGAAAGACTGCAAAGCAGAGAGCGGAAAGTGGAAGAATGGTTCTACAGAACGGCCAAGCGCTACTTCGACGAGCACTTTAACGAGGTGTTCTTTGACAAGGACAAAAAGCAGGAAATATTCCAGACGGCCTTCCTGAAACTGTGGATGGAGATAGACAACAAGCGCATCTGCACCCAGCAGGAGCAGGTGTGCCGACAGCAGAGGAACGGGACGGTGAAGCCAATGACATGCAGCCTGACAACCTTCCTGATGGCTTTTGCCAGAACGGAATACAGAGAACTGGTGAGAAGCACCAAGGAAGACTGCTATGGCGAACTGTTTGACGACGGCGATACGGCTGATGTAATGGTGACCGCCTTCGACAAGGAAGAGGATGCCGAGGAACAGAAAAACCGCATCGTGGATGAGTGCATCGGCGGACTGTCGCCCAACTGCGCGGAGATTCTCACCTTATTTTATTATAAGGGAATGAGCCTGGACCAGATCCTGGAACAGCGCCAGGAGAAGAACACCAGTAAGAACGGACTGAAAACGGCTAAGAACAAATGTATGAACACACTCAGGGAACGCATCGCTACAGAATTGAAGAAGTATAACCTAACAGCGTAGAAACGTATGAACGAAGAGTGTTTTGACAAGCGAGAGGCTGATGAGTTGACTGCAAGGATTGCCGACCGACTGGGAGAGCGCCAGCAGAAACTGGAGCGGATGGCAGAGTGGGAGCGCAAGGCAACTGCCACCAACGTGCGGCCCATGTACTGGGTGGGGGCGGTAGCAGCCTGTGTGGCAGTGGTAGTCATGATGATGCCTTTCTGGGGAACAAATTCATCGCCACTGGATGAACTGGGAATAGGTGCGCCCACCATGACGGAGTTCAGGGCAGCCACGCCAGAGGCTTCGGAAATCATGCGACTGATAGAGCAGAATGACTTTGAGGCCGCTATCGCAAAGACGGAGGCAGCACTGGACAAATCGGAAAAAGAACTGAAGGAGTTGGAAAGACTGACAGTTGGATGGGACGACGAAGAGATGAACTATCAGCTGGAACAGGAAACAGTGGTGAATGGTGAGCTGAGATGGACGTATATCTATCTGCTCGTGAAGACGGACAGGAAGAAAGAGGCCAAGAAACAACTGAAATACTATATCAGGCACCATTCGAAAAGTGAGAATATAGAGGAGGCCAGGGCACTGCTCAAGGCTCTTTGAAAAAAAAGTGAGCATCATGGGTTACTTTTCTAAAACACATGCTTTAATATACAAATCAATAACAACAACATTTTATACACCAATTAAAAAACTTACGATTATGAAAAAAATGATTTCACTGATGGTAGTAGCCTTCATGGCAACCACAACATTCGCACAGAGTGCAGCAGAACTGGCTAAGCAGCAGAAAGAGCTGAACGAGATTCACATGAAGATGCTGAAGGCAAAGCCCACCAAGGATGCCAAGAAACAGGCCAAGGAACTGAAGAAGGAAGGCTGGACGGTGCCTGCAGGCGAAAAAAGCATTGAACAGCAAATCACACAGAGCCAGTTGTACGGAGAGGAACTGACTACCGATGAGAATGGAGCCATTACGAAGCGCTACCTGCAGCACACAGGTCAGACAACATCGGGAACCTACAATGCTGGCGTTGCTGCTGCAAGGGCTGCCGCACAGACAGAACTGGCTGCTATGCTGAAAACGGAGATTGTAGCTGCCTTCCAGCAGAAAATGGACAATGAACAGACATCGGCCATCACGGCAACGACCATTGACAAGTTCAACGAGAGAGCACGTGCCGTTGTTGACCAGGCGCTGACAAACTCGATCCCTGTGCTCACCGTCTATCGGGTGCTGCCAAACAACAACTATCAGGTACAGGTGAGAATCGCTTATGACAAGAAAGAACTGGCTGCCAGAATTAAGCGTAACCTGCAAAAGGAGCTGGAACAAGAGGGCGACGGTCTTAATGGAATCGTTGACGAAGTGCTCGGTAGCAAATTCTAAGGAGCTATGAAACAATACTTAGTAATCATGGGCATGGTCTTATGCATGGCACAAGGCCATGCCCAAAATCTTGACAGACAACAGGCTCGCTCGGCGCTCGATGAGTTCAGAAAGTCGGTTCGTCAGGATTTTGAGGACTTCCGTCGGCAATGTATGGAAGAATATGTGGAGTTCGTGCGCAACCCGTGGAAGACCTTCGAAGAAACAAAGCCAGTGCCAGTGCCGAAAGAGGTTCCTGTACCCCCCGTGGTGAAGCCGAAAGATGACAATAAGCCCATCGAGGATAATCCTGTGATCATCGAGGAGGTGATAGAGCCTGCACCCGTGGAGCCACAGCCACAACCAGTGGCTCCCATTGAGGAAGTGCCTGTGGCGGAAGAGAAAACGGTAGATTTCACATTCTTCGGGACTCAGGCCAAAGTAAGGTTCGACACAGCCCATAAGGTGATACTGAGGGGTACTGACGAGGGAAGCGTGGCCGATGCATTGAATGGCTTTAGTGCTGAGCATTACGACAACATGTTGCTGGACTGCCTGCAGCTCAGACGCGACCTGAACCTGAGCGACTGGGGGTATCTGCAGATGCTGAAGGCACTCAGCGACCAAGTATGCGGCAAAGGAAGCAACGAGAGCGCACTGATGCTGACATACCTCTATATGCAGTCGGGCTACAAGACTCGTATGGGGGTTGGCAACAACCGGCTCTATATGCTCTATGCCAGTAAGCACCAGATATTCAACCAAGCATCGTTTGGCGTGAATGGCACGGTGTTCTATGGAGTGGAGGAACTGCCTAATCGGCTCCACATCTGTGAGGCAGCCTTCCCAAAGGAGAAGGAAATGTCGTTGCTGATCAATGGTGGGCAGCGATTTGCTGAGAATATATCAACAGTGAGAACGATCACATCGCAACGGTATAAGGATTGTAAGATTAACTTTATGGTGAACAAAAACCTGATAGACTTCTACAACACCTATCCTACTTCGATGATAGACGACAATTTCATGACACGCTGGGGCTTCTATGCCAACACTCCAATGGACAAAAAGGTGGCTGAACTGATTTACCCGATGCTAAGAAACCAACTGAAAGGACTTACGCAACTGGAGGCAGCCAACCACTTGTTGAACCTGCTGCAGACGGGATTGGAATATGAGTATGACAATAAGGTATGGGGACGCGACAGGGCCTTCTTTGCCGAGGAAACTCTCTATTATCCCTACTGTGACTGTGAAGACAGGGCTATTCTTTACACCCGTCTGGTGCGTGACCTGTTGGGTCTTGACTGTATCTTGGTCTTCTACCCAGGACACCTGGCTGCTGCAGTGGCATTTACCGATCCTGTGAAAGGTGACTACATACAACTGAACGGTCGCAAATTCGTGGTCACTGACCCTACCTATATTGGTGCCAGTGTGGGAGAGACCATGCCTAATATGGATAATAAGTCGGCTACGGTTATCTTAGTAAACAAATGATAACTGTCCGCTTCACTTTGAATGCCTCGCCCACGTGTGGGCATGAAAAAACAGGCTGACTCTCAGATGAGAATCAGCCCGTTTGGTTACTTAATCTTGAAGCCAAACATTCATGATCAATTTCTTTCAACCGTACAGGTGGATTTTTTTATATATAATGTGTTTTTGTTTGGAAATTTCCTTGTAAAGCAGTACTTTTGCAGTCAAAAAAGTGAGAAAATGAAAAATGTACTTAAACAAATCTGGTTTCTCATGTTCCTGCTGATAGCAGGCATGATGACAGCCACTGCACAGCAGAAGCTGAAGTTCTCTGTGGAGAGCTTCGAACTGGACCAGTTTGACCTGACGGCCCGCAACGAGGCTTACAAGAAGATGGACAGCAATGGTGATCTCTATGCGATTATCAAGGTGACATCGAGCAATCCCGACGACAACCTGCGTGCCTATCATTTCAACTTCGGCAACATGAACAGCCTGATAGATGTTCACGACGGCGAGCTTTGGGTGTATGTTCAGCGCAATGCCAAGATGGTGACCATCAGCCGCGAGGGCTATACGACCGTCAGCCGCTACGACCTGCAGACCACCATCGAGGAGGGCCGCACCTATACCATGCGGCTCACGTCGCAAGACCCCGTGGTCTATATGCAGATGGTGCAGTTCAAAGTGTCACCGCCCACTTCTAAAGCCATCATTACCGTCAAGAACTCGGTTGCCGATGCACCGAAAGATATGCTTGGGAATGTTGACGAGGAGGGCATCTTAGCCAAGAACCTGCGCTATGGCACCTATACCTACGAGGTGATGGCCGAGAACTATTATCCGTCGGAAGGGCGCTTTACGCTAAATGACAGAAACACGACGCACCAAGAGACCATCAGTCTGCGTCCCCGCTTTTCGATGGTCACGCTGAGTGTTCCTTCTGATGCTGAAATCTATGTGAATGGTGAGCGCAAGGGCGTTGGCAGCTGGCAGGGGCCGTTGAATGCGGGAGTCTATCAGGTGGAGTGCCGCCAGCAGAACCATCGTTCCACGCAACAAACTATCAGTGTGGAGGAGAACAAGCCCCAGTCGTTTACCTTGCAGGCTCCCACACCCATCACTGGGATATTATCCATTATCTCGCATCCAAGTAATGCCAGCATCAGCATCGATGGCAAGGACTACGGCACGACCCCTCGCAACATCAACGACCTGCTGGTTGGCAGTCACCAAATCAAGTTGTCGAAGGCCGGGTACACCGACCAGACTCAGGCTGTGACGGTGAAGGAGGGTGAGATGTCTGAGGTGAGCATCACGCTGAAGAATGTTCCCGTTGCACCCGTGACTCCCATTGCGACAGACGAGAAGACGTTTACTGTGACAGGTCATGGCAAGACGGTGACGTTCAAGATGAAGCTGGTGAAGGCAGGCACTTTCCAGATGGGGTCAAATACAGGTGATGAAAAGCCTGTCCATTCGGTCACGCTGACAAAGGATTATTACATGGGTGAGACTGAGGTGACACAGGCACTGTGGTATGCCGTGATGGGTCAGTCTCCGTCATCTGGTGATAAATGGGAGTCAGGGTATGGCCTGGGCGACAATTATCCTGCCTACTATATCAGTTATGATGACTGCCAGCAATTCCTGAGGAGGCTGAACGAGCTGACAGGCGAGCATTTCCGCATGCCGACTGAGGCTGAATGGGAATATGCTGCCAAGGGTGGGCAGAAATCGAAAGGGTACAGGTATGCCGGCAGCAATAAGATTGGCGATGTGGCGTGGTATGATGAGAATTCTTACAACTTAGGAAGTTCAAATCCCAACTATGGGACTCATGCAGTCAAGACGAAAGTAGCGAACGAACTGGGGCTATATGACATGAGTGGCAATGTATGGGAGTGGTGTTCAGACTGGTATGGTAGTTATTCTTCTTCTGCTCAGACCAATCCCACAGGTGCTGTCAGTGGCTCCCGCCGAGTTAGTCGTGGCGGTAGCTGGTACTTCGATGCCGGGCGCTGCCGGGCGTCAATTCGCAACTACTACTCGCCATCGTACTGGAGCTTCAACATAGGCTTCCGCTTTGCCCTGTAGTTCTTCCTCACGAAAGGAGAGAGAAAAGAGAAAAACAGATAGAAAAAATGCAAATAAAGATATTTACTCTTCCAGTGATTGACAACGGCCAAATAGAAGATAACTGAATATGCGAACAATCTTCTTTTATGTCATAGTTCTTATTCCCTGCATTGTCTATGCCCAATTCAGGCAGGACGGCATTACACTTGAATATAATCGGCGTGAAGCTAAAACAGCATTTACGGAACCTGTGTATATGTCATTTGCTGGAGCAGGGTCAACTGATAATGATGAAAACAGTCGTTTCACTCTTTCTTTTAACCAATCTAAATTTATATCGAAAACTATTAGATGTCTATCAGAATAAACTTAGGTGTTCGGACGATTTTCTAAATGACTTGAAAACTGGTTCTCCCTCTCAGATGTCCATAGTTAGCTTGGCTAACAAAAAATAATACATCCTCAATTGAACATGGAAATACGCTTTCACTTCATGCTTTAAGGATGAATATTTCTGTATGAAAAATATGGCTGTTAAGAAAAAAGTGTTACCTTTGTAGCAACTTTACAACCTACTTACTTAAATATAGATGCTATGTCTGTACTAACTAATAATCAACATATAGGCAAGTATGAGGTGAAACGCCTGATAAAGGAAAGCCTCTATTGTGAGACGTATCGCGTGGAGGATGAAAGCGAGGAACCCTTCTTCTTGAAAATCTTCGTGCTGAAGAATACACCTGAAAAGATGATTG
>JAEEGL013157924.1_pt1 | contig 13037 bp, 9 predicted proteins | sample 9134231 | NCBI WGS metagenome assembly JAEEGL01 (sample SAMN16246548, study PRJNA631951) | gut metagenome | biome: gut microbiome; feature: rumen; material: fiber-attached | host: Bos | place: Iran: Karaj | collected 2018-10 | reverse complement strand
TGTACATGATACCTTTCTCTCCCTGTTCAACCGTGGCATGAGTTGCAATCACAATTGATTTAATGAGAGCTCTGCTTATAAAACAGTTTTTTGTTAGGGTATCAACAGCAACATCTATGGTTTTTGCAAAGTCTTTTGCACTCTCCACATGAGGCAGAGTAACTGCTGCCAGTTCTCTTTTGTGCCCGAAAACATAGACATGTGCAGAGAAATCAGATTGCGTATGAATGATAAGCACAGTACAGTACTGCATATTATCGGAGATCTTCAGGATCTGTCTTGGTCTTCCAAGATTGGTTTTATAGTCTGTATCCTCGTGCTTGTCGATAAGTTTTGCTTCAAGCAGGTTATTTGTCAGTTTGTGAATCTGAGCTTTACTCAGGTTTAGGCTTTTACATAAAGCTACCTGAGAGGAAGGCTGACGGTGAAGTATTTTAAGAATATTCTGAAGATTGTTTGAAGGCATAAAATACCTCTGGCTCAGTAGTCTTGTGTATATAAGTAGACAGTATCCAGGTATCAGACTGTCTAGCGTTAAGTGTTATTTTTTGTTGTTTAATCCAGATAACTCTGAAATCAGCGCTGTTTGTTCTTTTCTTCGGAATTAGGATAACAGCCCAAAACTTTTAATGAGGAAGTGAATGGTTTTACGTCTTCAAGAATATCCTGCATTTCTGGTGAAGACAGATTTCCTTCGATATCCGCAAAGAAGATCTCTTCCCAGGTGTCCTTATTCTTATCAAGTCTTGGTCTTGAGATAAGCTTTGTAAGGTTCAGCTGGTGTTTTGATATTTCTGCTAAAACCGAGATCAGTGAACCTGGAGTGTATTTTTGAACTCCAAATGATAATGAAGTTTTTGCAGGAATGGTAGATGGGACGCTGATAGGTGTCATTGAAATTACAATGAATCTTGTGTAATTGTTGGTATTGTTGGCAATGTTATCAACAATAGGCACGAGATCATAATAGCTTGCAGCCATATGAGAACCGATTGCAACATGATGAGGAGAATTCATTTCTCTTATGATATTCATTGCCTCTGAGGTTGCTTTCGTGTAGTGAATATTGGCATTTGGAAGAATGTCCTTTAACCAGTTTGAGCACTGAGCAACTGGCTGAGGATGAGAATAAACATCTGTTATATCTTCAAGCTTTGCCTCTGTATTACCTAATATTGCGTGATCAATAGGAACAAACAGTTCACCCACTATTGAAGCTGTTGTATTCTGTATAACATCAAGAACATCGTTAATTGAACCTGAACTTGAATTCTCAATTGGCAGAACTCCAAATTCAACTTTTCCGGTTTCTACCTGTCCTACAATCTGTTCAAAAGTGTCACAGCCACTTGCAGTGATGTTTCCTTTGAATCCCTCCAAAAAGCGCATTGCTGCAACATGGGAATAGCTACCGGTTGAACCTAAATGGGCTATGGATGTGTCTCTTACAATGGTTGAGCTGTTGGCTTTTGCAATAATATGCTGCTGTTCTACTGAACAGGTGTTTTTCATGATCAGTTTATAAAGATCTGAAATATATGATGCAGGAAGGCCGTGGTCTTTAGCCTGTTCTCTTAGTTTCTGAAGCTTTATATGTTCACGAGATGTATCAGTGATACTCTGATTGTGTGATAACTTGTATTCAGCAATATCCTTAGCTACATCCATTCTTTTTTCAAGAAGGTCCAGTATCTGTCTGTCAATGCTGTCTATATCTTCTCTACACTGCAGTAAATCTCGCATGATCATCCTTATCTTTGTTAACTTTTCTGTATTTTACAACAAAAAAAATGCAGACATAGTGTCTGCATTATTTTGAACGATTTTTTTACTCTTTCTTTGAAAGAAGTTTAAGAATCTCGATGTAAAGCCAGCAGATGGTTACCAGAAGAGAGAATGCATTGTAGTATTCAAAGTGCTTTGGTAAGCCTTCATCAACAGCAATCTGAATGTTCTCAAAGTCAAGAATCAGGCTGAATGCTGCAACGGTGCAGACAATCAGAGAAACGATAATTGAAATTGGGCCAGTCTGAGGGATCAGGCTGCCACCGAAGAATGAGAATACAATCTGAATCATGTAAAGTACAAAAATACCGGTAATTGCACCTGTAATGATTGACTTGAATCTCTGAGTTGGAACGACAATCTTGTATTTCCATAAAAAGAGCATTGTCATAACAACTACAAAGGTTGACATAACAGCTGTTGTTACGATACCTGGGTACTGGAACTCAAATGCGCCTGAAAGAGTTCCTAGGGCACCACCTTCAAGAACTGCATAGATTGGAGCTGTAATTGGGGCAACATTTGGTTTGAAGATAGTTATAAAAGCTACGATCAGGGCACCAATAATTGAACCGTACATCAGTAATGATGAAATTCCCTGTCCGCTGTAAATCTGTGCTAGGGTGTAGTTCATGGCAAGATAGCCTACAACCATGGTAAGACCAACCAGCAGAATTGATTTTGTGGTTGTTCCAGAGATGGTTGCGCCAGCTTCAACACCACCGAAGTTATAAACACCAGCAGCATTTCTCATTGCTGAAATTGCAGGATTAGATGACTGCATTATATTCTCCTTAACTTAATGATCCTGATTTATACATGTGGATCGTTTTAGTGTTTTTAAAGTATACCTGTTTATTTTATTTGGAAATTATACAGAATTGAAGATTTCCAATTATACTTATATTCGATTTTTGTGAGTTAGAGTTAGAAAGGAAAGACTATGAACAACTGGAAAGACATTATTGGCCCGCTGAAGAAAACCGATGCCTTCGTTCATGCATATAACTATCAGAAACAGCAGCGTCAGAAAGGTATAAATGTTTTTCCTCCTCAGAAAGATCTTTTCAATGCCTTTAGCTATACTCCATTTTCAAAACTAAAGGTAGTTATCATAGGTCAGGATCCCTATCATGAAAAAGGGCAGGCGATGGGGCTGAGTTTTTCTGTTCCGGTTGGGGTGGCAATACCTCCAAGCCTAAGAAATATTTACAGAGAGCTTCAGCAGGATATTCCTGGATTTGAAATTCCTAATCACGGCAACCTTATCCCATGGGCAAGACAGGGCGTTCTTCTATTGAATGCAGTTCTGAGTGTTGATGAGAATCAGGCTGGTTCCCATAGAGGTATAGGCTGGGAGCAGTTTACTGACGATGTTATTCTGACATTAAGCGAGAATTGTGAGAACCTGGTTTTTATTCTGTGGGGAGGCTATGCCCAGAAGAAGGGTGCAAGAATCGACCCTGCAAAACACCTGATACTAACAGGTGCCCATCCTAGTCCTTTATCTGCTAATCGAGGCGGGTTCTTTGGAAATCGTTATTTCTCCAGAACCAACCAGTATCTTTTATCAAAGGGTATCTCTCCAATTGACTGGAGATTGCCTCTTTTTCTAGATGGTTCTGAGGAACTATGAAAACGATTTCGTTATGAAATCTTATAAATCTTCAAAGGTTAATTTAGCTAAAACCGGTTTATATGCTTTATTAGTCTGGTAAATTATTGCTTATTATTATCAGAAATAAAAAAATATTTAAAATAATTAAAGCGTTTGCATGAAAATTTTACGGTATACTGAATTAACTTTTTTATCTTAAAACTCTGATAGTTAGCTTTTCTCTTGTTGTTTATGTGTTCTCAAAATAATTGTTTTGTATAATTTTTTGAAAAAATAAGATAATAAATAAAATTCACTATCTGAATTTTATTATATAAATACAAAAATCGAAAAAGTGTCATTATCTCCTTTGTTATTCAATTAACCCTTATATAACAAAGAGATAATCAAAAGAGAAAAAACTTGATAAATGTCGATAGAATTTATTTAGAATAGAGAAAATCTTACTTTTATTTAAGAAAAATGTGACGAATGTCTCTAAATTGAGTTATCGTTTTTGATAACATAATCACGCTATGTAGTTTAGATGGTTTCTTCCCCAAATTGAACCATCCAAGATGATAGCTTTCATAAAGGTGAATTGATGGATGAGTATCTAATATGGTACTCATCCTTTTCTATTTTAAGAGCTGACGAATTTCTCGTACTATATTCTCTATTCCCCGATCTTTTATAAAGCTTCTGCAGTTTTTCTCGAATGTGGCGTAGTCTTCAATAAGTTTATTTAGTTTATCCTTAATAAGCTCTGGCTTGTTCAGATCGGATACTGAGGCACATTCTCCAAGCTTGTATTTTTCAACTATACCAGAGCAGGTTCCTGCCTGATTATCTGCTATTTCAACATTTATTGATGGAAGTCCTGCAGTAATTCTTTCTCTGAACATTCCTCCGCAGGCTCCTATTGCAAGATCTGTATTTGAGAATACTTCGTAGAGCTTCTCTGAATTTCTGATAAGTGTGATTTGACTGTTTGGGGAAATGATATTTTTTATGTCATCAAAATCTGGATTTGACAGGCCGCTTATAATCGTGAATTTGAATTCATTATAAAGCTCTCCTTCCATGATGGCATTAGCAACAAGCTTACACCCATGAACAGGATCGGCTCCGCCAAAATTAACTAGAACCCTTGGTTTTCCGTATGGATTCTCGGTCTTTTTAACATCAAAGAATTCTTTTTTTATAAAGTTGTATTTATAACCAATGCACAGTCTGCATTCTGGAGGAACCAGTTCTCTGTATCTGGTTTTTCCCTCTGACTGATCTATAAGAAGATGACATTTATGACGTCGGTTTTCTAGATCATCAATTACTACAATCTTTGCTTTTTCATATAGCGGACTTTCAAACTCTTCATCAAGAAAGTAATGATCTACTATTACCAGCTCAGGATTAAGGGATAGAACAGCCTCTGACAGTTTGTCTTTAGAAGTTACGATAATATCCTTGTATTCCTTGCACTCTGGCAGAAGCTCCTCAGAAAGAGAATCAGCGCACAGGTAAAGATTGTATTCATTAAAATAGGGAAGTAAGCCCTTTACTCTCATAAGATGACCGGTTCCGATTTGGGAATCGGCCTTAAGAACGACAACCAGATTTTTATTCATAATTCAGATCGTTAACTGCTTTAGCTAAAGCACAGGCCATTTTCCAGTCCTCGAGTGTATCAATGTCAATAACACGGTATCTTGGCATAAGAAAAGGTCTGGTTGTTTTTACCAAATTCTGTTCAATGGCATCCTTAGAATAGAAATAAAAGAGTCCGCAATCCTGATAGCATTTCTGCAGATCCTGTGAACGGCATGGGGCAAATTCTGGTTCTCTGTATTTCAGATATCCGTTATCATCAATAATCTGAGCTCTCTGAATTGGAAATGAAAATTCGCATACTGACATGACACAGTCACATCTGGTGCTAATAAAATCCCTGTAAGCTGTTGACAGGTTTTCTGCTTTGAGTAAAGGTGCAGTTGCATATATGCAGCAGATTGCTTCAATTTCCGGATCGAATTCCTTAATTTTTCTGAAGGCATCAACAGTAACAGGGAAGGTTCCTGTGAAATCATCAGCAAGAGTCTTATCTCTTAAAAATGGAACCTTTGCTCCGAGTTTTTCTGCGATATCAGCAATCTCCTGATCGTCAGTGGATACTATTACATCTTTGAAAATTCCACTGCTGAGCGCGGCTTGAATTGGATAAGAGATTAAAGGTTTTCCTAAAAAATCCTTTATATTCTTATGTGGTATTCTTTTGGAACCGCCTCTGGCAGGAATACAGGCATAGATACTCATTTACTGTTTTTTCTCATCAATAAGCCCTAGCAGTGTGGCTGCACACATCTGCAGATCGAGCCTCTTTAATTTAGGATAAAGGGGAAGGGAAAGTGTTCTTTCAAAGAAATACTCCGCACCGGGAAGTGCAGGGTAATTCTTTAGCCCCTGATAGTATGGGTGTTTATATATAGGAAGATAATGAACCTGAACGCATATTCCTCGGTGTCTTAGTGTATTGTAAACGAAATCGCGTTTACCAAAAGGAATACCAACCTGATAAAGATGCCATGAACTCAAAGAGTCTTCTGTATCTGCAGGTGGTAGGGTTAGGTTCTTATCCGATGAAAGAAGTTCCTCCCAGTCTTTTGCTAATGCTCTTCTTCTGGCAAGAAAATCATCCACCTTTGCAAGCTGAGATATACCAAGGGAGGCATGAACGTCAGACATACGATAGTTGAAACCTAAGGTCTGCATTTCATAATAATAATTAGGTCTGTTCTGATCTGTCAGATGAATTGTATCTCGCTCTATTCCGTGACTGGAAAAGCTTTTCATTTTTCTGTATAGCTCTTCACTGTTGGTCAGACACATTCCTCCTTCTGCGGTGGTAATGATTTTTACCGGATGGAAGCTGAATACAGTAATATCAGAAAAGAAACAGTCTCCTATTTTATGACCCTTGTACACTGCTCCTAGAGCATGCGCTGCATCTTCAATAAGATAGAAGCCATATTTGAGTTTAAGTGCATAGATTTTTTCAAGATCTACTGGTCGTCCTGAAAGGTGTACTGCGACCACCACTTTAGGTAGTCGATTCTGTTTTTCTGCTTCTATAAGCATCTCTTCAAGATGATTAACATCAAGATTGCCTGTGAATTTATCGGAATCAATAAAATCCACTTCTGCACCAAGATAACGTGCGCAGTTAGCTGAAGCCACGAAGCTTATGGCACTTACAAACACACGATCTGATTTACTTACCCCTAAAGCCATCATGGCAATATGCAGGGCTGAAGTGCAGGAATTAACCGCAACAGCATATCCTGCGTTTACATAAGCAGCAGTCTGTTCCTCAAATTCGTTGACCGTAGGACCGCAGGTCAGATAGGGAGAGCGAAGAACATTAGTTACGGCATCTACATCATCATCTTCGATTGTCTGAGTGCTGTATGGGATCATATAAGCTAGACCTTCTTAAGAAATTCTCTTATCTGCTCTACGTCCATAAAGTCAGGATTGGTATGAGAATTGTATTCAAAATTTCTAATTACAGGCCAGCCTTTTTCTCCTAATCCTGTGGTTAAATAACGTAAAGCAGTAGCATTTGAAAATGTTGCTATTGAAGGTCTTATGATAAAGAAATCATCAAACTCAATTACATGCTGATAATCATCTCTAGGACACATCAGTTCGTGAATTTTTTCACCTGGTCTTATTCCAATCTCTTTCTGTTGAATATCAGGGGCAATTGCAGTTGCCAGATCAACAATTCTGATGGAAGGTATCTTTGGCACAAAGATTTCTCCGCCGTGCATTCTTAAAAGACTGATAAGAACGAATTCAACTCCCTGTTCCAAAGAAATCCAGAACCTGGTCATTTCCATATCCGTAATAGGAATAAACTCTGCATTCTGTTCTTTTAATTTTCTGAAGAAAGGTACTACGCTTCCTCTTGAGCCAGAAACATTTCCGTAACGGACAACTGCAAATCTTGTTTTTCCTTCACCTACAAGATTATTAGCTGCTGTGAACAGCTTATCAGAGCAGAGTTTAGTTGCTCCATATAGATTGATAGGATTTGCTGCTTTATCAGTAGACAGGGCTATAACCTTTTCAACGTTGTTTGCCATTGCGGCTTCAATAACGTTGTTTGCTCCGTTGATATTGGTCTTGATACACTCCATTGGATTGTATTCTGCTGCCGGTACTTGTTTTAGGGCTGCTGCATGAATAACAATATCAACACCTTTCATGGCCAGCTTTAATCTCTCAAGATCTCTTACATCTCCAATGAAGAAGCGGAGGGTATGAGCATAATCCTTAAGACGTTGAGACATTTCATACTGCTTTAATTCGTCTCGTGAATAAATAATGAGTTTCTTTACGTCGTAATTTTCAAGGATTATCTGAACAAATTTATTTCCAAAGGAGCCGGTTCCGCCTGTTATTAAAACTGTTTTGTTCTTCATGAATTTTTCTAATTCATTTTTATATTTCATTTAAAGGACTCCATTAGTTTGCCGCTGCAATACCGTATTTTTTCATTTTCTCAACCAGCGTGGTTCTTCTCAATCCCAGAATTTCAGAGGCTTTTGCAACAACACCGTTGCTTTGACTTAATGCCTGCTTAATCATGCTGATTTCAATGCTTGCAACCATATCCTTTAGATTGATACCTTCAGGGGACAGGGTTGGCATAAAGGCCTGAGCCATATCTCTCTCTCCTTCAATAACAGGTAAAGGAGGCAGATCTATCGGTCTGTTGTCGTTATCTTCAAAGAAGCCTTCTTCCTGAAGTTCATCTCCCTGAAGAGGTACAGAGAAGTTATCTAAAAGTGCCATTCTCTCCTCATAAGGATCATCTTCTAGTTTTCCTCCCCTGTAGGTTACTGGCAGTTCAGAAACATCTACGATCTCGTTTGGATGAAGGATAAGAAGTCTTTCGACAATATTTGACAGTTCTCTGACATTGCCTGGCCATGGGCATGACATAAGCTGCAGCATTGCTCTTTGTGTAAATCGTACAGTTGCTTTTTGAATTTTGCTGTGACGATTAACCAATTCCTGAACTAAAAGAGGAATGTCATCGGTACGTTCTCGCAGTGGAGGGGTTTCTATTGGAAAAACATTTAGTCTGTAGAACAGATCCTGTCTGAAAGTTTTTTCTGCCACCATCTTTTCAAGATTCTGATGGGTGGCAGCTATAATTCGTACGTCAGATTTGATTGGTTTGTTAGAACCCACTCTTTCAAACTGGCGCTCCTGTAGAACTCTCAGGAGTTTTACCTGCATCTGAAAAGGCATATCTCCGATTTCGTCAAGGAAAATGGTTCCGCCTTCTGCAAGTTCAAATCTTCCTTCATGAGCACTGATGGCACCTGTGAAGGCTCCTTTTTCATGTCCAAACAGCTCTGATTCAAGCAGTTCAGCTGGAATTGCACCGCAGTTTACAGGGACGAAAGCCTTGTCTTTTCTGTCGGAGAGCTCATGAATTGCTCTTGCAACTACCTCTTTACCTGTTCCAGATTCTCCTAATATAAGTACAGATGTATCTTTAGTTGCAACCTGCTCAATCAGTCTTCTGACATTGGTAATCGCCTTTCCCTGTCCAACCAGCATCTTGATTAGAGCTGAAGCTCCATCTCCGGATTTGCTAGACAGTTTTCTCATGGAACGGAAGGACTGGCAATAGTGGAGAAGAGACACTATTTCATCGTAGTTAGGATCATTGCTGATTTCACCCATGAAATTAGTCTGCTCCTTGAGATCTTCTCGGGTATTCTCCGAACATAGCAGAAAGGCTGTATTTGGATGTGCAGCAATGAATTCGTTGTATTTAAAATTATCTATATCTCCCAGAATGCAGATGTCGATATTTGCATCTTCCGCATTAAAGTAAGAGATACAGTCTTCTACGTCACCACTCTGACATGCCAATCCTAAAAAGGAGAAAATAGTTTCGAGAGATTCTCTCTTGTGATTATCCTTCTCAAGAATTAGGAGATTTCCTGAAAATTGCATGTATCACCTTCATTGATCTGTAAATTTCATTACCAATAAACAGTCACATAACACTCAATCCAATGTTATGACATCCCGACTCTACTGATTGGAAATTTATGTTGATTTAACCTGCATTCATTCAGTCTTCTATGTTGTTTTTTTGACTAGCTGAATGAATATCACAACCTAATAATGTATTTTTTTGACTCATTATTAATAATACATCTGTACTAAAAAATGACAAATTTTTGACATATTTTTGATTGTATAAATGTGATTAATGTCCTTAAAAAAATGAGTCAAAATATTAATTTTTTTGTATAAATCATAAAATTTTCTTTATTTTTCATAGAGTATCACTATTTTTGTAAAATTCAAAAAAAAGAGAAATTTTTCTATCAAAAAGAATCTTTTTGAATAACTAAATCGTCAAAAATTCGTTTTTTTGAAGGCGTTTTTCAGTATAAAAAATCATCCATATTTCTATTTGGCATAAACCTTGCTGTTCCATTTAAACAACAGAATTTGGACGGTAATGGTGTAGTTATGACTGATTTTTCCTCTGCTAATACGAAGACTGATCTCGATATAGGATTGGTTGGAGATCATCGTAACTTATCCAAGATTAAGAAACTTGGATTAGGTGACAAGAAGGCTCAGGCTCTGGCCCTAAAGGCTGCAGCTGAGCAGTTTCAGTCATTGCTGAATCAGTACTGGGTTGATGCTATGCGTAAATCCAATGACACTCTGGCACCAGATTCTCCTCTTCATTCAAAATATTCAGGATTTTTTGAGGATATGCTTGCCCAGCAGAATGTTGCTGCAATGACCTCAAATTCAGGAGTCAACAAGAATTCCATTACCTACCTTCTGACTAAACAGTTTGCCAAGTCCTTAGGTGATGAAGGCAAGGAGCTTATGGCTGAACTTGATAAGCTTGCTGTATCTGGTCGAGGCGGTCATATTAAAGGTTCTTCTATTCCTAAACTTGCAAATTTCATCTCCTCTCATGTGGATGGAGAGGCAAGTATCTCAAAGCTGAGAAAACTTTATGCAGGTTTACCTGATCCTGATTCCATGAAGAATTTTGAATCACATGAGGATTTTGTGCAGAAGATGATGCCTTATGCAATTAAGGCTGTTGAAGGCTTAGGTTTTAATCCTCTGGTTCTTGTTGCACAGGCTGCTCTTGAAACCGGATGGGGAAAACATATTTCCTCTGGTAACAATTATTACGGTATTAAAGCCAATTCATCCTGGAAAGGCGATAGCGAAAAACTGACATCTCCCGAGTTCAGAAACGGAAAAATGGTTAATGAAGTAAGTGCCTTCAGAAAATATTCTGACGTTCTTGAGAGTATGAAGGACTACATATCATTTATTAAAGATAATCCAAGATATAAAAATGCTGTTGATAAAAGCTATTCACCGGATGAATATTTTGAAGAAATTCAAAAGGCTGGCTATGCAACAGATCCTAATTATGCGGAAAAACTTAAGACAATTTCAAGAAAAATTGCATTTATGGCATACAAATAGCATGTAATTTAACAGAGGATAGGATGTAGGCAATAATTGCCACTTTAGAGGATTTTATAATGGGTAGTACTGATCTGATTATCACCGGTAAATATGGTGTACTTAACCAGCAGAAGTTATTGAATGCTACCTCAAATAACATCAATAACGTAAATACTGTTGGCTTTATTCGTAAAGAAACTCAGACATATACTTCCTGCGTGGACTGGGGAGTAGGTGCTACTTATACCCGTCGTATCTACGATCAGTATGTACAGCGTCAGATGTATTCTGACTGCAGTGATTATAATTACTATAAGGCTTATGGCGAAGGTCTGGATACTACTGACAGACTCCTCTCTGATGAGAGTATGTCTGTTGCCAACTCTATTTCAGATTTCTTTGATGAACTGTCAACTGCCGCTAGTCTGCCAACTTCAACAGCTAACCGACAGGCTGCCATGGCAAAGCTTGAAACTGTGGTTAACCGCTTCCAGACAGCAAACGAGAGTATGTTTGATTCTCTGAACGATGTTAACAGCAGAATTCATGACAGTATTACCGAAATTAATTCTCTGACTCGTTCAATTGCCAATATCAACTACGAAATCCGTTCAATGGCTCTGTCAGATAACCATGTAAATAATGAAATCTATCTGCAGATGTTGGATGAGCGAGATCGTCTGACCGGTGAACTCTCTAAGCTTATGAGTGTTAAGGTTGTTGAGCAGGATGACGGTACTTACGAGATCTATATGAGCACAGGTATGCTGCTTGCCAATGGTGACTCTTATGGATGCCTGACCGATGAACGTGATAGCTTTGATTCAACGAAGCGTCATATTTATTTAAGCTATGAGAATACTGAGGATGCCAGTCGTAATATTGCATCTGTTCAGCTGACCATTGATTCTATTGGTGGTGCTCTAGGTGGATACTTGAATGCTACCAAGGAACTAAGAGATACCATGCGAGAGCTTGGAAAGCTTGCTGTTTCTTTTGCAGATGCCGTTAACACCCAGAATAAAGCTGGTTTTACTCTTGAAGATAAGGCAGGTGAAGACCTTTTGAAGATTGAACATGTTCAGGGTGTAAGCGCTGTTCCTTCCAATCCTAATGCTACTGTACCTGGTATTACCTGCAACTTTATTGAAGGCAAGGGTGAGAATGTTCAGGCCTACGATTTTGAACTGATCTTTGTGGCAGGTGATACTCCAAAAGTATATAAAAGAGGTAGCGATGATGTAAGAATTGATATTACAGATGAAATTGATCCATCATGTCTTACAGCAACGACTACAGTTCCTGCAATAATTAAATTTAAGGATGATGCTTACGGAGTCTCTTTTTCAATTGGCGCTTCACTTGATAGTTTGACAGCTGCTACTGCAGAAAGAACTGTGTTTTACGTTCAGCCAACAATTCTGTCTGCAAGTACGCTGTCAACACTTATCAATAAGCCTGAGGATTTTGCCTTTGCATCTGCTGTTAGAACCAGAACAGGTGATGATAATTACGGAAATGCTGTAATTTCTCTTACTTCCTGCACTGCAACAGGTACAGATTATGGTGTAGTAGTTGATCAAACAACACAGAAGCCTGTTTTTAATCCAGTCGTTTCTGCTCCTAACATGATTGTTATAGATGATTCCGGTAATTATGTTGTCTATAACAAGGACGATCCAACTACTATTCTGGGAACAGCGCCTTCATCATGTAAAGGAGTTAATATATTTGCCAATACAAACTGGCTGGTGACACCAACTGTTGATGGCTATCCTGGATATGAGGTATCTATTGCCGGTACTGTTAAAGAGTTTGATAAATTCTATGTCGAGATTAACTCGGAGGGACAGGCAGATAACTCAAATGCAAATGCCTTGACCTCTTTACGCAGCGATAAATTGACCAGAACAACAGGATCTGCTCAGATAACAACTTTAAATGAAGGCTATGCGAATATTCTTGCCAAGATTGGCTCAGCTTCAAATTCAGCAAAGACCAATACTGAAGCAGCCCAGGCAAAATATGAGCAGACCGTTAAGATGTTTGAGTCAAATTCTGGTGTAAATCTCGATGAAGAAGCTACAAACTTACTGATGTTCCAGCAGTCTTATCA
>JAEEGL010715713.1_pt1 | contig 13037 bp, 10 predicted proteins | sample 9134231 | NCBI WGS metagenome assembly JAEEGL01 (sample SAMN16246548, study PRJNA631951) | gut metagenome | biome: gut microbiome; feature: rumen; material: fiber-attached | host: Bos | place: Iran: Karaj | collected 2018-10 | reverse complement strand
TCGTTACCACCTACACCGACGGCACCACCAGCGCCGTTAAGGTAATGAAGTAATCAGGCTTCAAAGTTATTAGCGATTAACTAATAACGACTAAAAAACAGGCGACCCTCAAGCAGGGCCGCCTGCTTTTTTTCACCCCTGCCGCTCCTGCCGCCGCACTCCTGGACAAACAGGGCCGCCGCGGCAGCGGCTCCCTTGGATTAACTGGATTGCCGTTCAGTTCCTCCAGCCTCTCCAGCCTCTCCAGTTCCTCCAGCCCCTCTAGCCCGTCGGTGTGGTTTTTCCTCGTCGTGGTTTTAAAAAAAAAGTGCAATTTTTTTGGTTGATTGACATATTTGACTTACCTTTGCGGTGCAAGATGAACCAATAGGCATAAACTATAGTGAAATCTAGATTGACTATTGACATGACAACGACGTATGAGAATCCACTTGATGCCCTGACAGGTTGCCCCTGCCAGCGTTTGCCACAAGCACCCCCGGGGCTCAGGTGATGACAAGATACCACACTTTACCTTAAATATATAATAGTGAATAAGATTATTGCCTTAAAAGTTTAGTGAAATCCGAGACTCTTTGAAAAATCAAATGTGCTTAACCCTACTGATGTAAGAAATTTATTGTTTTTATTCACTTTATAACTATTAATTTAAATTAATTCATTTATGAAGAAATTATTGTTTACACTTTGTGCAGTCCTGGTAGGACTTTCTGCTTCGGCGTTAGAGGCTAAGTACGTCAACAATAGTGGCGAAGCCGTTGGCAATGAAGTAACGATTGAACCTGGCAAGACTTTGCAACTGCACGTTAATGTAACTGGCCTGGACGCTATCGTCTTTGGTTTCCAGGAGCAATGGGTCATGAGAGATGTTGAAGGTAACGCCTATGCTACTGATGGCAATGTTAACTTGAAGAAGACTGCTGGCAAGTACTTCGCTGCTGAAGGCATGTCAACCTTCCTTGAGAATGCATTGGGTAACTCAAATCCCACAGTCGAAGGGGAGGTAATTTACCGTATCATCGCTACCAATTCTGTTTATGGTATTTTCTGGAGCCCCACTGCTGCAATGGCTGCTGATCACATTGGTGAAACAGAAAATGCTCTGTATGATGAATATGGCTGCACCGAAGCCATGTTCACTCAGGGCAATGTCTTCAAGTTCACTATCCAAACCAGCGCTGACTGGAATGAGGAGTATGCAACTCTGGACTTCGACCAGGATTTTGACAAACTCTCTTTGAAGCCCGCACCCAATAGTGCTAAACTCGCTTTGCCCGACCTGAAGATCAAGAACGCCAACTGGCAGGAACCCCTCGAGGACCTGACTGGTACCGTTACCTTCACCGTTGACGAGGAAACCGGTAAGGTTAGCGTTAACTACAGTGGTACTGAGGATGTTAACATCAAGGTTATGTACAATGGTGAGGAAGTAGATATGCCTTATCAACTCACCTCTGGTGCTGAGCCCATCAAGTTGACCTATGAGGTTACCGCTGAGGGTTACAACCCCCTGACTGGCGAATCTCAGGATCTGAGTTGGACTGAGCCCGTTCCCGATCAGACCGAGGCTCCTGTGATCACTTACACTGCTGAGAATGGTACGCTGACCGTTACTGCTACCGGTGCAGAGGGTGATGCTATCATCCTGAATGGCCCCAATGTCGAGCCGGTTCAGGGTACCACCACCGCTACTGCCACTGTAACCTATGATCCTTATGTAGGCTACACCGGCACTTGGACTGCTACCGCTCAGGCTGATGGTGAACTTGTCAGCGTGGAGGCTGAAGAGGCCATCACTGTTGCTGCTACCACTCCCACCGTTGCTACTCCCGAGATCGAGTTCGTTGAGACCAAGGCCAACGGCGAGGTAACCAAGGTTGAGGTTGTTGTTACCAACTACACCAGTTACGATGTTTATGTTGATGGTGAACTGCTCCGTGGAGAGGTTATCGAGGCCAGCACCGAGGCTGCTAAGCAGATCCATGTTCAGGCTGTGAACGATCCTATCGCAAACCATAGCGAGTTCGCAAAAGAGGCTGAGAAAGACTACACCCTGAACAAACTCAGGAAAGATGTTGCTGCTCCCGTGATTACTACAGCAACTGATGCCGATGCAGTCACTGTAACTATCACCTGGCCCGAGAGCGATGGTGAACACATGTACAATGGTCAATACTCCTATCCTCGCACCGATGAGGACTACAGCGTTAATGTTGAGGCTTACACCGCTCAGAGTGCTAACTACAACGAGTCAGCACACGCTACTCTGACCATCGACGTTCCCAAGAAGGAGGTTGCTCCCGTTGAGCCGACAGGTGCTCCCGTATTCGTTAACAGCCCGTACACCAAGCCCAATGTGAATGCTGACTTCGTTCAGTTGGATAACAGCGAGCCTGGTGCTACCATCTACTATCAGATCACTTATCCTGATGGTACCACGAGCGGTTGGCTCGAGTACACTCCCGGTCAGGAGATCGCTTGCTACGGTGCAAACGGTGGCGGTCAGGACGGTACCTACAACGTTGAGGCTTATGCTCAGGCTCCCGGTAAGGATCCCAGTAGCCACATTAACCTTGCGTTCAATGTAGATGAGACCACTGGTATCGCTGAACTCATCAACGGCAAGGCTATCGCTAACGTACGCTACTTCAACATGGCTGGTCAGGAGATGCAGGAGGCCAACGGTATGACTATCGTTGTTACCACCTACACCGACGGTACCACCAGCGCCGTTAAGGTAATGAAGTAATCAGGCTTCAAAGTTATTAGCGATTAACTAATAACGACTAAAAAACAGGCGACCCTCAAGCAGGGCCGCCTGCTTTTTTTCACCCCCCCAGGACCGGCTGGACCCGCCGCTTCCGCGGCTCCCCTGGACTGACTGGACCCGCCGCTGCCGCGGCTCCCCTGGAGGAACTGGACATCTCTCCAGTTTCTCCAGTTCGTCCAGGCTGTCCAGTTCGTCCAGCCCATCCAGTTTCTCCAGTTTTTGTTTGTGGGGGTGGCTGGTTTTCTGTATTTTTGCGATGAGAAACCCATCAGCCTTCAACCAATGGACAACCCTCCTCGCAAAGTCAATCATTACGATGACGGCACTGCCAGCGTGCTGCGCCGCCCCACCGATTACAAGAAACTGCGCTTTTATCACCGCAGCGACGTCCTCTACCAGTTGACACAGTCTTTCTGCAAGAGGTATTTCAGGAAATGGGGAGACCGCACTGTGGACCAGATGGTGCAGGCTGCCCGCAGTTGCAAACAGAACATCGTTGAGGGTAGCGTCGACGGACGGACAAGCATGGAGATGGAAATCAAGTTGCTCAATGCCGCCAAGGGCAGCAATAGCGAACTGTGTGAGGACTACCAAGACTACTTGAAACACAGCGGGATGGAGATTTGGCTACCGGGGCATCCGCGCTATGAAGGAATGCTCGGCTTCTGCCGCCAGCACTACCTCTACGTCGATTATAAAGAACTCTTTCCTAAAATGGATGCCGAGGAGATGGCCAACATGGCGCTGTGCCTCTCCCATCAGGTGGACAAAGCGCTGGAGGCCTATATCGCCCGCAAGGACCGAGAATTCACTACCGAGGGTGGCATACGCGAGAGGATGACAGCCGCCCGTCTCAACCAACGTGAGACCCAACGCGAGATTATCGACCGCCAGTCCCGCGAAATCACCCAACTCAAGCAAGAAATCACCCGCCTGCAACAGGAACTCGCCCGCCTGGACCGCCGCTGACGCGGCTCGCCTGGACTGACTGGACAAACTGGAGAGATGTCCAGCCCCTCCAGTTCCTCCAGCCTCTCTAGTTTGTCCAGTTTGTCCAGCCTCTCCAGCCCCTCCAGTTACGCCAGCCTGTCCTGTTTATCGCTCCTTCTTCAGTTTCCTGGGGCAAATGGGTGGAAAGTGAAATCTTTTTAGTACCTTTGCAGGTTATAATATGAAAAAGGAAGTGGAAACAAGATACATCTTTGTCACTGGCGGCGTGGTATCGTCGCTGGGAAAGGGCATCATCGCCTCGAGCATCGCGCGGCTGCTGCTCTCACGTGGATACAGTGTCACCTGCCAGAAGTTTGACCCGTACATCAACATTGACCCGGGCACGTTGAACCCCTATGAGCACGGCGAGTGCTATGTCACCGTCGATGGCCATGAGGCGGACCTGGACCTGGGGCACTATGAGCGCTTCACTAACATCAAGACCACCCGCGCCAACAACGTCACCACGGGACGCGTCTACCAGAGCGTCATCGACAAGGAGCGCCGCGGCGACTACCTGGGCAAGACGGTCCAGATCATCCCGCACATCACCGACGAGATCAAGCGTGACGTGAAACTGCTGGGCACGACGGGCAAGTATGACTTTGTCATCACCGAGATTGGCGGCACTGTGGGCGACATCGAGGCCCTGCCGTTCATCGAGGCCATCCGCCAACTGCGTTGGGAGTTGGGACGGCGCTGCATCTGCGTCCATCTGACCTATGTCCCCTACATCAGCGCTGCCAAGGAACTCAAGACCAAGCCGACGCAGCACAGCGTGAAACTGCTGCAGCAGGAGGGTATCCAGCCCGACATCCTGGTCTTGCGCACCGAGCACCAGTTGCCCGCCACGATGCTGAAGAAGGTGGCACAGTTCTGCAACGTGAGCCCCGATGCCGTGGTGCAGAGCCTGGACGTGCCCACCATCTATGAGGTGCCCCTGAAGATGCACGAGCAGCGCCTGGACAACATCATCCTCGAGAAGACGGGCCTGTCGAGCGAGGGTGAGCCCGACCTGGACAAGTGGAACGACTTCCTGGCTAAACTCAAGGGCGCCCGTGAGGTGGTGCGCATCGGTCTCGTGGGCAAGTATGTCTCGCTGCAGGATGCCTACAAGAGCATCGACGAGAGCCTGCTGCACGCCTGCGCCTACCATGACCGCCGCCTCAAACTCGACTATATCAACAGCGAACACATCCATGACGGCAATGTCGAGCAGTTGCTCAAGGACCATGACGGCATCGTTGTGGCGCCGGGCTTCGGCCAGCGCGGCATCGAGGGCAAGTATGTCGCCCTGAGGTGGTGCCGCGAGCATGACATGCCCACCTTCGGCATCTGCCTGGGCATGCAGTGCATGGTCATCGAGTTTGCCCGCAACGTGCTGGGCCTGGCCGACGCCAACAGCACCGAGATGGACGAGAAGACTTCCAATAACGTCATCGACCTGATGGAGGACCAGAAGACGGTGACCAACCTGGGCGGCACGATGCGCCTGGGTGCCTATGCCTGCCGCGTGAAGCCTGGCACAAAAGTTGCTGAGGCTTATGGCAAGACCGACATCGAGGAGAGGCACCGTCACCGGTTCGAGTTCAACGACGAGTACCGCAAGCGCTTTGAGGACGCGGGCATGACCATCGCGGGAGTGAACCCCGAGAGTGGCCTGGCCGAGGTCATTGAACTCACGGGCAACCGCTGGTACATCGGCACGCAGTACCACCCCGAGTACTCCAGCACCGTGTTGAACCCGCACCCGCTGTTCATGTCCTTCATCGCCAATATCATATCAGACAACAAGAACAACAAATAAAACAACATTGACAATCATGATGATTGTTGTCATTCTTGTCAATACAATTGCCATTGTTGTCTGAAAAACGCTAGACGAAAAAATTACAACTAATTATATAATGGATAAGAATACTTTATTAGGATTGTTGCTGATGGGACTCATCATGTTTGGGTTCATGTGGCTCAAGAAGCCCAGCGAGGCCGAGTTGGCCGAGCGTCAGCGACTTCAGGACTCTATCACTGCTGTGCAGAAGGCTGAGCAGCAGCGCATCAACGTGGCAGGCAATGTCGACACATTATCCTCTGGAGAACTCGCTCACCTGATGAGCGTGCTCGAGGCTATGCCTGCCGACAATGCTGTCATCAACAACGAGGGTGTCAACCTCTCCCTGCATGAGGGAAAAGTGAGTGGCACGGTCAAGGTGGGCGACAAGGTCCTCGAGTGGGACGAGGTCACCGCCAGCGAGAGTGCCGACCCGGCGACACACAACCTTGCGGTGCAGGCTGTGCAGCGCGCCCTTGACGTGTATGCCAAGAACGGTTCCTTTGCCTCGTCACTGACCGGTACCGAGGAGACCGTGGCGCTCGAGAACGACTCCCTGAAGGTGGAATTCTCCACCAAGGGCGGTATCATCACGCGTGCCACACTCAAGGGCTACAAGGCGTGGAACGCCCCCCAGGTGGTGCTCTTTGACAAGGGCGACAACGACTACAGTTTCACCCTGAGCAACAACACGCAGCGCTTTGAGACCAAGAACTTCTTCTTCACCCCGCAGAAACTCAACGACAGCACCGTGGTGATGAACCTCGAACTCGAGGGCGGCGCGCAGTGGGGACTCAAATACACGCTGCTCAAGGGTAGTTACATGGTGCGCATGGAGATGGTGCAGAAAGGTATGAACAGTGTCATCCCCTTGAACATCAACCTGATAGACCTCGATTGGCACCAGAAGATTTCCCGCCACGAGGAGGGCAAGATGTTTGAGGAGCGCAACAGCGGCATCTACTACAAGTTTGCCGGCGAGGGTGGCGACGTGAAGTACACCAGCGAGAGCAGCAGCGACGAGAAGGAAATCCAGGAGAAACTCAAGTGGGTCAGCGCCAAGAACCAGTTTTTCTCCAGCGTGCTCATCGCCGACAGCGTCATGAGCAGCGCCAAACTCACGAGCGTGCCGACCGAGAAGGGAACACCCGAGTATGAGAAATACCTCAAGGATGTGAACATCCACACGATGATTCCTTATTCCAGCGCCAGCGCAACGCCCGCGTCGTTCTATTTCTATCTGGGTCCGAACCGTTACCACATGCTCTCGAGTTATGACAAGTATTCCCCCAAGGAGGACCTGAAACTTACCCACCTCATCCCCCTGGGCTGGAAACTCTTCCGCTGGATCAACACGGGTGTCATCATCCCCATCTTTGACTGGCTGGGCAAGTTCATGAGCAACTACGGTCTCATCATCCTGGTGCTCACGATCATCATCAAGATTGTGCTCTCGCCGTTGACCTACAAGAGTTACATCTCGCAGGCCAAGATGCGCATCCTGGCCCCGGATATCGCCAAGATCAACGAGAAGTATCCCAATCAGGAGGATGCCCTCAAGAAGCAGCAGAAGACTATGGAACTCTACCGCCAGGCGGGTGCAAGCCCCTTCGGCGGCTGTCTGCCCATGTTGTTGCAGATGCCCATCCTCATAGCGATGTTTACCTTCTTCCCCTCGTGCATCGAGTTGAGAGGTGAGCCGTTCCTGTGGGCCAATGACCTGAGCGCGCCGGACAAAATCTGGGAATGGAGTGCGCAGATTCCCTTCATCTCCAGTTTCTTCGGCAACCACATCAGCCTGTTCTGTCTGCTGATGACGGTCACCAACATCGCTTACACCTATATCACCACCAAGTCGCAGGCACAGTCACAGTCAATGCCGGGAATGAAGTGGATGATGTACCTCATGCCCATCATGTTCATGGTGTTCTTCAACAACTATGCGTCGGGTCTGAGTTACTACTACTTCATCTCGCTGTTGATCACCATCATCCAGACCTACAGTTGCCGCCTCTTTGTCACCGAGGACAAGGTGCGTGCCACCATCGCCGCCAATGCTGCCAAGCCCAAGAAGAAATCCAAGTGGCTCGAGCGCATGGAGGAGGCCCAGAAGATGCAGCAACAGCAGCAGAAGAAGCGCAACAGCGCCCAGCGCAAGCGTTGAGTGTAGGCTTTAGTCACTAGTCGGATGTGTTCATCTATGGCATCGATAGAAAGTGGGAATCAATATTTTTTTGATGTTGCATGCAACTTTTTCACTTCATGTGGTGTCTAACGAATGAAAACAGCAATTTACTAACCGATTAATAATTAAAGAATATGTACATCCACCAGTGTTCACAGTGCGGAAAACAGTTCAGCACAATAGATAAGGTAAACTGTGTGAAGTGCCCGTTCTGCGGCACTGAGCACAATGTGTCCTATGCCGAGCAGCAGCAATTCAGCGGACAGCCCCTATCGGATTTCGATAGCGTCTTCGCTAATGGCACGTCGGGCAAGAGCCGCGGTGTTGCCGCTATCCTGGCACTGTTCTTTGGAGCCATCGGCTTGCACTATTTCTACATCGGCAAGACCAATGCCGGCATCCTGTTTCTTGCCGCTTCCTTCCTGACGTGTGGTGCCTTAGGCCTTGTTGCCCAGGTTATTTCCTTCATCCAGGGAATTCTGTTCTTGACAAGCACACAGGAGGAATTTGAGCGCAAGTGGGTGAATTCGCCCGAGAGTGTCCCATTCTTCTAACACGTTGACAGCATGTGAGTAAAAGACAAGCGCCGACAAGACCTGACTACATCAAGTGGCTGCTCCTGGCAGGAGCAGTCGCACTTGTTGTGTTGTTTGGGGGCTATGTCGTGCGGCACTATGTCTTGCCTCAGTCGGTAGAAGTGGACCGTTTCCGTTATCCGGTGGCGGGTCTTGACGTGTCCAATCACAACGGGGTCATTGACTTTGACAAGGTGCGTGACGACGACTACCAGTTCGTGTTCATCAAGGCCAGCGAGGGTAAAAACCACAAGGACACGGCCTTTGTGCGCAACTATGAGGGGGCAAGGAAGGCCGGACTCAAAGTCGGGGCTTACCACTTCTTCCGCAAGAACCGCACGGGACAGGAGCAGGCCGAAAACATGCTAGGCGTCATTCAGGGCAGGCCGTTAGACCTGCCGTTGGCCATTGACCTGGAGGATGAGTGGGGCAATGGTGCCACAGCGAGCAGGAACGTGACGATGGAACGGCTGCTCGACTTGATCGGCATCCTCAAGAAGAAGGGTTACCAGGTGATGATCTACACCAACAAGGACGGTTACAAGAAGTATTATAAGGACATGCTCGGCGACTGCGACCTGTGGCTCAGTTCCTTCACCAGTCCGGACCTGCTTGATCTGCCGCACCTCATCCAGCAGTACAGCCACGAGGGAAAAGTCAACGGCGTTGACGGCAAGGTGGACCTGAACGTGTTCCGCGGTAGCCGCAGCGAGTGGGACAACTACCTGGACCAAGTGAAACAACCTGACAACAACTCTCCGCAATGATGAAACAAGAAATGAAATACCTGCTCAGTTCCCTGATGTGCCTCGTCATGCTGCTCGTGTGCAGCATGGATGCCGCGGGAGCCGTGTACAACTGGAGCCGTTATGACCTGACCTTTGAGACCCCTGACGGCGGTTTTGTCACCTTCAACAGCAACACCCGCTTCGAGATCCAGTGGGAAGACATGGTCATGACCGTGCAGTTATACAGTCAGGAAAAGGGCTATGACAAGAAACTGCTTACCGAGAACCTGCAGCGCAAGGCGTTGGGATACAACATGTATGACCTGAGCAACGGCAAAATCAAGGTCAAGGGCTTCAAGAAGACCTACAGCATCTACGGCACGATGCCTGACGGCTCCCGGGCTGTCATTGCCGACATCGTTTCCAAGCACCAGAACCTGATTATCGAGGTCACGGTCAACTACCTCTACGGCAACCGCGAGGCCGTTGAGGACATGATCAAGAGTTTTGCCGAGAACAAGGACAAGAAACCCAACCACGAGCGCAAGCGGCAGAAGGTGCAGACCAAGCAGGACGCCGACCGCAAACGCAAGCAGGAACAGCAGCAGGAGGCCCGTCCTGTCAAGAAAGAGAAACTCTATGACGCCTGATCCGTCAGGGAGAGTGTTACATGAAACGTGAATGTCAAACAACTCTAATATCGATATTGCCCAATGAAAAGATTGACTATTACCGCTTGCCTGGCGCTCATGGCCACCATGGCGATGATTGCAGCCAACGATGATGCCAATGCCGGCACACCCGCTGGCGATGTGGAATCCAGCATGCTCTATGTGCCGCTGGTCTATGACAACTACTCGCCCAATATCGATGGACACGCCCGTGGCGCCAAGACCGGTGGCCTCTATGCCCTCGATGCGGGTGATGAGTGGCTGCGTGATGCTATAGAGAATACCGAGCACGCACGCCGCGTGCGTCAGCGTGCGATGATCGAGAATCCGCAACTCGTGGCCTATAATGCCAACCGCCTGCCCGAGGCACCGCCTGAAGGTGTCATCGAGTCCTCTCCCAAGCAGGGCATGCTCACCATCGCGCCGCCACAGGTTGTCGTGCCCGAGGATGTCACGCCAGCCGATGCGCCCCCCTTGAAGGTCCACAACTGGCTGCATGTGTTCAATGCTTCGCTGCAGTTCACCCAGGCCTACATCAGCGGCAACTGGTATCAGGGCGGCGAGAACAACCTGGCCTTGCTCGGTTCCATCAACTGGAACTGCAACCTCAACCAGGACCTGCATCCCAACTGGCTGTTCAACAACGCCTTGTCCTATAAACTCGGTGTCGCCACCACCCATGGCGACAGTATCCGCAACTACCTTATCAACGAGGACAATTTCCTGTTCACGTCCCAATTGGGTTACAAGGCGGTGAAAAACTGGTACTACAGTGCCATGCTGCAGTTCACGACGCAGTTCTTGAACAACTACAAGACCAATACCCGCAACATGACAGCGGCATTCCTCTCACCGGCCGAGTTGAATATCGGTCTCGGTATGACCTATAACTACAAGAAGGCCGATGACCGCATGTTCACCCTGGCTATCGCCCCGCTGTCCTATAACCTGAAATATTGCCGCAACATCACCGACATCGACCCGACGCGCTTCGGCATCGATGCGGGCCACCACTGCAAGAGCAGTTTCGGTAGCAACTTCGAGGCGAAGTGGCTCTGGCGGTTCTCGCCCAACGTGATGCTGACCTCCAGGCTTTACATGTTCACCAACTACCAATATGTGCAGGGCGACTGGGAGAATACCCTCGACCTGTCCATCGGCAAATACCTGACTACCCAGTTGTACACCCACCTGCGTTTTGACCGCTCCAGGACGCGTGACGATGATTGGAACTACTGGCAGTTCAAGGAAATCCTCAGTTTAGGCATCGTTTACCGCTTTGCCACCGTGAATTAATCAGTCATCCATGCCGAGCCGCTCTGTCATACTCTCGCTGATGCTCTTCCTCTTGCCGTTCATGGCAGTGGCGGACAGTGGTATCGTGCCCAAGAAGTCGGTCATCCTTGCCGGCATCGACTTGGACTCGATGCGCGTGCGGCTCGATGAGAGCGACCTGCAGCCGTTAGAGGGCATCTGGTACTATCCCAACGAGGAGATGACGCTGGGCATCGAGCGCTATAAGGGAAACCACAACATCGGTTACCGTATTATCCTGCTGGAATCGCCTGACATCAGCCTCGTGCCGGGAACGGTCATCGGTTACATCGCCAGGAGCGCCGTGGACAACAAGTTCCAACTGTGGCTCTACAGCGAGCGCAGCCGCACCACGCTCAAGAAACCGATGGAGTGTGTGGCGACGCTCAGCAACAAGGCGACAACGCTCACCTTTGACCCGCCTCACTGGAAACTGAAGGTGCGTGTCAACGTGGCCCGCTTCCTGCCGACGCTGTTTAATGGATTGAGCGTCATACCGGAAAGGGTGGGCGAGCAACTGCCCATCGGTTTCCGTAAGATATATCCCGAGGGTGGCAACGGCCATCAGTTTAACCGTGTGAGATACCTGTGATGAAGAGATGGAATAGGCATATTATAACCTTCTCGCTGTTGCTCGCGATATTGTGCGTCAGCACATTAGAGTTAGACGCACGCACGCGCACCACACGCAAGAACCTGCGTTCTAACCAGGTTCCTGTTGCCGTGATTGAGGAATCTGACGACCTGCTGCCTGACAGTCTCGCCGCTGTGGACCCCAATGCGGTGACGCTCAAGGGCTTCAACAAGCGCGCCAGCGAGAGCAAGGAATCCTTCTTCATCACTAACAACACCAGCCACCGCATGAGCGCGGTGAGGCTGTTGCTGCGTTATACCACGATGAACGGCGAACTGCTGACCCAGCGCTCGGTTACTGTCCCCGTGAGCCTCAAGCCCGGCGAAACCAAACTGGTGAGCGTCAAGTCCTTTGACGTGCAGCGCCTGTTCTACTATTATGCAGGGCCTCAACCCCGCAAGCAGGCCACTCCCTTCAAGGTGGCATACCGCCTTACGGGCTATGACATCCCGGTGGGCAACTGATAGACACATCATTAACATTCACTATAACAATCACAAAAACAAAAAAGAAAGATGAAGCACTTTTCGATGAAATTGTTTTCGGTGGCTCTGATGGCTCTTGCCGGATGGGCAACATCCGACGCGTGCACTAACCTGCTGGTGGGCAAGAACGCCAGTGTTGATGGCTCGACCATCATCACCTATGCCGCCGACAGTCACACCCTCTTCGGTGACCTGCAGTATCTGCCGGCTGCCGACCACGCACCTGGTTCGATGCGTGAGATTATCGATTGGGACAGCGGCAAGCCCATGGGTTCCATCCCCGAGGTGGCACACACCTATGCTGTCGTGGGTAACATGAACGAGCACCAGGTGACCATCGCCGAGAGCACCTGGGGCGGCCGTGAGGAACTTTGGGACCTCAACGGCAAGTCAATCATTGATTACGGCAGTCTCATCTACATCGCATTGCAGCGCTCGCGCACGGCACGTGAGGCCATCAAGGTCATGACCGACCTGGTGGCAAAGTACGGTTATGCCAGCGAGGGTGAGTCTTTCTCGATTGGTGACCCCAACGAGATTTGGATCATGGACATGATCGGTAAGGGTCCGGATGAGTTGGGTGCCGTTTGGGTGGCTGTGCGCATCCCCGATGACTGCATTGCCGGCCATGCCAACAATCCCCGCATCTGGAAGTTTAACATGAAGGACAAGAAGAACGTCATGTACAGCAAGGACGTTATCTCCTTCGCCAAGAAGAAAGGTCTCTACAGCGGCAGGGATGCCGACTTCGCCTTCGCTCCCGTTTATCAGAAGTTTGATGCCGGCGCCCTGCGTGGCTGCGATGCCCGCGTGTGGAGTTACTTCAACCGTTTCCACAAGGGTATGGATGCCTA
>JAEEGL017241141.1_pt1 | contig 13038 bp, 11 predicted proteins | sample 9134231 | NCBI WGS metagenome assembly JAEEGL01 (sample SAMN16246548, study PRJNA631951) | gut metagenome | biome: gut microbiome; feature: rumen; material: fiber-attached | host: Bos | place: Iran: Karaj | collected 2018-10 | reverse complement strand
GCTAAGTTCAGGATCGCTGAAGTTCTCGACATCAAGATCAACTCCGTTGAAAGGTTCAAGGAGAGGGCAGGACTGAAATAAAGCGAACTGACTTAGAACTAACCTAACACAAACTTATAATTAAGACACTAGGGTGGTAAGTCAAGGAGACGGACCACCCTATGTTTTTCACAGCATCATGAAGAATCAAATAGTCAGAATAACTGAAGAAAGAGCGCATGACGGTGCAGAGAAGAGATTCATAAATACCTGTGGTATCACTCCGGGAGGCACCAAAAAGCATCAGAGGATGCTTGAGGAGGGTCTTCGTACCAGAGAAAGCGGCATAGGAGGAATCGATATCAGAAGTATCGTATCCTTTTATGGACCGGAGGTAATAAAGGACGGAAAGGTCTGCCCGGGGGATGCTGTGCTCCATTGCAATTACTTCGACCGTATTCCAAGAGAATACGTGGAGGGCATATATGTCTATATGATGACCGTAGGGGAATGTCTCTTTGAGTCAGAGGACAAGATCATGGAATTTCTCTTTGCGGACATCTGGAGCAATTCCTATGTAGATGCAGGAATCGAGGCGCTCAAGGAAGATTTCATAATTCCCGACATGAAAAAAAGATTCCCAGGCAAGGATTACATCCTCTCCGAGGAGTTCGGCCCGGGATACTACGGCATGTTCGTTGGAAAGACCAAGGAATTCTTAAAGATCATGGACGCTGAGTCCATCGGAATCACCGTAAAGGACAGCGGCCTCATGCTTCCGCAGAAGAGCTGCGCGGGGCTTCTTTTCGTGCTAAATCACGAGCTGGAGAATGAACCCGCCTGCATGAGATGCCTTGGAAACAGCAAGGGCTGCGAGTTTTGTGAAATCAATTTGAGAAGGAAAGAAGAGGGAAATGAAGTGAAGATCACCTTCATGCCCATGAACATAGAGTATAGAGGAAGCGACTACGGAACCATTCTGGAGTGCGCTTCAAAGGTTGGAGTAAACATAGACGGAAATTGCGGCGGTAAAGGCACCTGCCTTAAGTGCCGAGTGCATATCACCTATGCCGACGGAAGAAAAAAGCAGGCCTTAGCCTGCGCCGTAAAACCCGAAGACGGCATGATAGTGACCGTCCCGGAAGTCGAGACGACGGCCAAGAGAAAAAAGAAACTGGTCAAACTCCCCGAAGGCTTCATTGCCGATAAAGGGGAAGGTCTCGGAGTCTCCGTAGATATCGGGACCACTACAGTAGTAGTAATGCTTTGGGATCTGGAGAGCGGTGAGATGCTGGATATCGATGCTTTCACGAATCCACAGGGTACCTGGGGTGCCGACGTTATATCAAGAATCCAGTACACCATAGAAAACGAAAATGGTCTGGAAGCCCTTCATAAGAGCGTGATCAAAGCCATAAACCAGGCTGTTAAGGGTTTCATCGAGGGCTCAGCCTTCGACTATGAAGACATAAAGAAATACGTAGTAGTAGGGAACACTACCATGTCACATCTTTTCCTTGGAATCGACCCGAGGAGCCTTGCCGTGTCGCCCTTCAAGCCTCAGTTCGAGGGTCCTGTAAAGAGGAGCGCAAAAGATCTCGGGCTCATGGGTTTCGGTGAAGCCGAAGTGAAACTTGTGCCTAACATAGCCGGTCACGTTGGCTCCGACATAACGGCGGGGCTCATCGCAACCGACATCCTAAAGAAGGATAAAGGACATCTTTTCCTGGACATCGGAACCAACGGCGAAATCGTAGTGAGCGGTAAGGGTAAGATCGCAACCTGCTCTACAGCTGCAGGTCCGGCTTTCGAGGGAAGCTCCATCGCCCAGGGAATGAGAGCTGCTTCAGGCGCCATCGAGCAAGTCGACCTAGGTGACCAAGGCGTTTCCATCAAGGTTATCGGCGACTGCAAACCCATCGGAATCTGCGGCTCCGGCATCATAGACGCCATAGGAGAGATGGTGAGAGTTGGAGTGGTAGACAAGACAGGGAAACTTCTCACTCCAGAGAAACTTGAGAAGAAGGGCGTAGCACCCAAGATCATCGAAAACATCGGGAAGGATGACGATGGCTGCTACCTGATCCTCTATAGGGATCCTGATGGAGAAGATGTGAGGATCACCCAAAAAGACGTAAGAGAAATACAGCTTGCGAAGGCTGCCATCAAGGCGGGCTGGGAGACTCTGATGAATGCGGTAGGCCTTACAAGCGATGAACTTGAGAAAGTATCCATCGCGGGAGCCTTCGGCTCATATATCAGAAAAGAATCCGCCGTGAACTCAGGACTCATACCTGATATAGATCACGAGAAGATCTTTTCTATCGGTAACTCCGCGGGAATCGGTGCTTCCATGGCGCTTCTCAGCAAAGAATCCTACGACACTACCGTGGAAGCTGCGGCAAATATCGAGCATATTGAACTGGCCACAAGATCTGACTTCCAGGAAAAATACATGATGGCCATGAGGTTTTAAATGAAGATTTTGATCATTGGAGGCAGGCTCCAGGGCACAGAAGCGTGCTATCTTTCAAGGGCCTGCGGGATGGAAAGCATTTTAATAGATATCGATCCATTGGTTCCGGCAAGCGGAATAGCGGATAGATTTTTTGCGGGTGATCTCATCAAGGAAGAAAAGGCTGTGATCGAGGCATTTAAGGAAGCGGATGTGGTGCTTCCTGCCAATGAGAACGATGAGCTTCTGGCGAAAATCGTGGAACTCGCCGAGAGATTTGGCAAACCCCTTGCCTTCGATCCGGAAGCCTATGAAATCACCAAGTCGAAGATAAAATCCGACAGACTCTTTAAGGAGAAGGACATTCCCTGCCCGAAATATTTTCCTGATGGTAAAGCGCCCTACGTGGTGAAACCGTCGGATGGCTCGGGCTCTACCGGAGTACAGAGAATTGAGACCTATGAAGAAGCGGAAGCCTTCTCTAAAGAAATGGACGAAGGAGATATCTTAGAGGAATATCTCGAGGGACCGTCCTACTCCATAGAGGTCATCGGGATTCCCGGTAATTACAGAACATACACAGTAACAGAAGTCCACGTGGACGAAGGCTATGACTGTCACATGATCACATCGCCGACAGAGCTTCCCGAGCCTAAACTTGCGCGCATGAGGGAGATTGCCATCAGACTCGCGGAACTCGTCAACCTTCACGGAATCATGGACGTGGAAGTGATAGACGATGGGGAAGACATGAAGGTGCTCGAGATAGACGCCCGCATACCGAGTCAGACGCCAATCGCTGTCTTGAAATCATCTGGAATGAATCTCCTTAAGGAGCTTGTAGATGTAACTGTTGAGGGCAAATTTAAGGACCCGAATCTGGCGGCAAAAGGTGGGGAAAAGATTTTTTGCGCTTATGAAAATTACGAGAGAAGAGACGGAGCAGTCCGCACGAAGGGCGAGCATATAATGAGAGATGCGAAGCCCCTTAAATATCGCGAAAACTTCCTGGGATCCATGGAAGCGATGACGGACTACACCGATGAAAAGGCGGATTTCAGGGGGATATTCATTAACTGGGGAAAGGATAAGGACGAGGTATTTAAATGGAGAAATACACTGTTACACAGTTAGAAAGATTAAACGAACTGAGCTGCCCGAAGGACGAGCTTGATCAGGAGTTCGAGACCAAGGAACTGAGAAACGAGCGCTTCAGAAAGTTGGAGAAAGAGCTGACGAGGGCGGCCAGAAATGACATCTTCGATCTTCTTGAGTCACGCCACATAACCAAGTACCGCATGACGGGAAACAAGATGGCAAAGTGGCTGGATGAGGAAGGTTTCACGGAGGTCATAACACCGTCGATCATTTCCAAAGAATCCTTAAGAAAAATGGGGATTGACTCCGGAAGCCCCTTTATGGAGCAGATTTTCTGGGTGGATGGCAAGCATTGCTTAAGACCCATGCTGGCGCCGAATCTTTATGTGGAGATGAGAGAACTTTTGAGGATCACCAAGAAGCCCGTCAAGATCTTCGAGATGGGGTCCTGTTTCAGAAAAGAATCCCAGGGCGCACAGCACCTTAATGAATTTACCATGCTCAATCTGGTGGAACTGGCTTCCGTCAAGGATGGCGAGCAGCTTCAGGAACTGGAACGCCTGGCAAAGGGTGCCATGGAAGCTCTGGGCCTAAGAGAAGGGGAGTACGAATTCGTTCAGGAAGATTCGGAAGTTTACGGCAAGGTGTCCTTTGATATTCTGATAAACGGCATGGAGGTGGCATCAGGCTCTTACGGACCGCACTTCCTTGACAGCGAGTGGGGGGTCTTCGACACCTGGGTAGGAATCGGATTTGGCATAGAACGTCTCACCATGGCACTGGACAAGGGACGTACCATCAAGAGATACGGCAGGACGCTTTCCTTTATCGACGGCGAGCCGCTTAACATTTAGAAAGGGGGTCACGAGATGACCAGACTTAAAACAGAATGGATCGATTACATGCTCGACGGCATGAATGAATACAATAATAACCTGAAGGTGAGGACGGGATTTGACTTATCCGGACTTGTCATGGATACCTTTGGCATAGACCAGAATAGATATGACAGACTGAGAGAGAAATTGCTGGTTGCGGCGGTTCCCGTGACACAGGGAGAGGGAGTCATCGGATCTTTCTCGGACTCCATAGCTGCCATTGTCAGATCCATGGGCTTCAGAACGGCCGTCACCGAAGAGACCGACGTAGACGGTATTTACAGCGCTATCCTGATGGATGCGGATATAATTTACATGGCGGACGATACGAGATATCTGGCTTTCAGCAGGGATAACGGAAGCTTCGGTGAAAATAATTATGCTACTGCGCTGGGATTTATCATGGTCATGAGGGCTATGATGAAGAAGGCGGGCCTCGATATTTCGATGGAAAAACTCCTCGTGATAGGTAATGGTACCGTGGGCGAGGAGGCTGTTCAGATACTCCTGAATCACGGCATAGACTTCGACGTATATGATAAGGACCCGAAGGCCATAGAGAACTTTAAGAATCTGGAAACGGGCAAGTATACTTTAAGTTCGCCTGAAGAAATAAAGAACTATAAGTACATACTGGATTTCACCAATGAAGGCGAGTGGCTGAAAGAAGAATATATTACGGACGGCGTGATCTATGCCAGCCCGGGAGTGCCCCTTTCTCTCGATGAAAAAGCTGCCGAAAGGTTGCAAAACACTGCCGTATATGATAATCTTGAAATCGGAACAGCGATGATGCTCGGGGAGATCCTGAAGACATTTTCGTGATCTGATATGTGGGGTGAGGATCGTATTGATCGCCTGGACTCTAAATCCAGATAGCCGGGTGAGACTCCCGGTCACCTCGCCATTTTAAGAAGCCCATGAGTTGGGTAGCAACTAAGACCTCTTCTGTAGGAAAGGGGTCTTTTGCGTTATTATTGACAACAATTTGGTGTTATAATAAAATAAGAACAACATAAAAGCTTTTGTAATAGCCAATTTACGGCGAGGAGACATATCATGAGAAAAACCTTGCGAACAATAGTCATAATATTGGCTTTCACACTGGTAATGTCCTATACTCCTTTCTTCATGGAAACTAGCGGACAGACAGGTTGTGAAAAAGCATACGCATCGACAGGATATGGTGACGAGTATCCCTTCTATCCTGAGAATCCTACGTCATATACAGCGGCAGTGACCGGTCACAGCCGAAGCGATCTTGGAACTTTGACCAACAATACTTCAGTATTGTTCTATCCTGGAGATACCCTGACATTCCAGATAGACAGCGGAGTAATTAGCGGCGTCAGATATATGGGATACACTTCATACCGTGATCTTGAGACTGAAATGGGACTTGAGACCGAGTGCGTACAGCGTCAGGACGTAAACGGTATAACGAAATATTTTTATACCAGTATAAAGGTTCCCGATACCGCCCAGCAGGCCCTGGTTATCACATGGGGAAGCCAGGGAGGTGCGAGACTAGTGGATGATCCGGGGACGGATGATGATGAAAGCAAGTGGGCTTCTGTCGATTTTACAGCCGGGTGGGCGCCTCTCTATATAGATATTACCTATGAGCTAGATGGAGGAACGATTCTCTCCGGAGCAAATCCCACGAAGATCCTTAATCCAAAGCAGTTCACATATCTCAAATTCAGCACCAGACCGTATAAGGAAGGTGCATGGCTTTCAGGGCTGACACGTGAATACGGGACGAATGTATATCCCTGTGAGGATTTCCCGTGTGGAGCAACTTCTTTCTCCCCCATTTATGAAGAGGGGACTTCCGCTTCTGAAACGGTTAGCGCAGGATGGAGTAATGGGGATTGGCATACTTCAACTTTTAGGTATATGACTAACGGCGGAACCATAAATGGCGTGCAGGATCCCATAGTCGAATTTGACGCTGCAAGAACACCGGATGAATACGCGCCTGCAGTTAGAAGCGATATCGACCTTTCGGTAGTTCCGGTAAAGAGCGGTTCAGTTTTTGAAGGCTGGTATCTAGATGAGGAACTGACTCAACCCATAAGTTCATATAGCGAACTGCCTTACGGATCCGGTACCAACATTTACAGAGCTTATGCGAAGTGGAAGGATGGACCTCAGGATATCTCGAAAACAGCCAAGACCGTGCTCTCCAAAACGAGTTACGTATATACAGGTTCAGCTTTTAAACCCGCGGTTACTGTGACCCTGGGAGATAAGACCCTTGTGAAGGATACGGACTATAAAGTCACTTACTCCTCAAACAAGAACGTCGGCACCGCCAAGGTTACCGTCCAGGGAATCGGAAAATATACCGGAACCATAACTCTTAGTTTTAAGATCACACCGAAAGCCATAAGCAAGACCAAAGCAACTTTGAGCTATACCGCTTATACATATAACGGCAAGGCAAGAAAGCCAGCTGTAACGGTCAAGGACGGAAGCAAAGAGCTGATAAAAGATACCGACTATACTTTAAGCTATGCATCAGGCCGCAAGAACGTAGGTTCCTACAAGATAACCATAAAGGGCAAAGGAAACTATTCAGAAAGCACCACTAAAACCTTCAAGATAAACCCGAAGGGAACCACCCTGGATAGTATCACCTCTGACACAAAAGCACTTAAGATCAAGTGGATAAAGCAGGCTGCAAGAATGTCCTCCGCAAGGATTACAGGCTATAAGATTCAGATTGCAACCGATTCTAAATTCACCAAGAACGAAAAGACATATACAGTCAGCGGCTACACAAAGGTTTCAAAGAAGATAACTGGATTAAAAGCCAAAACCACATATTATGTCCGCATAAGGACATACAAGACCATCAGCGGAACCACATACCTTTCGAAATGGTCAGCATATAAAAAGAAAAAGACCCAATAAGATCAAGTTAAAACTCAGGGACCGGAATTACAGCCGGTCCCTTGCTGTTCTATAAAGAATTCAGTCCTTTATATACTGCAAAATGTGTGATATAATATCCAAAACAGCTGCCTTAGGAAGGTGGTTTGTTTTGCTGTAATTTATGCGTAAGATAACGCTTTTGGAGGAGCCCATGGCAGACGATACAAAGAGATACTACAGAAAGAACGTGGAACTTCTGATCCTTTTGGAAAAGATGAAACTTTGGCCTGCCAGAAGCGGAATACTCCACGGCATCAAGACCATAGAGAATCATGGAAAGTATGCCGTGATCACGACCCACTGCGGTCAGGAGATGAGAGTATATAACTCGAGAAACTCCCGCGCGGCCCGTTGGCTCAGAAACAAGTGGGCTGTGAAACCCTGCCCTAAATGCAAGGTTCCCGAGTGGAAACTTTTAAAGTATTCGAAGACGTTTTTTGATACCTACGGTTCAGATCTGGTACATAAGAAATAGAAATAACTGCGCAAAAAATGAAAATGCTGGCCATGTGCTGGAGCGCCTGTGTTATCGCATATATCATAGCGGCCAAGCTCCGGCATAATAAAGAAAAATACAAATGGATAGCGGAGGCAATCAATTACCCGGTCTACCTGCTGGTGCTTTTAATGGGACTCCGGATGGGAGCCAATAAAGAGATCATCGACTCACTGGGCACCATCGGACTTCAGTCGGTGGCCATATCGGTGCTCGTGATCGGCATGAGCGTCCTTGGAGTCACCCTGGTGAGAAAAATCCTTAAGATGGACCGCTACGGAAATGTCGGAGAAGACCGCGTACCGAAGGGAAAGGGTCCTAAAGGAAATGCAGAAGCCAACGTGGAAGGCATCAAGTCGACCATCATAATAGGGTGCCTGGTGGCAGCCGGAATGGCTATCGGATATTTCCTGATATACAAAAAACTTTCGATCGAAGACGCATTCCTGGAGAAGACCGGCCCGCTCATCACCATTTTTCTCGTACTGCTCCTTACTTGCGTAGGTTTCAGCCTTGGACTGGACGGAACGGTATTCAAGAACATCAAAAAAGCAGGGGCAGGGGTTTTTCTCTTCCCCATAGCGATAGTTTCAGGCACCATTCTCGGAGGAGTAATCTACGGACTGATAAGCTCCCTTAGCGTCAAGGAAGGCGTAGCTGTTGCAGCAGGGTTCGGCTGGTACACCTACGCCCCGAACATCATATCCCAGGCGGGGTATCCGGTGGCCTCGGCCATAAGTTTTTTGCACAACGTTATAAGAGAAGTGACGGGCATCATCGGCGTACCGTTTTTCGCGACTAAGATCGGCTATATCGAGAGCGTGGCGGTGCCCGGAATCGCCTCTATGGACGTGTGTGTGCCCATAATTGAAAAATATGCAAGAGAGGACACAGTGGTTTACGGTTTTGCAACCGGAATCGTCATGTGCCTTTTGACCCCTATCATCGTACCGCTGGTGATCCAGCTCTAATGCGGAGGGACCGAAATGAAAACAACCAGAAGAATATTAGCTGTAGCCCTGATGAGTATGGTATTGGCCCTTATGATAGTGCCTGCCTTTGAGATGGCATTTTGCCCAACTGAGGCTAAAGCAAGCGCCGCCTCATACTATAAATCCTGGGGTAAAGACATCACCGAAGAAGATTTTCAGATGATGTCGGACAAATGGCCCGATTACGAGCCCAAGCGCTGTAACGGCTGGATGACGGAAGTCATGAACGACGTGTATAAGATACCCATGAGCATGGGTTCCTGGGTGGATGGCACGAGACGCAATTTCCTGAATAACTCGACGGTGAAGCCCATAAAGGTCGTAGCCGGAACCTACGCCCACATCAAGGAAAACGTGGATCTGATCCAGCCCGGCGACATCGTATTCTTTAACACGGACAAGCAGGGAAAGGGAATCTGGTCCCATGTAGCTCTTATCGGCGAAGATCATATGATGTGGCACTGCACAGCTACAAGCCCCGGCAAAAAAACCGGAAAGTACAAATCCATCACAAGCTGGATGAAGGATTACCGCCATCAGGGCGAGTACGCCGCATACGCAGAGGTCTGGAGAGTCTTAAGTAAGTTCTCGGTGAAGAGTAAGGTAAACGTTTACCACGGAAGATATCAGAATAAGCTCCGCGTCGCAAAATATAAAAAAGGTAAAGATATCGTTATCCACGAGAGGCTGATATATACAGCTGACGGTCCGATTGTCGGAAAGAAGGTCGCACTCACGTCGACATTGAATAAGATTTACAGCAAAGGTGCGGGAGACAGCAGGGTCTATGTAAAGGGCAAAAAAATCACCGCCGGAGAGAAATACGGCGGCAGCACGGAACTGAAATACAAGGTAAAGAAGTCCGGCACCATGCACGTCTACTATCGCTTCAAGGTAGATGACAGAATCAAGAAGACGAGCAAACTCACCGTGTTCACTAAGGTGAAATACGGCTCGAAGACACTTAAGAACTACAAGAGAGCCGGAGGCAAGCTGAGGACGATCAAGTTTGAGGCGTAACACAAAAAAACTAAAATGAAACTCAGAGACTGGAATTACATCCAGTCTCTATTTTGTTTAAGATGGCATTCTCATATAAAATGAGAGACTCCATCTCAATAGGCATGGGTGCGTGAAAGATTTATTATCATATGCTAAGCGCAATGTTAGAGTGACGTTATAGTAGAAACATTAAACTAAAAAAGAAAATATTATATGATTTCAAAAGCGGTCTAAAAATCCTTTGTTTATAAACAAAAACTTATTATCTAATAAAAAAAGATTGGATAGGTGTAATTATCATGAAAAGAAAAAGCATTTTAATTAAAATGATTCTCTTGTTGTCTACATCTTTGGCTGTCGCTTTTTCAATTAATTATTTCAAAGGACAAGATGAGTTTAAGAAATTGGGAGAAGGAAAATCGGAAGCCATCAAGGAATACTATGAAGAAGTGAAGTCCATTAATAAAGGCACGAAAAGTCTTAGAGATGTCGATTATATTATTGAGATTCAAGATAACAAAATATCTAAAAAGGAATTCATGGTCAGGTACATATCACGTGTAAACGGTTTGACAAAGTATACGAATCCAAAGGAAGACACAGTTAATTCGTTTAAACAGGATATTTGGGACAGAAAATTTGCTACAGAGTATGGAATCTTACCAACGCAGGAAGAAATCGAAGAATATACTTTAGATGTAAAAAAAGAGTATGAAAGTACAGAAGAAGGGAAAGCATTAATCAAATCGTATACCGAGGGACTTGGAATGACTGAAGACGAATATTGGGAATATAACAAACTGTGTGAAGCTCCGTATGTCGTTACACATAGTAAGGTAGAAAAGTATCTGGAGGAAAATGGGATTCCGTTGCCTGATTTAGAATTAATAGAATTTACAATCTTGGATAAGGAATACTTTGAATCACTTTAGATCTTTTCGACTTAATATCATTAATAAATATAGATAATAAAGTAAGATATTGTTAAGCACAGAATAGAGAAAGAGCTGAACATATTATAGTTGTTTAATGTAAAAAATAGAAAGGCAGATGGTTGAGTTATGAGGGTATTATAGATAAGGGTAGTCTAAAAGATCATGTAGCTTTGAAAATGCAAAGCATAAGCCAGAGAAGATATTTAATAAGACAAGCAATAATTATGCTGTTATTTCAATTGAGATTCCTAGTTAAGTAAATTATTTTTAAAACAAAATGAAAGAAGGAACAAAATGAATTCTAAAATTATTAAGGAAATTATCACTATATGTATATCATTTACGATGTTGTTTTCTACAACAGCAGTTGCATTTGCTGATAGCACTTGCGACGAATTCTCATACAATGATATAATCTTAAATGAAGATAATAGTGAAATAATTGAAAATAGTAACTCGTGGTCAAGTTGGAGTGAAAAGAGTCGTTATAACAGTAATAAGATAATAGAAGATCTTGCTAATAGTGCTTTATATAATCTTTTGACTTCAGGACTTAGTGGCATAGAAAGCGGTGTTGCTAATATTATTTCATTTATTATGGACAATAAAAACAAAGGCGACAATGTCTATTATACGACTATTGTTTATTGTCGTACTGATGGAACTGGAGGATATCAGTTATACACGAAGAGATTTGTATACTCTGATAGCGCACGAAAGTGTTTAATTGGAACGATAAAGACAAAAGTGAAGACCTATAGGTCATCTGCAAAGTCAATTACTGAAACAGAATAGAAAAAAGAAGGCAGCTAATATGGTTAAGAATAAAAAAGGATATATTATCCCCATTGTAATAACAATAGTATATGAATTAATATGTATCATCGGATATGAGTTCATGAAAGGTCAAAATTATCTGATGTTTGCGCTTATGATCCTCTCATTCTTTGGGCTTTTGATCAACGTACTAAGGGGAGATGATTACATCTGGACCGGTGATGGAATAATCATCGCAGGAATAACAGGTTTACTAGCAGCAGTTTTTGCCAGAATTAATTCAATTGAGTACTATATTGAAGGGACCAAGTATCTAGGATCAGTTCTCGCTTTGATACTTCTGGCGTCATTTCTTTGGAAATATATTAAAAACGGAGACAATAAAGGAAAACCAACATTTTATTTGATAATTGCGATTCTTGTTGTATGTATTGTTATTACAGTTATAACTATGGTTACTTTTCCTAAGAATGGAATAAGGTTTTAATAGCTAGAACAATATAAGAAGACTTAAAAAGCGGTATGCTTCCCATAAACAGGAAGCATACCACTTTTTAATGGGTAATCAAAGTTTTCTTGGGGATCTCCAAAAAATACTTGACTAGTGCAACTATCCAAAGAAGACTGGGGTCTAAAGGTTGTGGGCAACCTTTAGACCGAAAACGACAAAAACGCAGGAACTGGAATAACCATCCGGTCTCTGTTTTCGTAGTCAGATCGTTCAGTACGGTGGCCTTTTAGAATCAGCATACTATTCGGTAATTTCATCTATCTTATCAAGATCAGCCATATAGTATTTATTTGTTCCTCGGTTATTTTCAATAAGCAAACCCTTTTTTTCAACCTCATTTAATCGTTTCTTTAAGGTGGCTCTTGTGACTTTTGTTAAATCTAATAATTCTCCGACAGAAATACCGATATCCGAAAATAGAGATGCTTGGATTAAATAAAAGTAAATATCTTGTATTTTTTGATCTTTCGATAGTTTTGGTATTATTTCTTTGTAGCTATTGTATCTTTCATTTAAAACAGTAAGCTCGTCTTTTAACTGTATGCACGCTCCTAAAATAACTGAAGTGAACATGTGAATAAAAGGTGTAATATCCCCTTTGTTTTTAGGATCATTACATTCTTCAAAAGCACGATAGTACTCTGTTAGATGTTCTTTTATATAATATGAAATGCGATAGCCAATTAGATACACTAAATTTTTAGAGAGAATATAGCTGCTGATAAAACGGCTCATTCTTCCGTTTGCTTCATAAAATGGATGGATATATCCAAAAAGATAGTGGAAAATACCTATTCTTATTAAAATATCAATAGATTCATCACTTAAAAGCATGAGTGATTTTTCCATATATTCTATTATTATCTCCTCTGGTTCAACACCGGTATGAATCGCTTTTTGGGTTGCTTTTATTACAGAGACGGTACCACTTCTAAATATCTTACCATCTGGAATGTCTTCAGGATCTTCAGTTTT
>JAEEGL017125003.1_pt1 | contig 13038 bp, 15 predicted proteins | sample 9134231 | NCBI WGS metagenome assembly JAEEGL01 (sample SAMN16246548, study PRJNA631951) | gut metagenome | biome: gut microbiome; feature: rumen; material: fiber-attached | host: Bos | place: Iran: Karaj | collected 2018-10 | reverse complement strand
TATGTTGATGCTCGTACAATTACAGCACCAGAAGATGTAATTACTAAGAAAGAGGTAACGGAGACAGATAATACACAAACACAACCAGCGGTTTAATTTATGGATAATATATTTGAAGGAATGGACTTTGGTCCGTTAACTGAGTATTTAACTAATGATGACGTTACCGATATTTCTTATAGTAATAATGGGCAGGTTTGGTTAAAGACATTATCAAAGGGTATTTATAGAGTAGATAATCCAGAGATAAATAATGCGTTTATTGAAAAATTAGCGTTTCAATGTTCAAACGTAATGGGTAAGAGTTTTAATGCAGCTCATCCTTTTCTAGACAGTGAAAGTTCTGAATTGCGTATGAATTTCGTACATGATTCTGTTGCTAGAAATGGTATTGCATGTGTTATTCGTAAGACACCTGCAAAAATACGTTTGGAACGTAATAAAATATTAAGAGAAAACTATGTTACAGAAGATATATTAGATTTTTTAATAACTTGTGTACATGGTCATTGTAATATAATTGTTTGTGGTGAGACTGGTTCAGGTAAAACTGAGTTCGTTAAATATCTTGCTGCAAACACTTATGAAAATGAAAAAATAATAACAATAGAAGATACATTGGAGCTACATCTTGATAAGATTTATCCAAACAGAGATATAGTTGCAATGAAAACAAACAATATAGCAAGTTATTCTGATGTACTTGTTACATGTATGAGACAGAATCCAAAATGGATATTATTATCCGAAGTTCGTAGTGCTGAAGCGGTTATGGCAGTTAGAAACTCTATATCTTCAGGACACTATATTCTATCTACAATACATGCTGATAAAGCAGCGTCTATACCTAATCGTATGTATAGTTTGCTTGAAACTAATCAAGATATTGATCAGTTTTTAAAATCAATTTATAGATATATTCAACTTGGTGTATATATTAGGGGTTACCAAGATAAAGTTAGTCAAAAATTCGTAAGAGAAATAGCTGAAGTAACTGAGTTTTATGTAACTGAAAATAATGAAGCTAAATATAACACATTATATAAAAAGACACCAGAGGGAAGAATAATAAGAAAAAATCCAAGTAAGTATTTAGTTGAATACCTTGAAGCACAAGGTACGGTATTACCTAAAGGATTTATAAATGATAATTATAATGCAGAACCATCTGATGAGGATGATGATGCAATTATACAACCACAAAGTGAGAACGAAATTATATTTGAATAGGAGGGTGAAATATGAACATGACTTTGCTGTTTTTTATAATAGCAGCAGTACTAATCGTATTCCTAGTTATATATAGAAGCAATGCTGGAGAGCATGTTTATAAATATGTAAGTTATCATGGGCGTAATTTATATAGTAAAGTTGCACCTTTTACATATAAGGAAATAAGAAAAAAAATACGAGATTTAGGTCAAGATTACACTCCTGCTCAATATGCTGGACAACTAGTTTTATTTGCGGTTGGGGCAGGATTAATAACATACTTATATTTCTACAACTTAGTAACATCTATAATATATGCAGTATGTGCTACACTAGTTGTTCCATATATTAATTATTTAAGATGTAAAAAAGTATATAGTGAATTTGTATTTGAACAAATACAAGTTTATACAACAAATACAATAATGGAATTTGCTACTACTCAGAGTTTTGTTAAAGCTCTAGAAGGTGTATATTCGTCTGGAGTATTAGAAGATCCTGTTAAAGCAGATGTTAAATTGATGATTGATATGGCTTATGAAAATGGTACAATTAATCAATCGTTAGAATATATGAATGAAAAATATGATTACTACATGGTAAGAAATATGCATCAATTATTCTTGCAAATAACTAACGAAGGTTCTAAAGATGCAAGTGAATCTCTTGAAAATATGTCTCTAGATATAGATAACCTTGTTGAAGGAGTATATAGAGATAGATTGGATAGAGAGGCATTTTATAAAAAATTCTTAGTATTTGGTCTTGTTTTGTATTTAATGATTGGTTTAGTTCAATTAATGCTTAAGGATACATATCAAACAATGTTACAGTTATGGTATGTTAGAATATTATTACATGCTATAGTCTTGATAAATTCATATTTCCTATTATCAGGAACTAAGTATTATAATGAAGATGTGGGGGCTGAATAATGATATATTTAATAGTTACAATATCTGTAATCCTTATATTCTTAAGCAATAAATTATTGGATACAAAAACATTTTTAAATGATGTTAAACCATTTTATAAAAAAATAATGGAAAAAGATTATGAGTTTTTACTTCACGTAAGATATAAAGCTAATGATCTTGATGTTAATAAGTTATTTGAACTTAGAATTCGTGATGGTGTGTTAGTTACCATAGTTGCATTATTTGTTTTATATGTAACTGGTTATTTAAATTATTTATTTGCACTTGGTGCTGTTGTTTTAGGTTTTATATCTTTTAAGAGTAGATATACTACTTTAAAAAATTATTACAAGAGCAGATTACATAATATGGATACAATGTTACCATATTATTTAAAGAGTTTAGAAATCCTAGCGCAACATTATACAGTTCCGGTTGCATTATCAAGAAGTATTGATACTGCTCCTGAAATATTTAGACCAGGTCTAAAAAAATTAGTTGCTAAAATAGATGCAGGTGATTCATCTATTCAACCATATATCGATTTTGCAAATGAATATCCTGTTAGAGATTCTATGAGAATGATGAGACTTTTGTATCGTTTAAGTTTAGGCTCTAACAAAGATAAGCACGAACAAATAATGATGTTTTCTAGAACCGTTTCTGTTTTACAAAACAAGGCACGTGAGCAAAAATATCAAGCTCGTCTTGAAAAAATTGAAAGAAAAACAATGGTTATGCTATTTGCTACAGGTGGAGGCGTAATTCTTGTATTATTCTTATCAATGACTGTATTAATGGGATTATAGTTTACATATAAAATGTAAAAAAAATAAAAAAATTGAATTATATACAACATATGTGTTATAATATTATTAGTTAATAAAGGAGGATTATAAATGAAAGAAGCTGCTGGAGAGGCAAACATGACAGTTATTACAATCGTTCTAATTGCTATAGTACTTGCTGTTGGAACAGTTATTGTAAGAAATATGATGAACAAAACATCTAATAGTTCAGATTGTACTGCTAATGGAAATATTTGGTACAATGGTACTTGTTTTACACCTGATAGATGTTCTCAATCTGCAAATGGAGCTACTGTTTGTAATTAAAAAGCCAAAAAGGCTTTTTTTCTTTACGTAAAGGATGTAATAATCGCTTAATTTAATTGACAAAAAACAGAAATAATTGATATAATTGATATAGTTATTATAGATAAGTGTTTTTATTGTGTAATAAGGGTGATAATATGAGAGAAAGTATTGGTTATTCAGTAACAATAAATATAGTAATTACGTTTATAATCATAATATTTGCATTTTTATCATCTGCAATAGTGTATTATAAGACTAATAAGGCTAGCAATATACTTGTAGACTCAATACAAAAATATGAAGGCTATAATAAAACAGCAAAGAATGAAATAGTATTAAAATTAAATTCTTTAGGATATGGTAGTTATTCAATTAATTGCAGTCAGACTATGACTGGCAAGAGTGCTTATTATGCAGCAACAGAAACCGTATGTAATTATGTTGATCCTGATGGATATGCACCAACTCAAAACAGAGGATACTGTGTTTATAAATGTGTTGATGAAGGAAAAGAAGATTATTACTACTATAAAATAAGAATTAATATGATGATTAATATACCTGTTATAGGCAATATGTTAGATATACCTATATATTCAAATACTGATAGAATATTTGATTTTGAAAAAAAGTTTAATAATGGATAGGTGATAGTGTGAAAGAAGCAACAGGAAGTAGTTTGTTACTTTATATAGTTATAATTATAGTAGGTGCCGTAATGTTGCTTTTTGTAAGTATTATATCTTACGCTAAAGCTTATGGGGCTAAAAATAAAATTGTATCTGCACTAGAAACTTTTGAAGGATATAATAATCAATCTATTGCAGAAATAAATACAAGCCTAGGTAACATGGGATATACAATAACTTCGCAAGAGTTTTGTAATTCAACACGAGTTAAAGACCACTTAAATAAATTAGGTATATCAAATCAAGCAAATTTAAATAACGCAAATGGCGGTAAATATGGATATTGCATATACCAAGTATCTACTGGTAGAGGTGGAAGCTATTATTTAGTAGTAACATTTATAAACTTTAATGTACCAGTTATTGGAAATAATTTGGTATTTCCGGTATATGGTCAAACTAAGATTATTGGTATAGATTATAATTATTAGGTGAAAGGGGAAATATATGAACGTAATAATTTCAAATAAGAATCAAGCATTACTTGAAAATTTAGGCATTGATGTTATTAAAGAAATGAATGGTGAATTTGAAGTTGATGAAATAATTTCGACTTTCCAAAATTTCTTTTATCAAAGAATGATTTTAGATATAACTGCAATTAAGAATTATACAACTATAACAAATTTACAAAAACTTTCTATGGCTTTAGATATGGAAAAAATGATATTGCTACTTGATGGTACTGATCAAACTAGTAATCCAGAGTTTTTATCAGATTTAGTATCAATGGGTATATATAATTTTACTAAGAATGTAGAAGGTATTCAATATTTATATAATTCTCCAAATAGTTATAGAGATGTTGCACAATTTCATAGAATTGGTGGAGGTGCGCCACAACAACAAAATGTTGTTCAACAATTTGTAAATAGTGCTCCTCAGCAATCTACCCCACAAGAAACGTTTGTTAATAGAATAATTGGTATTAAAAACGTTACTAGACAAAGTGGTGCAAGTAGTTTGGTTTATATGATGAAGAAAGCTCTTAGTAAAAAATATAGTGTAGTGGCTATAGAAGTAGATAAAAGCGATTTTTCTTACTTCCATGATAAAGATTTAATATCAACTGTAACTAATGAAATAGGTAGTACTATAAATAAATATTCTGATAAAGAAGTTATTTTGGTAGATATTAATAATAGTGTAGTAGCAGAAGGGCAATGCAGAGAAGTTTTATATTTAATTGAACCTTCAATTATAAAATTACAAAAACTTATGGCTTTAAACGCATCTGCACTACAAGGATTAAAAAACAAGAAAGTAATTTTAAATCAAAGTTTACTTTCTAAAAATGAAGTTGCTAATTTTGAATATGAGGCAAGGCTTAAAGTATTCTATAATTTAGCACCATTAAATGAAAGAGAAAAAGATTGGCCTGAATTAGAAGATATGCTTAAAAAATTAGGCTTTACTAGATAATAATCCTTGACAATTATTATTAATTAATATAATATATTTGTCGTGAATTTTAAAACCATGTGAGGTGTTTAAATGAAAAAAAAGATATTTTCTATAGGTCTTATAGCATTTACATTCTTAGCTAGTATGAGTAATGTATATGCTGATGAGACTTATAATAATTATGATAAATATACATCAAGTACTGTATCATGCGGTGGAATAGAAGGAATACCTTCAATTTTACCTAAGACAGTCAGTATCATATATACTTTAATTCTTATTGCTATTCCAGTTATATTGATAATACTAGGAATGATTGATATGATGAAGTCTATGACTGCAGGAAAAGAAGATGAAATAGCTAAAGCAAGAGGTATGTTTTTTAAAAGACTTATTTCTGCAGCACTTGTATTCTTTATACTTGTAATAGTTAAGTTATTAATGAGTGTACTTACTAAAGATTCAGAAAGTTTAATGAAGTGTGTTGATTGCTTTATAAATGACAATTGTTATATCAACAAGAATGAAAGTGGATATTGTGAATTAAATGGTCATAAATTTACAATCAACAGTAATGGAACGATATCGCCTAGTACACCAGCTGGTAGTCCTGTGATATATGTACCATCTACAAATGAATTTAGACCAGAATCTGAAGGAGAATGTCCTAATCCAAATTCTTATAAAGTAGTTACAGAAAAGACAGAAGATAATGGACCAAATCATGATTCTTATTATTTTAAAATAATTAAAAAATAGCAAACAGAGGTGATCAAATGCTATATATATTAGATAAAGTAGCATGTGGCAATTTAACTGATATACCAAGTAAAATTCCAAAGCTAACAAGTGAAATATTTACTATTATAGAAATAGCTATACCAGTATTACTTATAATAATGGGAACGCTTGATATGTTTAAGGGAATAACTGCTAATAAAGAAGATGAAATTGCAAAAGGAAGAAAAATGTTTGTTAAAAGGTTAATAACAGCTTCACTTGTATTCTTCTTATTCGCAATTATTAAATTTGTCATTAGCCTTATTGATAATAAAACTTCATATGACAATATAACAGGATGTATGAATTGCTTTATTAGTAATGAATGTGATACAAATAGTGGTAAAACATTTGCTAAAACGTGGACATGTAAACTTGGCGGTTATGAATTTGTGTTTAATACAGATGGTAAAGCAACATATAGTACGCATGCTCAAGCATACTATGATGTAGATAGTGAATTCGTACCAAGATGGGAAAAAGAGTGTCCTTATGAAGCTGACTACGAGGTTACGCAAAAAGCGACTACTCAAGGTCACTATGAAATTAAGATAAAGAGAAAGTAATACTTTAATAAATTAAGGAGGAATAATATGAAAAAAAATTTAAAAAAAGTATTTTATCTATTAATGTTAGGAGTTATGATGTATGCTCCAAGTGCAATGGCTTTAACATGTACAGCTGGTGAAAGTGATTTAACAATTAAAACATCTGATGCAGCTAACCCTGTACTAATTGATATGCAAATACCACGTACAGTACACTTAATAATAGTTGTTTTAAAAATAGCTATCCCAGTTATTCTTGTTATTTTAGGAATGATGGACTTATTAAAAGGTGTAACTGCTTCTAAAGAAGATGAAATTAAAAAAGGTCAACAAATGTTTATTAAACGTTTAATAGCTGCTGTACTTGTATTCTTTGTAGTAACTATAGTTCAATTAGTTATTAGTTTTGCTGCAAAAGATAGTACAAATATAATGGGCTGTGCTAAATGTTTTATAAATGGTGAATGTCCAACTCAACAATAAAATCAGGGAAATAGGTGATGAAAGCAATGAAAAAATTAGATAGAAAGTTTTTGATTTTTATAGGTTGCTTAATACTTATTCCAGTACTATTAATTATATTTTTGATTTTAGCGCAAGGTTGTAGTAATAATAAATCAAGTTATAATAAATATGAATTTAAAATGAAAACTGCTGCTAAAAAATATGAAACAAAAATAAATAATTTACCAAAAGAACCAGGGGACTATATAATTGTAAGTTTGGATACTTTAGTAAAAGAATCTTACATTGAATCTTCAAAAAAAGCACTTGGTGATGATACTTGTACTGGATATGTAGGTATTAGAAAAGGTGACAAAATTAATTATGTTGCTGTTTTAACATGCGATAACTATAGAACAAATACAATTGTAGAAACCATTAAAAGAGATTTAGTTGAATCAGAAGATGGTTTATATAAAACTGATTATGGTTATGTATTTAAAGGCGTTAATGTTAATAACTATATAAAACTTGGAGATACTGACTATAGAATTATTAATATAACTAGTGATAATGCGCTTAAATTATATAAGGCAGAAAGTGAAAGTATACAAATTCGTTGGGACGGTAAGTATAATATTACCACTAATACAGGAGTAGGAATTAATATATATAAAGATAGTTTGATGTTTGAAAAATTAAATAAAATTAATAATGAAAGCGTTAAATTAAGAAAAATTAAAAAATACATGGTTCCAATTACAGAGTGTGTATATTCTAAAAAAGTAGAAGATAGATTTATTGATAAGAGTAATTGTGCAGAAACAATACCAAATCAATATGTATCACTTTTAAGCATTGATGACTTTATGAATGCAAGTTTAGATCCAAATTGTGTAGATTTATATTCTAAATCTTGTAGAAATTATAACTATTTAGGAAGAATAGGAATGCATACTTGGACAAAAGATATAGTAAGCGATAATAATTATCAAGCATACTATTTATCAAACGGTGTACCTCATGCAGAGGATACAAATACATATAATGATTATAACTTAGTAATATATATAGATGGCGATCTTCCAGTTAAGTCTGGAGACGGTTCTAAAAATAAGCCATATGAAATCAAATAATATTGACAAAAAACCAAAGATAATATATACTTAAATTAGTGAATGGAGGATAAATATGATGAATATTTTAGCTGCCGAAATGGTAAAAACAGATTGGACATATACTTGTGGTAATTTAGGACAAGAATTTTCAGGATCTTTTCCTTATGCTGCACACTTAGTAGTAGTTATTATTAAAATAGCTATTCCAATCATGTTAGTAATATTAGGAATGCTAGATTTAGGAAAAGCAGTAGCTGCTTCTAAAGAAGATGAAATTAAGAAAGGTCAACAAATGTTTATAAAGAGAATTGTAGCTGCAATTTTAGTTTTCTTTGTAACATTGGTAGTACAAATTATTGTTAAATTTGCTTCATCTAAAGATGCAACAGTAGTTAACTGTATGAATTGCTTCATCAACGGAGATAGAAGTGAAAATAGCTGCGTACTTGTAAGCGAAAATTAATAAAATAAAAGGCAATAATAATGTGATTAATCATTGATTAATTGCTTTTTTTTTGCTATAATATACTATGAATAAGTATCTAAATTTTTGAGAGGAGTAACAAAATGTATATATTAAGCGCAGGAACATTTATAGAGAGATTATTTAGAAATATATTTTTCTTAATAGATGATGCAATATATAGCCAAATTCCAAAATTATATGATTTGTTATTGGCTATAGCAAAAACATCACCATTATCCCAAGCAAGCATTGCTGACATGGCAAGCAGAATTTATAAACTTCTTGCAGTTTTTATGATGTTCAAAGTTATTTTCTCTCTCATAATGTATGTAGTAAATCCAGATGATTTTTCTGATAAAACTAAAGGCGTTTCTAAACTTGTAACTAATATAGTTATATCTTTAGCGCTTCTAGTATTAACACCATACTTCTTCAGTTATGGTTATCAATTTCAAAAAATAATACTTGAAGATAACGCTTTAGCGACTATTATATTTGGTGAAGAAACAGATGTAAACAACACAAATATTATTAATGCTGGAGATCAAATGGCATATTTAGCTATTAGCGCATTTGTATATCCAAATACCAATCTATTCCATGGATGTACTAACATCGCAAACATGGGTACGGATGGAACAACAATACTTGAAAAAGAATGTTTTGGATTTGAAGATGTTAATTTATTCGCACCGGGCGGAGAAACAAAATTTGATACATCTCAATGTGACAGCAATGGTAAAACCTTATGTTCTGAATCTTTGAAACCTTCGAAAGATGGCGATAATAAGAGCGAACTTACAAAAGCGGATTTAGCGAACTATGCTGCAGGTATTCAATATCAAAATTACAATCTGTTTTTTAGAAAAGATTTAATAACTGATAGAGTATGGGTTGACGGGGATCCTGATTATTTTGCAATTAAATATGTATTCTTGATAAGTACTATAGTAGGCGTAATAATAGCACTATTCTTAATTACTTCATGTTTGGATATAGCACTACGTAGTATAAAACTTGCGTTTTTACAATTAATCGCACCAATTCCAATTCTTTCTTATATAGATCCAAAAAGTGGAAAAGACGGAATGTTTAAAAAATGGTATCAAATGTGTTTAAAAACATATTTAAGCTTATTCCTTAAATTGTTAGCACTTTACTTTGCGTTATACATAATAAGCAGAGTAGGACGCTTAGTTGATATAATAGACGGTTCACATGTAACAAATGCATATGTAACAATATTTATAATTATTGGAGCATTAATGTTTGCTAAAAACTTTACTAAGATTCTAGAAAGTTTAGGAGTAAAACTAGATGGTGGATTCCAATTAAATCCATTTAAGAAACTTGAAAATGAAGCACTAGGAATGAAAAAACCTGCTGCATTTGCAAACAAATTGGCTAAAGGAGTTTTAACTTCACCTGCAACTGGGGCTAGTCTTGTTGGTAAAAAAATGATGGCCGGATTTGATGCTAAAAAGAATGGTCAGGGCTTTGGAAATGGATGGAAGAGCGTACCAATTTCAAGCAAGTTTGCTAAAAAATGGGATGAATTACACCCTTATAGTGCAGAAGCCAAAAAGAATAAAGCTAAAGGTGAAGCGAGTCTACATAAAAAAGATATGATGTATAAAGAGGGAGAAAAACTATATAACAAATATGGCAGCAATATATCAGATGCGTTTAAAAATCAAGAATATAAAGACAGCTATAAAGCTGTAGACGATGCTAAAAAGAATATGTTTGCATGGCAACATGCTGTTGAAGATAGGCGAGCTGAATTAAATGGTGCTTATGCGAGAGGGGCAGATGCTAATGAAATAGCAGAAAAGAAAAAAGCATTAGATAAGGCATTAACTCAATCAGGAAAGGCTCAATCTGTATATGAACTAACAAAATCTAAGCATGATGATGTAAAACTTAAGTATAGTCAAGATGCGTTGTTAGAAGATCAACACGATTTCTATGTTAAATATTCAGGAAAAAGTGCCGATCAATTTAATGCATCTACGAATTCAACTATATCACCAGATACACCAGTACATAGAAATGAGCATAAGAATAACGAACACACATCTGCAGAACATACAACAACTGATAACACAACATCTAACAATTTTAAATCAGATTCTACGACCGAAGAAAGTTCAAACCCAACTTCTTCAACAAACACAGAGAATGTTGAAAATAATAGCTTTGAACCAATATATCGTGATCTAGACGAACAATTACAAGCTGCTTATGAGGAATATGCTCAATATGATGATATTAGTGGAACGGCAGATGATGCGGCAAAACGTGAAGAAATAGAAAAGCAAATTAAGGATCTACATAATAAGAAAATCGACGACAAAATAAGAATATTGCAAGCAGAGCTAGTTCAATACGATGGAATAGCAATGACGCCTGAAGATATTAAAAAACAAAATGAGATATTAGAAGAAATAGCAAAACTACAAAGACAAAAAAGATAAAAGGGTGTGATACTAAATGGATAAATCATATTTAATACCAGCTAATTCAAAGAAAAGTATATTAATATTTGGATTATTTACTGGTAGTGACCTTGCAATCGCAGCAGTTGGTATAGGGTTATCATTAATACTTATGATGACCCTCCCTGTTGGGACATTTTGGGTAGCTATATTATCAATATTACCAGGTTTTATAGCTGCTTTTCTAGTTTTTCCAGTTCCTAATTATCACAATATTAGAACGATAATAAGGAATGCATGGGAATTTTATACAACAAGGCAAAAATATATATGGAAGGGTTGGTGTTTTGATAATGGCGAAACAGACAAAAAGTAAATATACAGACGTACCAGTTAAAGATATTTCAAATGGTGTTATTGTTCTAGATAATCGTGAAAAGGTTACTGGAGTAAAAATAATGCCAAGAAATATATTTATACTTGATCAAGCAATGCAAGATGCGATTATACTAAATTTAAAAAATGTATATAACGCAATTGATTATGAATTTTGGATTGTTGTTGCAGATAGACCAGTTGATATAAATGTTTATTTGTCACAACTACAACTTTTATATAATCAAACAACAGATACGAAAAAAAGAAAATTAATTATGGAAGATATAAACAAAGCAAATATGTTTATGAATAATAATGTTGTTGATACTGAATATTTCTTATTATTTAAAGAAAAGAATGATGATGTAATTCAAAAGAGAATTCGTAATTTGATTAATAACTTTGCTAGTGCAGGATTAACTGCATTCCAAACTAATAATGATGATTTAAGAATGATTCTTGATAATTTCTTAAACGGTGGACAAACCACTACATTTGGGACGGTGTTAGCATAATGGATGTTAGAAGTCAAATAGCGCCTAAGGGCTTGGAATTCAAATCAAATCAATTCATTATTAGTGATAAGTATGCAACAATATTAACAATAATTTCGTATCCAAAGTTTATATATCCTGGTTATTTAAGCAATTTAACAAGTATGTCAGGTATAAAAGTAGTTATTAAGCATATACCACTTCCATTTAGTAGTATGAGTAAAATGCTTAATAAGGAACTTGCAGATTTAAAACAAAGATATCAAGAAGAAAATGATAAAACAATTCAAGAAAGAATTAGACAAGATTATGAATCACTTGAAATGTTTATTAGTGAACTTGCAGCTAGTCAATCTAAAATTTATGATTTTCAAATGCATGTAATGATCACAGCTGATACTCAAGAAGATCTTGATATGAAAAAATTACAAGTTAAGAATTATCTTGAAGCTATGGAAATGAGAGCAATCCCATTAAGATTTGAACAAGATAAAGTTTTGAAATCAATTTTACCAATATATGAAAAACAAGATATAGAGGATAGAATAGGTACACCTATTCCTGCACCTACAATTGCAGCTATGTATCCATTTATATTTGATAGTGTTAAAGACCCAGGTCTTTCTACAATATTAGGTGTAGATTTTTCTGGAGGTATAGTTCTATTTAATCAATTCTTATATCAAATAAAAAAAGAACACAACAGAAATAACGCTAATATGATTCTTTTAGGTACATCTGGTTCAGGTAAATCTACAGCTGCCAAATTATTACTAAGAGGACATATTAGAAATGGATGCCAAATTGTTGCGATTGACCCTGAAGATGAAATAGGGGATATGGCAAGAACTTTTGGTGGAGATACAATAGATCTTGGTAAAGGTGGAGAATTTGGTATGATAAATCCACTTCAGATTGTTGTAGATGCTGATGAAGATGAGATTAAACAAGGACTTGGATATACAGTTTTAACAAGTACTTTACAATTCTTAAAAGCTTTTATGAGATACTATGATCCATCAATTGAAGAGGATGTATTAACATTATTTAGTG
>JAEEGL016736223.1_pt1 | contig 13038 bp, 22 predicted proteins | sample 9134231 | NCBI WGS metagenome assembly JAEEGL01 (sample SAMN16246548, study PRJNA631951) | gut metagenome | biome: gut microbiome; feature: rumen; material: fiber-attached | host: Bos | place: Iran: Karaj | collected 2018-10 | reverse complement strand
GCCCCGGTGTCGACGTCCGGGCCGCCGAACCAATATCCGAGCGGGTTTACCTGCGCCTCCGGGAATATCACTTTGAGTTCGTCCCCGGCGTGGCTCTGACATATAATCAGCCTTTTCCCGTCGAGTATATACTTCCCGTCGTTGAGATACTGCCCGTATATTTGGCGGGCAATCGCGCTCAGCTCCTTCTGTTCCGCCGTTATCGGCATTCCCTTGAATATCCCGTTGTCGCCGCACCGCAGTTCGCCCTCCTGATTTTCGGCGAGGTGAGCGTCCTGCGGGTATTCGTCATAGTTCACCGCCATTTTGCGCGGGTTCGTTCGAGTAATGCGGTAGACGGCTCTCCCGACGGCTTCTGCGTCTATCATTACCGAGGTTTCCGCTATGATATGGCACTGGCCGTGGCCGAGCAGGACTTCCACCGCGATTTTCGGCTCTGCTTCGTGCTTATACGCCAAGTCGACTATTGCGCCCGCTATTCTGTCCGCGAGCTTGTCCGGGTGTCCCGGATTCACCTTTTCAAACATCGTTATACCCTCGTTTCTGTGATTGATTCCCGGCTCTGCTGGCGGCAGGGCTCGAACGTGACGTCCTCGTTGTATTTGTATATGATATTTCCGTCGTCGTCGTAGCCGTCCGGGACAAGCACTCGTTCGAACAGCTTATAGGGGCTCTGCCCACGCTTCGGGTTGTTCCATAGGTATTTCAGATACTCTTTCATCGTCAGGCCGCTGTATTTCGCCCGATTCTCGCTGTTGGTAAGGTTGAAGCCCTGAGCGCGAGTCATCGGGAAGTTAAGGAAATACATATCCTTCTCAATGTCGCTCCAGTATACCCGCCCGGTCTTTTTCGCGATTTGTAGCGCCGCCGAGAAGTTGCCCCGGCTATAATCCCATTCCGGCGGGAGCGCACAGCAAGAGCAATTATCGCAACACTCCTTAAAGTGCGCGTCGCTCACATAGAAACGCATTCCGAGCTCGTGGCAGAGCTCCTGCATCTTCCTGATGTACTTTTCCTTTACATTCCGGTTGAGACGGAGATACCCCGTTCCAACGCTGTACTTCCGGTAGAACTCCACGATGTCAAAGCCCGCGCAGTCGCTTATCACCTGATAGTGCTCCCGCGCCTGATTGATTGAGCGCATCTCGAGGCAGAAGAATTCCGTCGTGACCGCGCTCGCCCCGGCGTCGTGGGCCGCTTCAATCAGGTCGAGATAGGTCTTGTCCGATACGCCTACGATGAACGGCCTCAGCCTCAGCGTTGTTCCGCCTTTACTCAGCTCGTTATATTTCTTCATAGCTTCAAGGCGCTTCTGCGGAGACGGGACGCCAACCTCGATACGCCGGGCGTCGTTTTCGTCAAGGGTGATAATGCTGAATTTCATATTCCAGTTATCCGCGCCCCGGAACAGCTCCTGATACTTCGGGTCGCTGAACACCCACGCCGACTTCGTGCTGAAGCATATCGGGTAATTGATTTCTTTGAGGTATTTGAGGATTTCGTAGGTAATTCCGTATTTGCGCTCGAACTCGTCAAACTGGTCTGAAAGCCCGCCCCACTGTATCGGCCTGTTCGTGCGGATATACTCCCAAAACTGGCTCTTGGTGTCTTCCCCGGAAAACAGCTTTTTGATTTTCTCCGGGTTGATTGCCTTTACCCGCTTATTGAAATACGCCTCCGCCGTGTCGCCGATTCCACGCTGATACTGCGAGAAACAGTACACACACCCGAACGAACAGTTGCTGTACGTATCGAGTGTGAGCGGGAGTGTGCAGTCGGCTATTTCTCCCGTCCACCGGGGCGACGCATAGTCGAGCTTGATTTCTTTTTTCGTTGCCTCTGTCATATCGCAAATTCCACCTCGTAGTCGTTTTCTTTTTCTCCGACAATCTTGCCGCCCAGCTTTTTGTAAAACTGTATTGCGGTTTCTTCTTTGCTCGTCCTCAGGGTGATTTTGCTCGCCCCTGACTTCTGGCATAACTGCCGCATTCGCGTTATCATTGCCCGGCCATAACCCTTTCTTTGCGCCGACTCCACCACCGCCATTTCATAGAGCCGGAAGTGCTTCTTGCACATCATCCCGGCGAAGAATGCCACGTCGTCGAGGATTTCGCAAACGAACTTGTCACGGCTTCGGTATGCGGCCAAATCAAGATATGAGACAGTGTCCCGGACGGACTTCGCTCCGCAATCCTTCGCTATCTGCACAACCTTTTCCCGGTTGTATCCGCGCTCAATCTTCATATTATCAGCCCCGTCTGTATATACATCTTCTTCCGCTCCGGGCGTATTCCTCGCCATCCTCCGACTTCCCCAAGGTATTTGCTATCGCAGGTCGCCCGACGGCACGAGAGGAGCTCCTCGCTCGCTCTCGGGAAGTCTCGCTCCATGGCGTGGATTTCCTCGAGCATTCGGTCAAGGTAATACCCGTTGTAGCGCGAGGCCTTGTAGAATTTGCGGTAGGCGCACAGGCTGGTCTCTATCTCAGTCACGTTCGCCGTCCCTCCCCGGGCCTCAATCGCCTTTTTCAGGTATTCGAGCATTTCGTCCATTCGCGCCGAAGTCAGGTCGAGCCGCCCGGACTTGTCGAATGCTTTCGCCGCCGCATCGTAGCCGAACACATTAAGCAGGCCGCTGGTCGCGGTGTTTCCGTTCTTCCACTCAATGGTCGTGTTTTCTATCGGCGTCCCGGTCAGCTCCACGAAGGTTTCGAGGAAAAGAAACGCCGAGAAGCGCCCGAACATATCCCAGCTACTGACATAAGGTATTGCCCGGCTCAGGATTATTTTCCCGCCGTCGGTGACTTTCGCGAGGAACACCCGGACGTCGGTCAGGTTATTCTGAAAATACTGCAGGACGCGCTCGAAGCTGTCCTTCATCCGGATATACTTCCTATCGCTCTGGAACACGAGTCTCGCTTTGTTTTCTTCCACCCAGCCTTTTATATCAGCGAATATTTTGGGGCGCTCCTCGAACATTACGACCGCGCTCTCGACGCAATAGGTGACGGAGAAGAAGTACGCGAGCTCGTAGCGCTCCTGCAGACTCAGGTTTCGACGGCGTACCCACTCCTTGAGAACAGTGTTGTTGCACTCCCCGTCTCCGTGAATATGGTATTCAACGAATTCCGCAATCCGTGCGGGTACTGATTTCCCCATATCTCACTCTCCGTTGATGGCCCGTTCCACGATTGTCCCCATCTCTTCGAGGCTCATCGTGCTCGTGTCGTATGTCTGCGTCGGGACTTTCATCGCCCGGAGTTTCGCGTTGCTCGTTATTGAGCCCCGCCAGCCGCTCAGGAGGCCTTTGACATTTACGTCTTTCCCGCCGTTCCTGCCGTATATGCGCTCCAGCGTCGTTTCGAACGGGGGCTCAAGACACACCGCGATGAATTCGGCCTTTATTGCTTTCGCGAATGCGTAAATATCTGCGGTAAATCCATATGATTTGCCGTACATTACGCCCTCGAAGATGAGGTATTTGGGCTTCAGATACCGGGCGATTTTGGCAATAGTTTCCTTCAGCTCGTCAGAGGTCTTTATCGCTGAATCACAGCCGCCGCAGGCGTTGCGGTCGTATCGCCCTATGACGACGGCGTCCTCGGTTTTGTGGAGCTCGATTTCCCGCGCCCCGACTTTGATACTCGTGATTTCGTATTCGTGTTTTTTCAGGTATTCCCGAACAACAGTCGTTTTCCCCGTTCCGTTGTTTCCCCGGATTTGGATAATTTTCATTCGCGGATTTCCGTAATGTCGTAAACCACCTTCGTGATTTCGTCCACGCCGAGAAGCTTCTTTACCAGTTCTTCCTGCTGTTCGGTGTATGTCACGATGACCCGCTTCTTGGCCAGCCCGACTTCGCCGTTCTTTGTATACTCGGCAATCTCGTCCTCGTTATACGGCTCAGGCGTAAAGTCCTCAGTCAGTATCGTCAGCTCGAAGTCGCCGAAGCCGAGCTCCGTCATATCGATATCGTCCATAATATCTTTCAGCTCCACGCCGAGGACGTCGTTGTCGAAGTTCGTGTTCATCGTGAGCTTGTTGTGGACAATCGTGTAGGCGCGTCTCTGCTTGTCGGAAAGGCCGTCAAGGCGTATAACCGGGACTTGCTCGATATCGTCCATTTCCATTACCGCGAGCAGGCGTCCGTGCCCCTCCACGATTTCGTTGTCGCCCCATATCGCTATCGGGTCATTGAACCCGAATTCCTTGATGCTGTTTTTGATTTGCTCAATCTGTTCCGCCGTGTGAATCTTCGCATTATTACAATATGCTCGTAAGCTCTCTTTCGGAACATATTCAATCTTCAGCTTTTCCATCGTGATACCTCCAAATATTGCCGTGAGTCTTATTTTGTCTGCCTATACAGCAATTATAAATATCTTGCGGTCTTGTGTTTGTATCTCGCGCGCCATCTGCAAGACTATCATAGGTCTTTATAAAGTTACTGGAAAGGTCAAATCTGTCTACTTTTCGAGCGTTGTGAGCGTTTGCCCCCATCCTTTTTTGCGCGCCCCGCTTTATGGCGTCTTCGTCTATATTTTTCCCCATATGTGCTATGCTTAGCTTTTTCTTTGTTTCTTCAGATAGGTGCTTGCCATATAGCCAGTTTTTATCACCTTTTCGGGCTTCGCTCATCTTCTTTCGCGTTTCCTCGCTCAATTCGTATCCCGAATATATGTCCCCTCCTTGCCTGATGTTGTACCCGTATTCCCTTTCGTTGCTTCGGTATATCCGCACCAACTCAGCTTCTTTGTGTTTAGCCTCTTCCTCCGCGAGCCCTGAGAATAAAACTATATGCTCGATATTCTCCCACCCGTATTTTTGAATAGCTCTCCACATCATCGCCTGTTTTTTATACCCGCCGCCGTTATGCCACCTTTCTTTTGCGCCATAACTCGTTATCCCTATGTAGACTTTGTTATTTGGGAATCGGTGCATATAAACTATATAGGCTTTATTCATCTTGGCTCGCATTGTTCGCATACGGCTTCAGGTCTTCTTTGTTCAGATACTCGATTTTCAGTTTCGCCATTGTCAGTTCTCCTGTCTCAGTCTTTTTACTTCGCCCTCGGTGACTACCCAGCGGCGACTTCCGGCAATCTTTTTTGCCCGGATTTTTCCTTGTTCTGCCCAGAGGCGTGCCGTCCGCACTTGAATGCCCAGCAGGCGTGCCACCTCTGTTATACTGTATCCCTTTTCCACGGTATACCTCCTTTTTCGCCTATTATAGCACATATGCGGAAGCCTGTCAAGAGGCAATCACGCGTATCCGCACGTTTCTCCGACTTTTTCCCAGAATTCGCCGTGATTCCCGTAGGCATACCACGTTCCGAGGAACGGGTCGTCAACGTAAACGCAGTAATAGTGGAATTCGTATTTCGCGTTGAGTTGGTCGCTGATTTCCTTTAGTGTAAGGAAGCATCCGAAGTCGCCGCACATCTCCAGCGTCTCCGGGTCAGCGTGCCACTCCAGTTCCCGGCTCACCCGGCGCTCGATTTTGCTCATCCACCCGAGGTAAACCGCAGTATACACCTTTTCGCACACTACCTTTTCCGGGTCTACCGAAGTGCAAGGACCGTGGCGGTCGGCGAATATAACAGTCTCCTCCGGTAAATCTCCCCCGCATATCGGGCATATCGCTTTGTCACTCATCGGCTTTTTCTCCTCGCATTTCCGCCCCGCAGTTGGGGCAAAAGTCAAAGATTTCTCCATTCCACTTCCGTTTATACCCGCACGCTGAGCATTGAATAAAAAGTTCCCACTTGGCTTTCCTCTCGGTAACATTAGCCCCAATAAAATACTCACGAATATATTCGGACAGCACTTCGGGTTTGTATGTACCGAACCCTTCAATTTTTTCGCCGTTCTCGTCGTACCGGATTGAGAAGTAAGGTTTTCCCTTATATTCGGGATAAGCGCAAATTGCCGGGTCTGGGTATTCAGTGACTATCTCAATGAATTTCTTGCCTTTCTTCGGCTCATGAGCATCCTCCCATTGCTTAATACGGAATATTGGCACAAGTTCAGTTCCATTCGTGTAGACTTGCTCGGTATCTACGATTTTATACTGCTCCATAAACTCGTCAAGAGTCCTCGGGAATTCCATTTTTTCACCGCTCATTTTTATACTCCATTTCTGCTCCGCAGTTGGGGCAAAAATTCCATCTTCCGTTATTTTCACGAAACACATTCTTGCAGACCGAACATCGCACTGTGCAATAGCCCGCAATCGGCTTCCCTAGCCACTGCCCCCTCTTCCGCTCTGGCTGTGCGGATTTCAACCGATGAAAAGCATCAGACGAAAGCACTACCAAACACCTTTTTTCGCAATATTCCTTTACTTGCGCCTCAGTAATCTCCGGCTTTGCGGATGCAAATGCCATAATTCGGTCAATTATGTGCTGATATTCTTCCGCTTCTTTCCATCTGTGCTGATTGCAAAGTTTTTCCTTGAAAGCAGACAAGTGTATTCTGATGGTTTCGAAATCATCATCCGTTAAATGCTCTGGCTGTGCTGGTGGCAAATCAAGAATGGTCTTTCGGTCTATGTCGCTCATATTCTGCACGAAAACGCGATGTAGCATCCAATCCTGAATATCCAAATCTTCGGACTCAATAAACTGTTTTTCTGTCTTGTCCTCATAGGAATATAACGCTTTCCACAACGCATCAATTGCATATTGTCTACTGATTAAATCATCCATCTCCTTTTTACCCTTTCAAAGCAATCAGTACTGATATCGCAATCAATGCGATACTACATATTAACGTGACTATTATGGTAAGTGCATCATCAGCCATCGGTTTTCTCCTTTCGCTCGGCTCGGAAACAATAACCATCGGCTTCAGTTGCCTTGTGCCATCCGTCCATTTCTGTCCATTCGGGATGCTCGCACACTCGCTTTTTCTCGTCCCACCACTTGCAATCTTTGCACCGCACGACATCGACGAGGTCTCGCCGCTTCAATTCGGCGTCCACCGCTTCCTCCGCCAGCTTTTTCAGATTAAGTATTAGTTGAGCCATCGTTTTTTTCCTTTCTGTGAACTAACCATTGCTCCCAACAAGCCACGCCGACAACATCGGGGCAAGTTGTTTCCGCGAACTCACACACGAACGGCAACCACTCATCGTTTCCGTTGACATTACACGCGCAATCATCCCCCGTTACTTCTGCGAGCAAGCAAGCAACTTCGTGGGTAGTCCATTCGTCTTTCTTCCGCTCGGCTTTGGCGTCCTCATAGCCTTTTTCATATTGTCCTCTATCATATGCTAAAGCCTTGAGAAGTTCATCCCGGTCAACCTTGATATCAACTTTCTGAATGGCATAGAATATGTCTTTTTCCATACGATGTTGAACATCTTTGTAAATGAGTTCTATTGGACTTTTATACATCGGTTTTCTCCTGCGGCGGTTCGGGCAATGGCATCCAATGGGTGACACGCCGGATTGTCCCTTTCCAGTACCAAAACCAAGGTCTTGCTCCAACGCCTTGGAATTGTCCTGTGGATGCGCTTCTTGTGCCAAACGCTAATACTACCTCGCCTTTTTTTGGCAATCTATCTTCTACGCTTATCCACTGCCTCGCGGATTCGGCTTCGATGTTAGTGCTCATCGGTTTTCTCCTTTATCGCAAATGCCACATATCCTTCGCTGAGCCCCCACCCGCTTAATACATATGTGATTTCATAGGTCTTTTCGTTAAGTGGATGAGAGATGTTTGAGATATACCCGTCCACAACTTGAAACCGAATCAAATCCCCTTTTTGATATCCACGGTCATTCATCCGTATTTCGAATGTCTTCTCGCCGCTCATTACTGCATCGGCGAACTCTTTCTGTAGTTTAATGCGATGCTCCGTCACGCGTCTCCTCGCTTCCGCTATCTGACCTCCTTCGCAGTTCGGGCAAACCTGCCGCCCCTCAGGAATAACCGCGCCGCAAAACACGCATCTTTCGGCATTCTTCCCGGCCTGTTCCAATTGCACGAGCTCCCCGTGACTAAACCTCGCCATTTTCGATATCCTCCTCATCAAGGTAGTTCTTGTAGAATTCTGCGCGGAATTGTTCGACTGTCCACCCGGCTTTCTTCATAAGCGCAAGTTGGCACTTCTTTTTCAGCCTCAGGTCTATCTCCCGGTTTCGGTGAACGGCGTTCTCCCCGAAGATATGGCAACGATTGTGGCAGAGCCAAACGACGCACCCGTATTTGTCCGACTTCTTCCTCAGCGCACCGAAGAACACGTGATGCAAGTCGAGCTTCTCGTCCGCCCTCCGGCAGATGTAGCACCGGGTACTGTCGCTCTGCAAGATTGATTCCGGGCTCATTTGTATTCCTCCCGGTCGCAGTCCCTCGTATGGTCTTTTCGGTAAAGTTTGCCCGAGCCGCTTATATACCACACCTGCCTGTTGGCCCACCGCCGGAAGCGTATGTGCCGCACGAGCGCGACGCCCGCATAATACACGAGCGTCAGCGCTACGCAAATCCCAGTCACGATAAGCAGAGAACGCCACGGGTGATTGAAAAAGTATTCCCACATTTCAAGCCACGCTTCATACATCTCTTTTGCCTCCTCAGCAATGGTATTCAATCTTCACGAGCCAACGGGTCTCCGGTTTGACTTTGGCCCGGACTTTCGCCTGATATTTCTTTTCCTCGTCGTCCCACGCCTTCGCGGCCTTGTTGTATCGCGTCCGGAGCGCCTCTATGCGCTTCAATTCGCTTTCGGGCCTCAGCTCCGCCCGGCACAGCGGGCAGAGGTTTCCTCGCAGATATTTCACAGCGAGCTTTGATTCGCAGGCTTTGCAACCGATTGTCTTGCTCGCGACTGTTTCCGGCGTGTAATATTGCCGCTTCTCGCGTTCGCTCCATTCCTTGAGCGCTTCCTGTGTTTTCTCGCCAGCGGCCTTCAGCGACTGCGGCTCTGCTACTGTCGAATTACTGTATTCGTAGTATGGGACGGCTATTGATAAATAACTCCGGTCAATGCTCTTTATGTAAGCTCTTGCCGCTTCCTCGTCCTCAAATGGCGTACGGCTTTCAAAGCGCACCGGATAATATAGCCCGCCGGAGTAGTCGCCCTCCCGCCTTGCGCGGTCGTTCATATCCGCGCTGATTCGCCCCCGGCTCGTCTCATATTTGTAATCGAAGAATTCTATTGCGTGTGACATTACGCCGCCTCCACTCTGCTGATTATATCCTCAGCCGTCTTCTTGATTATGTTCATACTGTTCACGAGTTCTTTTACCTCGCTCCCCTTGCTCCACGTCGCGATATAGCCGAACGAATAATCCGAGGTATCAACGCCCAGCTCGTTGCACACAATGTAGGCTATGCTCTCGGCCTGCACTTCCTTTGCGTTCTTCCCTGCGTCCTTTTCCGCCCCAGTGAAGTAGTCGTGCAGGAATGCGTGGGCAATTTCGTGTATCATCGTTTTAAGCGTCTGCTGTTCAGCCATTCCCCGGTTGATTATGATTGTCTTTGAGACGCTGTCGTAATATCCTTTCGCGCCCGTCGTGATGTTGTCCGTCTCGATTGCTACAGGCGAAACCGCTTTCAGCTTCCGCTCCAGCTCGGCGAAGTCCGTCACGCCCTCGCGCAGTTCCTTGACAACGCCCTCCGGAACGGGCTCTCCGTCCGTCTGGGAGATGTCGAAAACGCTGACCGCCTTGTAGTCGGTGTATTTGATTTCGCGGGTCTCCTCCTCGCCGTTCTCGAGCTTGATTGTCTTCTCGAATTTGCGGGGTATCGGGGCGAATATCCGAATACCCGCTTCGCCCTTTCGGACAAACCGCTTGTGTTTGTCGCGCCAGTCGTTAAAGCCCGCAACCATTGTCGCTTCCGGGAATTGCGCAAAAATCAGCATTGAGTTCATCGCCGAGTAGCGGTGGAATTTGCTGATGAATGAGAGGTAGTTCTTATAGCCCTCGCTCGTGTAGACTGCCTTGACTCCGGACTCCAGCCGCTGTGTCAGTTCTTCAATGTTCTTCTTCATTTTGTCTCGTCCTTTCTTTTTATCGCCCGTCTAGCCGTTAGCTCAGCTTTGTTTGTTCAGTTGATTTCGTGGGTCAGGACTCTCACGTGGAGTCTCTGAATGTTGTACCCGCCTGCGAGAATGCTCTCGACTCTGCACTTGCCCTGCTTCCCGAGGACTATTCCGTTCAGCACTGTGAAGCCCCAAGTCCCGACCTCAGCGCTAATGCCGTTCCAGTCGGTCACGTCTCCGGTGATGTGCTTTACTCTGTTGTAGAGGTCAATGATGAGCGCCTTGGCGTCTTTTTCGTTGCTCTTGTGAATCTCGTCGTCGGTCTTGTCCTTGAACTCGCCGTCGGCCCTTTTGTACTTCTTGTAGAACTCTCTGTATCCGAGCTCTCTGTATGCGGCCTTCAGCTCGTCGCGTCTCTTTTTGTCCCATTCGTCCCAGAGCGTCACGAGCTCGTTCTGCATACGCTTCATCAGTTCCGGGATTTCCCTCACGAACATTTCCTCTTTTTCGGTCTCGCCCGCGAGCTGTTTGCGGTAGGTTTCGAGGCTCGCTTTGATTTCGGCAATCTCTTTCTCGTTTCTTTCGACGTCCTCAGCCAGATGCTCGATATCGCACACCGCCCAGAACTTTTCGTTCTCACTCATATGTTCGAGTTTGGCGGCCTTTTTCTTGGCGAGCGCTCTCTTCTTTTCGATGGTGGCCTGCTTTTTTTCGATTCTCAGTTCGGCGTTCGCGATTCTCTCGTTCAGTGTTGCAAGTGTCATTTTGTTTCGTCCTTTCCGTCCTCCCTCAGAGGACAGCATAATTATACACCCTTTTTCCGTATATGTCAATACTTTTTTTACCGAAAACGAAAAAATTTTTCACTTTTCCGGCGCGGGTTTGGTCGTAAGCATCTTTTTATACTTCTCGAAGTCGTTTCGCAAGGCTTCTTTCCGGCGGTCGCCCCCTTTGATTTCAAGGGGAACACACAGTTCGAGCATCCGGGAGAACATACGCGCCCGGCGTATGTCCACCGGGTTCTTCAGCTCCTCGGCGGTCAGGTTCGAGGTCACTATCAGGGGCTTCCGGGCGAGGTAACGGGCCTCTACAACCTGCTGTATTACCTCCTGCGCGTAGGTCGTCTCGCGCTCGGCCATAAGGTCGTCAAGCACTAAGAGGTCGTATACGCCCCAGTCCTCCGTTCCGTCCCACTTCTTCGCGGCGGCCAGTATCGCCGACGGGCTCGTCATCTTTGCGCGACACCCCTTGTCAATCAGCGCGTTGACTATGCAGGCGGCGGCGAACGATTTCCCCGTCCCGACGTCCCCGAAATACAATATGCCTTTCCCGGCGGCCTTCATTTCGTCCCAGTGCTCAACATACTTCCGGGCAATCTTCACGGCCTCGCTCGTGTGGTCGTCTTTATCGAACGTCCACTCCGGGCTTCCCGCTCCGTCAAAGGCTTCCGCCCTCCGGCGGGCAATCTGCTCTCTCATGTGGCGCTCAACCTCGGCATTCTCGAACTCGTCAATCCTTTTCTGCGCGCATTCGCAAAGGCACATCGGGGTAAGTTCCCGGTCAAACATCTTTATCCGTGTCTGCTTCTGCGTGTGGCATTTTCCACAATACCAAAGCCCGTCCGGCCCGATATAGTCGCCCTCGTTTATTCCGATTGTCACCCGGGAAGCGTTTACCGCGTTCTCGATAATCTTGTCAAACATTTCTATATCCTCCTCAGAATATATCGTCCAGCGAGTCGTCTCGCGGCTTTATGGGTTTCGGCGGGCTTTCGTAGGGGCTTCTCTCCCAAGTCCTCACAGCCGCTTTCCAGTCCTTCATAGGGTTGCGCCCGACTTTCCAGCCGACGCTCTCGTAATGATTATACCACCGCTCAGGGTCAACCCGGTTCTTGCGTTCAGCGCAATAGGCCCGGACTTCCTCCAGCGTGGGCTTGCAGAAGCCTTTTTTTCCGTCCTTGTCCCTATTACTATTATTTGTCTTTATTTTATCTTTAGTATTTGATTTATTAGTATTATATTGTACTTGATTTTCTATACCTTGAAATTCAAGGCCTAGATTTTCTACCCCTTGTTTTTTGCCCTCTTGTTTTTCGTTTTCGTCCTGCTCGCGGGGCTGTTCGAACACGTCATAGTCATACTCAATTCTGCCGCTTTCCGTCTCATTCGGTAGCCGCTTTGTCACTACCAAATACCCGGATTCCTTCAGTTCCCGGAGCGCGCTCACGATGGCGCTCTCGTTCTCTTTATTGATTGCGACGAGCCCGGCGATTGTGTAGTCCCACTCAGGCGGGAGCGACAACATCTGAGAGAGCAGGCCTTTCGCCTTGAGAGACAGGCGTTTGTCCCGGAAGTGGTAATTACTCATTACCGTATAATCGCGGGTCTTGTTTACTCGAATTACTGACATTATTTCCTCCTTGAAATAAGAAGCCCTGCCCCCGGCGTATTCGCGGTGCGCCGGAGACAGGACGAGGCTGGGTATTCTGTTCGGTCAAGATGCCGCGAACACCTCAGCCGCCTTTAATTATACTGGATTTTCCGCAAAAAGTAAAGACTTATTTTCCGTTGTCTTTCAGGCGGTATAGCATATAGCGAATCGGCTCGCCCTCTTTGTTCGTGTCGTGCCACATTATGTGGTCGAAGATGTAGCCCCGGCGCTCGAGGTAAAATATGACCGCCGCGAGACGGGTCACGCGCAGGTGAATAAACGCCTCATACGAGCTTATAGTGGCGTTCTGTCGGCAGTATTCGAGGACTCTTTCGTATTGGCTCTGCTTTTTCATTTTCGTTTAATCTCCTTGATTTCTTTTCCGTATTTGTACGCGAATAGCTTGCGCTTGAATTTGTACGTTTCAGTGAGAAAGCCTTTGGCGTCCTCCACGACTTCCTCCCCGGTGGCGGTGTCGATATACGCGAAGTCTGCTCTGTATACCGCCCGGCGGAACTTCTTCTTCCCGATGTAGAACGGCGGAATCAGCTCGTACTCCGGCTGGAGTCGCAGGTCTTTGATACGCCCCTCAGCGCCTAAATAAAGCAGTTCTTCGTAGCG